>JAEEGL017128403.1_pt1 | contig 15809 bp, 14 predicted proteins | sample 9134231 | NCBI WGS metagenome assembly JAEEGL01 (sample SAMN16246548, study PRJNA631951) | gut metagenome | biome: gut microbiome; feature: rumen; material: fiber-attached | host: Bos | place: Iran: Karaj | collected 2018-10
AATCTTCAAAACGCCATCCGCCGAAACTTCGGAAGGATGGCGTTTTCTTGTTGCGTGGGGTCAATCTGAGGACTATAATGAAAATACTAAAATTATTCTTAGTGGGGGTATTATATGATTTGTAGTAATTGTGGCAAAGAACTGGCCAATGATTCTAAGTTCTGCCTGTTCTGCGGACAGCCGGTCGCTGCAGCTCCGGCTCCGGCTCCGGCTCCGATGCCGCAGCAGTATGCACCGCAGCAGTTCCAGCAGCCTGTCCAGCAGGCACCGCAGCAGTATGCGCCGCAGTACCAGCAGCCGGCACCTCAGCAGTTCCAGCAGCCGGTTCCGCAGGCTCCTCAGTATCAGCAGCCGATGTACCAGCAGCCGGCTCCGGCTCCGGCATACAATCCGGCAGGATTCGCACCGGTAGGCCAGAAGCCGAAGAGATTTGACATTACAAAGCCGTATGCGATCGTTACACTGGCTTCCTGTTTGATCCTTTTCGTTGCTCTGTTCCTGAAGTACTACGCAACAAAGAAGTCGAAGAGCGGTTTCTCAGTGGCATCTACTCTTATTAAAGTTGCGACCGGTTATCCGTATCTGATCAACATCGTTCTGATCCTGATCTTCCTGTTTGTCGGACTCAAGATTGGTGTGTTTGTTATGTCGATCATCAACACCGCTTATTTCGGACTTGTCATTATCCTGAATGAGAGAGCTATCAAGTCCTGGAAAATGACGAAGTACATCACAAGAGGTCCTGGTTTCTGGGTCAGCATTATTGGCTGCGTCGGAATCCTCGTCGGCGGTATCCTGACTCTGATCGCAAGAAACAAGGAAAAGGCTGCTAAAGCTGCTCCTCAGTATGGCATCCCGACAATGTGATCACACGGATCTGATTAATTTGCTTTTTGAAAAGGACTGTTCCTTCGGGGGCAGTTCTTTTTTGTTGATGAAGCAGGGTGGTGAGGGGACGAGTGCTTTTCGCACGGAAAAAGGCGATTTGTTGATTAATATGAGAAATGATACAATGATGTGGATAAATCCCATCTTATGGAGGAATATAGTATGCATTATGAATTAGAAGGTAACCAGTTACCGGTCGTTGTCTGCCATCTGCAGCCCGGCGAGGCCATGATCACGGAGCGCGGCGCGATGAGCTGGATGTCTTCCAACATGAGAATGGAAACTCACGCTACAGGCGGTATCGGAAAGGCTTTCGGCCGTATGTTTTCCGGTGAATCGATGTTCCAGAATAGATACACGGCGGAGGGCTCTGAAGGCCTGATCGCTTTTGCTTCAAGCTTCCCGGGCGAGATCCTCGCTCTCGATATCAACCCGCAGAAGACCTATGTCGCGCAGAAGACCGCTTTCCTTGCGGCAGAAGAGGGAGTCGAGCTCAGCATCTTCTTCAGAAAAAGACTCGGCGCAGGTATCTTCGGCGGTGAAGGTTTCATCATGCAGAAACTCTCCGGTAACGGTACGGCGTTTGTCGAGATCGACGGCTCGGTCAAGGAGTACGACCTTCTGCCGGGTCAGACCATGCTGATCGATACCGGTTATCTGGCCATGATGGAGGAGACCGTATCTATGGATATCGAGATGATCCACGGCGCGAAGAACGTCTTCCTCGGCGGCGAGGGCCTCTTTAACACGAAGGTCACCGGCCCCGGCAAGGTATGGATCCAGACCATGCCGATCAGCAAGATCGCAGGCATGATCGGTAACGTATTCAGACAGTAAGCGCGGAAGCATCCCTATATTTCGGATCCTGAGCGAAAAGCACTGTGAAAAATTAGTAAATAGTGGGCTGTGCCGGTCATCGGCGCGGCCCATCTTGTTGCATACGGAATAGCGCAGAATTATAATGGTATCAGTTATCTTTGATATAGGGGTGTGGGTGTATGTTTTGTTTTTCATGTGGCAAACAGATCGATGACTCTTCGAAGTTCTGCATTTATTGCGGAAAGGTCCTTGTTGTTCAGGACCCGGGAATTGAGAACAGACTGGGAATGACGGTCGCGGTAAATCCGCTTCCGACGGATGGAATGCCTTCGGCTAAAAAGCCGGCGGAGATTCCACCTGCGCCTGCTTTGAGCCAGCCGGTAACTCCTCCGGTTGAGCGCATGAGCCAGCCGCCGATCCAGAAGGCTTCGGCACCCGCGACTGCTCCTGTAATTGCTCCGCCGGCAATGCCGGTAACCACCGCAGCGCCGATTGTGACTCCGGCTGCAGCACCTGCACCAGTAGCGGCACCGACGCCGGCACCTGTTGCGGCTCCTGCTCCTGTAGTTGCTCCGACACCGGCACCTGTTTCAGCTCCTGCACCAGTGGCTGCACCAGTTCAGGCTCCGACACCTGCACCAGCTCCGGTTGCGGCGCCGGCCGCTGCTCCTGCTCCTGTAGCAGCGCCAGTTCCGGCACCCGCTCCAATGGCGGCACCGTCACCGACTCCAGCGCCTGCTCCGGCACCGAGTGCTCCGGTTGCGCGTCCTCAGACGCCTCCGACTCCGGTAAACGCAGCACCGGCACCTCAAGGCGGTTACGCTCCGTCCGGCGCGTATGCCCCGAATTATCAGACGCCGGTATCTGCACCGCCGATGGCCTCGTCCTATGCACGTCCGAAATCTTCAGGAAATAATAATCTCGCAATAAGGATTACCGGAGCGGTAGCTGCACTTTTCATCATGATTTCTATGGCGATGCCGTACATGAAAGAAACCTTAAAATATGGATCTTATTCCGAAAGCCAATCTTACTCATGGTCTAAGATCTGTGATGTGAAGGACCTTTCCAGTTTCTTCTCTCCGACGTTTGTGATCGTCCTGTCTATCGCGGGTCTGATTCTGGCTATCTTTAATCTTAAGGGTACAAAGATCGCCTATTTCGTGTATTCGGTCTATACAACGATATTCGCTTTCTATTCTTTTTCGAAAGTAAACGATATCGTTTCGGATCAGAAGAAAATCAGTCGTTACTACAGCGGCAGCGGCTACAGTATCGGCATGGCAATTGGAATGTATTGCATGATTTTTAGTGCGATTGCGATCCTTGTTGCCGGAATTGCTTTCCTGGTTCATCTGAAAGACAGTTCCAAGCCGGCATATCCGATGGCGAATAATGCATATATGAATCCGAATCCTTATGCGTATCAGCCCCAGTCTCAGCCTACAAGTTACAATCGTATGCCGACTGCAAATGAGTGGCGCTGCACTTGCGGCAGGATCAATCCGAACTTTACCGGGACCTGCGTCTGCGGACTGAGAAAGAGCCAGACTCCGGCTGCAACTCCGCCGCCGGTCTCTGAGACGAACCGCGCGAAGCAGATGGCAGCGCAGGAAGATGCGAAGATTGGCCTTCTCAAGGATTATAAGGATCTTCTCGATGGTGGCATTATTACCCAGGAGGAGTTTGAGGATAAAAAGAAGGATCTGCTCTGATTTAGCATAAACTCGAATTAGGGGGATTGGGTGTATGTTTTGTCATATATGCGGAAAACAGGTCGAAGAAGATTCGAAGATCTGTATTCATTGTGGAACAGTGCTTTTAACGGATGACGACGATCAGTACGGGATTCCGGTGGCTATGAATCCTTCGGCTGAAACTGAACCCGTGTCGGTAGAACTTCCGGACTTTGCTCCGATGAAGTATGTGGCACCGGGTACTGCACCGGCATCTAAGCCGGCTCCGAAAGCAGAGCCTGTGAAGCCTGCGGCTACACCTGCTCCTGTTCAAAAACTACAGCCTGCGCCAAAGCCACAGCCTGTATCAGCACCTGTCCCGGTTCAAAAAGCACAGGCTGCACCGAAGCCTCAGCCTGTATCAGCGCCTGCTCCTGTTCAAAAACTACAGCCGGCTCCTGTACCGAGACCGCAAACTGCGCCCGCGCCTGTCCCGGCACCAAAGCCACAGCCGGTAGTTGCGCCTGCACAAAAACCCGCTGCTCCTAAGCCTGCAGCGCCGATGTCCGCAATGGCACAGCGTCAGGCGGCCATGAAACCCGCGACTGTGGATCTTGATGCGACTGTTCAAATGGATCCGCCATCTCCTGTAAAAGCAGAAGAAGCACCTGCGCAAAACGCACAGGCCAATCGTCCGATGTCTTCGCCAGCTCAAGTCCGGGCAGCTACTGCACGTCAGAGCGCGCCTGTAAAAAGACCTGCGTCGACACCTCGTGCTGTTCCGTCCGGTGCATATGTTCCGAAAGACCAGGTCAGAACAGCATCCCAACTTAACTATCCTTCGTATTCCGGTTACTCCGGCTCGGATTATTCCGGCAGCTGGTCCACACCTGGAAGAATCCCGGCAATCATTGGCACCATTTTGATGGCGATCTCGATGTTCCTTCCGTATATCTCATATGATCGCGGAAGAAGAACAGAGAGTTACTCTTGGTATAAAGTTTTCGATGCTGCGGAAAAACCGGATATTATCATCCTCTTATTTGCTTCGGCAATTGCCCTACTTATGGCGGTTATTGATATCAAAGGTACAAAAATCGCCTATTTCTGCTATTCCGTTTATGTCGGCATTTTCTGCGTTAACAAGATGAGAACTACGAGCGACGCAATGGAGTATCTCGGATATTGGGGAGATTTCGAGCGCGGAATCGGCTATTACGCGATGATCATATCAGCCATAGTGGTTGTCATCGCGGGTATCGTGCTGCTTGTAAATCTGAATTACGGAGAAAACGACACATCGTACTATCATTCGCCGAACAGTGCCTACTTGAACCAGGATCTCTATAAACCCAATGACTTCGCGCGTACACCATCCAGCTCCGAATGGCGCTGCAACTGCGGCAGGATCAACCCGAACTTTACGGGAACCTGCGCATGCGGCCTGCGAAAGAGTCAGGTAGCGCCAATGGAAGCGGCTCCGGTCTCTGAGACGAACCGCGCAAAGCAGCAGGCAGCGAAGGAAGACGAGAAGATCAGTCTCCTCAAGGAGTATAAGGAACTTCTCGACAGCGGCATTATTACCAAAGAAGAATTCAACGAGAAGAAAAAGAACCTGCTGGGTTAATCTGCTTTCCCGAATCTTCGGGTATAATAGGAAGGTAGATTGTACCCGGGAGGTTTGGCATGACCAGGCTTTTTATCGACACGAAGATAGATGAAGGTGTGAGCACATGGGAGATCGGGGGCGACAGTGCCCGGTATCTTTCGGATGTGCTGCGCATGCGTGCGGGTGAGGAGCTGATCCTCTGCGACGCGGGAAGGATCGACCATGTGTGCGAGATCGTTTCTGTGTCAAAAGCACTGGTGGCCGTGTCGATCCGTGACCGACATCCCAACGGCAATGAGCCGATGTTTGAAGCGATGGTATACCAGGGCCTGGCGAAGGGCGAACGGATGGATCTGTCGATCCAGAAGTCCGTCGAACTGGGCGTGACAAGGTATGTGCCGACCGCGTGCAGCCGATCGATCGTGAAAATCAAGGACGGGAAGGACAATAAGCGTGAGCGCTGGCAGGCGATCGCCCTCGAGGCTGCAAGACAGTGCGGCAGAGGGATCGTTCCGGAAGTAGGCGCAGTGTTGAGCCTGGAAGCCGCCCTGAAAGAAGCGCAGGAAAGCTGCGATCTAGTGCTTTTCCCATGGGAAGAGGAGAGAGAGGGAAACCTCGGAAAGATCCTCAGGGATGTGGATTTTGAAAAGCATCCGAAGATCGCGATATTCATCGGGCCGGAGGGCGGTTTTGCCGAGGAAGAGGCGAAACTTGCTGAGGACCATGGCGCGAAGCTTGTCACCCTTGGGAAGCGGATCCTTCGCACGGAGACGGCGGCGCCTGCGGTACTGGCGATGCTGGTATATCGTAGCGAGCTTGAATGATATGACCGTAAATAGACCGAAGATGCCGAATTTCGGGCTTCGGACTATCGAAAAGCACTGTTTTAGTGTATAATAAATTGTTTAGATGAAAGAGAGTGAGAAACTTTATGAAATACAGTTGTCAGAAGGGCACCAAAGATATTCTGCCGGAGGAAGTCTACAAATGGCAGAAAGCGGAGAGTGCTTTTGCAGAAATCTGTGGACAGTACGGATATAACGAGATCCGTATCCCGACATTTGAGCAGACGGACCTGTTCCTGAGATCCGTCGGCGACACCACCGATGTGGTACAGAAAGAGATGTATACCTTCGAGGACAAGGGCGGCCGTTCGATCACGCTCCGTCCGGAGGGAACCGCGGGCGTAGTCAGAAGCTTTGTCGAGAACGGCATGTCTTCGCTTCCGAGCCCGGTCAGACTTTTCTATAACATCACGGCTTTCCGCTACGAGAAGATGCAGAAGGGCCGCTATCGTGAATTCCACCAGTTCGGCGTGGAGGCTTTCGGTGCTGAGGGACCGGCAATCGATGCTGAGATCATCAGCATCCTGGTCGCGTTCTTCGAGCGCATGGGCTTAAAGAAGACGAAACTGTGCATCAACAGCATCGGCTGCCCGACCTGCCGCGCTGAATATAACAAGATCCTGAAGGATTATTTCCGTCCGCACCTTTCCGAGCTCTGTGAGGACTGCCAGTCGCGTTTCGAGAAGAACCCGCTGCGCATGATCGACTGTAAGGAAGAGAAGTGCGGTGCGATTGCTGCCGGTGCACCCCGCCTGATCGATTATCTTTGCGATGATTGCAAGACACATTTTGAAGGTCTGAAGGCGAACCTTGAGGCACTGGGCATTAACTATGAGATCGATTCCGGTATCGTCCGCGGTCTCGACTATTACACACGTACGGTATTCGAATTCAAGTCCGAGAACGTCGGCTCGCAGGGTACGATCTGCGGCGGCGGACGCTACGACGGACTCGTTTCTGAGATCGGCGGACAGCCGACTCCGGGTATCGGATTTGCCATGGGTGCCGAGAGATTCCTTCTTGAGATGGAAGCGCAGGGTATCGAGATCGAGAAAGATCAGAAGGTACAGCTTTACATCGCAAACCTTTCATCCGAGACACAGATCGAGGCACAGAAGATCGCGTTTGCTCTCCGTAAGCAGGGCATCGGCTGCGAGATCGATCTGATGGGAAGATCTTTCCGTGCGCAGATGAAGTACGCCGGTAAGACGGGCATCCCGTTCCTGCTGGTACTCGGCGATGACGAGATCTCTTCCGGCAAGGCCAAGCTCAAGGCGATGGCTGACGGCACAGAGAAGGAGATCGAGCTTTCCGGACTCGCAGATGCGATCCGGTCATGGGGCAAGTAAGCTGAACGCGCTTCTGCGCATGAAGAATAGCGCGTTGCGGCGCATGAAAAGATGATTTGAACTGTCTGGAGGAACGAATGAAAAAGCACTTTTTCGGACATAAGGATAAAGAACCAGAGAAGGATGTAGTTTCGGAGGTTGAGGAAACAGTTGAAGAGACTGTCGATGCGGCTGAATCTGTTGAAGAGACTGGTGAAGAAGCGGCTGAGGAAGTTGCGGAAGAGGCAGAATCAGTCGAAGAGGCAGTCGAGGAATTCACCGAAAACGTCACCGATGAGGCTGCTGAGGTGAGTGATTTGGTGAACTCTGAGGCAGAAACAGTGCTTTCTGATGAGAATCTCACCGAAAGTATCACCGATGAAGCTGCTGAGGTGAGTGATTTGGTGAGTTCTGCAGAGGTTGCTGATACCGAAGAGCCTGTTTCCGATCTGAAGTCTATTGAAGAGTGCCTGGCTATCATTCCGGATGCGAAGGAAGACGATCCGCTCGACAAGTTAACGGATAAACTCGAAGTCGACAGTGCTTTTGAAGAGCCTAAGGAAGAAGTTGCTGGTGTTACCGAAGAAGTTTCCGAGAGCGCTGAAGATGTAACTGAGGAAGTCGTCGAGACGGAAGAAGAAGTCACCGAGACGGCAGTAGAGGTTGCCGAGGAAGCTGAAAAGGAAGACTCTGAGACAGAAGAAACTGATGAAGAATCCGATGAAGAATCCGACGAGACAGCAGACGAAGAAACCAAAGAAGAAACTAAAGAAGAAACCGAAGAAGAAACGGTAGTTGCTGTTGTTGCCGAGGAAAAGGGCAAGAAGAAAAAGAAGAAGTCGGACGACGTTGAGGAAGCATCTGAAGAGGGTGCCGAGGAAACTGAAGAGTCGGATGACGAGAAGAAAGATAAGGAAGAATCCGAGAAGGAGAAGAGCGCGCTTTACATGTTCTTCGACACCATTAAGTTCGTGGCGATCGGGCTTCTGATCGGTATCCTGCTTGTCGTATTTGTTATCCAGAGAAACGACGTATACGGCAGCTCCATGGAGCCGACGCTCTATTCTGGAGACGCTGTTTTTGTTGAAATGATCTCCATCTACACCGGCAATCTTGACCGCGGCGACATCGTCACGATCGATGCGAAGGGTATGGAAGGTTATTCGCACGATGAGAACCTTATTAAGCGTATCATCGGTCTTCCGGGAGAGACGATCAAAATCGAGGACGGCAATGTTTACATTAACGGCCAGCTCCTTGACGAGTCCGATTATCTGCCGACCGGTACGATGACTTATGTCGGTATGGAGGGACAGAGCCGCGGCTACGCTGAGGTCACACTCGGACCGGACGAGTACTACTGCATGGGTGATAACCGTGGCGGAAGTAACGATTCCCGCCGTATGGGTCCATTTAAGAAGAAGCAGATCGAGGCGAAGGTCCTCATGCGCATCTATCCGTTCAATAAGATGAAGTTCTTCGGATAAAAACGAAAAAGAAACATAATAGGAAACACAAGAAGCTGAACATGGAAAGACAGGAAAAAATTCGTAATTTCTGTATCGTCGCTCACATTGACCACGGTAAAAGCACTCTTGCTGACCGCTTGATCGAGAATACCGGTGTGGTCGAATCCCGCGAGATGCAGAACCAGATCCTCGATAATATGGATATCGAGCGTGAGCGTGGTATCACGATCAAGTCCCAGTCCACAAGACTGTGCTATAAGGCTAAGGATGGTGAGGAGTATATCTTAAACCTCATCGACACTCCCGGTCACGTCGACTTTAACTATGAGGTAAGCAGAAGCCTCGCGGCATGCGACGGCGCGATCCTGATCGTTGACGCAGCGCAGGGTATCGAGGCGCAGACGCTTGCCAATGCCTATCTGGCCGTTGACGCCAACCTGGAGATCCTTCCGGTCATTAATAAGATCGATCTTCCATCGGCGCAGCCGGAGGAAGTTAAGAAAGAGATCGAAGATGTTATCGGACTCGATGCTTCGGAAGCACCGTTGATCTCCGCGAAGAATAATACCGGTATAGACGAAGTTCTTGAGGGCATCGTCAAGTTCCTGCCGCCGCCGAACGGAGACGAGAACAAGCCTCTTCGCGCGCTGATCTTTGACTCGAAGTACGACCCGTATAAGGGCGTTATCGTAAATGTCCGCGTCAAGGAAGGCTCTGTCAAACTGGGCGATAAGATCCGCATGATGAATACCGGTGCGGAGTTTGTAGTTACCGAACTGGGATACTTCCACCCGGGTGAATTTGTTCCGTCAAAAGCACTTCTAACCGGCGAGGTAGGTTATATCTGCGCGTCGATCAAAAACGTAAGAGATACCGCTCCGGGCGACACCGTCACGCTGGCAGATGATCCTGCCGACGAGCCGCTTCAGGGATATAAGCCGATCCAGCAGATGGTATTCTGCGGACTTTATCCTGTAGATGGCGCGAAGTATCCGGACCTTCGTGATGCACTTGAGAAGCTCCAGCTCAACGATGCAGCTCTCTCTTTTGAAGCGGAAACATCGGCTGCTCTCGGATTCGGATTTCGCTGCGGTTTCCTGGGCCTTCTCCACTATGAAGTTATTCAGGAAAGACTGGAAAGAGAGTTCAATCTCGACCTCATTTCTACGGCTCCGTCTGTAGTGTATAAGGTGTATACGACTGCCGGTGAGTGCATCCGCATGGATAACCCGACAAATATGCCGGATCCCGCGGAAATCGACTACATGGAGGAGCCGATCGTTAAGGCGACGATCATGACGCCGAAGGAATACGTCGGCAACCTCATGGAGCTCTGCCAGGACAGACGCGGCGAGTATATCAACATGGAGTACATGGACGATATCCGTGTTATGCTCCACTATAAGATGCCTTTAAATGAGATCATCTACGACTTCTTCGATGCGCTGAAGTCCAGAACACGCGGTTACGGTTCTCTTGACTACGAGCTGGAAGGCTACCAGAAGAGCGACCTCGTGAAACTCGATATCCTCTTGAACGGTGACATCGTCGATGCACTTTCGTTCATCGTGCATAAGGATAAGGCCTATGCGCGCGGACGTAAGATGACGGAGAAACTGAAAGAGAATATTCCGAGACAGCAGTTCGAGGTTCCGGTACAGGCGGCGATCGGCGGCAAAGTTATTGCCCGTGAGACGATCAGAGCTTTCCGTAAGGATGTTCTCGCGAAGTGCTACGGCGGTGATATTACCCGTAAGAAGAAACTCCTCGAGAAGCAGAAGGAAGGTAAGAAGCGCATGCGTCAGGTAGGTTCTGTCGAAGTGCCGCAGGAAGCCTTCATGAGCGTACTGAGACTCGACGAAGACTGATCCCCATCACTTACTGGTGACACTCGTTTCTAACTGCCTGCATCCGCAGGTCGAGTTCTTCTATGCGCTCGGCGCAGTCACGAAGCTCGTCGGCCAGTGCTTTTGCGCGCTCCGGCGGAAGATCGTGCTTGTAGTGCAGCTTGTGCTCAAGGCTCGCCCAGAAATCCATTGCGATAGTCCTGAACTGTACCTCGACCTTCATGTTGCGTTTCTCGTTCTTAAGGAAGATCGGCACCTCAACGATCAGGTGAAGACTGCGGTATCCGCTCGGCTTCGGGTCCTTGATATAGTCTTTCCGTGAGATCAAGGTGATGTCGTCCTGTGCGAGAAAAGCACTGGCAATCTCGTAGATATCGTCCGGGAAGGAACAGATGACACGAACGCCGGCGACGTCGTTGATATTTTCCTCGATAGCCGCAAGGTTCAGAGGAATGTTCTTCTTTTTAATCTTTCTGAGAAGACTGTCCACGGACTTCACACGTGACTTGATGCTCTCGATCGGGTTTCTTTCGAGTTCGACAGAGAGGGACTCGTCGAGTACTCTGAACTTTGTCTCGACCTCCATGATCGCGCACTGGTAGTAGGCGAAAAGCTGGTCGATCGGCTTGGTGTTTTCTTCTACGAAATCGAGGAAAGAGTCCGACATCAGGTTCTCGCGGACAAAATCCTCTCTATAAGTTGCTAAACTGTTATCCATTCCCACCGGGAACAGCATATTTTCTTCTTCGTTCATTTCTTTCTCCTTTTTCCTTCAGACCGCATATCCGGCAAAGCACATAAGCGTGATGCCGCAGTGTGAAGAAATCTCATGTATCTATTGTAATACATGACGGGCTGTACTTCGCTAAGAGATTGTAAAGATTTCGGGAACACCTTAGGGAATAGCGAATGAAAGGGCTCGGATGTGATATAATTTTCGTATACGGGCGTAGACAAGACGCGCGGAGGTAAATTGGGTATTATCGGGGTGCTTTTTCAGCATTCGCAAGGAGAAAAAATGAAGAAATTAGTATCGTGTGCACTGGTTCTGACTATGGTTCTGAGCCTTGCCGGCTGTTCGAAAGGAAGCGCGGGCTTTAGCGGCACTGTCAAAAAGGTAACGAAGGCGGCCGAGAATGTATACGGCGCCGAGGAAGCTACAAAGAAGCAGAAAAAGAAAATCATGGATGATGATGATTTTGATTTCGGCGATTCGGATTTCCAGGACGGTGTTTATGTAACACTGGACGAAGGGGATATCGAGGAAATTGATTTCGGTGAAGATGCAGACTTTGACCCTGAGGAGATACGGAATATTTTCCTGTTTATTAAGTCGGAGAGATCAAGACCCTGCACGATGACAGAGATCTACGAGATGTCTGACAAAGCAGCAGTTGATGATCTTTACGAATACATGCTGGAGCGTTATGGCACTACAGAGAAAAAACTAAAGAAACTCGCGAGGAACCAGGATGCTGAATATGGCTTTGAAGAGGATGACAATATGCTGGCGGCAATTCTGTATTCTGAAGAGAAGAATGCACTCCAGAGCTGTTATATCAAGAAGGACGGGAAAGTAGTTATCGTTTCCCAGTACACCGGAAAGTACGATTCAGATGTGTGTGAAGAGTTCTTTGATTATGCAAGAGAAGCCGGTTTTTATGATACCGAAACGCTTATTGAAGAGGAGGAAGATGATTGATGAAGAAGTTAGTATCTTGTGCATTGGTTTTGACCATGGTTCTGAGCCTGGCCGGCTGCTCCAAGGGCAGCGGCTTCGGAAGCATTAAAAAGAAGACGGTCAGTGCTTTGGAAAAAACCTGCGACGCTGAGGAAGCCAGTGAGAAGACGAAAAAGAAGCTCATCAAGAACAACATGGAAACCGCCGATAATCTTCTGAGTGATGGTAAATATGTTGTTCTGACCGCAGAAGATCTGGAAGATATCGATGTCGATGATGATGTCGAAGATGAGTTTGATTTCAATATGGAAGACTGCAAGAACATTCTATTCTATATAAAAGAAGAGGGAAACGAACAGATGCATGTTGCCGTGGTGGAAATGAATGACAAGGAAACCGCGCAGGATTACTTCGATACTCTCGAGGACGGTCTGAGGATAAAGCAAATGAAGAAAGAGTTGAAGAATGCCAAGGCGGATTACGGCATCGTTTCGGAAGATGATCTGGTTGCTGTGATGTATCAGATGGCTTCTGAAAGGGGAGGCCGCCGGCAGACTTCAGGATGTTATCTGAACATCAAGGGAAATGTGGTGACCATGACACAGTATGTGGGTAGTGGTAAGGATGATGATATTCTCGATGAGTTTTATGCATTTATGAATGAGGCCGGCTTCTATGATATGGAAGCGCTGATGGAAGATAGCGAAGAAGATTAAGATTAAGACAGGAGAGAAAAGTATGAAAAAGGTATTATCGGTTGCATTAGTGTTGTCCATGGTTTTCAGTCTCGCTGGTTGCTCGAAAAGCAGCGGTTTCAGCAGTGATAAGAAGAAAATGATCGCTGCTCTGGAAAAGTGCTGTGACGCAGAAGAGATGCCTGAGAAGACAAAGAAGAAACTTCTCAAGAACAATATGGAAGAACCCGGGAATTATTTTAAAAAGAGTTATTATGTAACTGTGACGGCGGATGATATTGAGGGTATGGATTTTGATGAAGATGATGATCCCGAGATCCCGTCTGATAAGATAAAGAACATGTTTATGTTCCAGAAGTCTGAAGGTAAATCCACGATGCAAATCACAATGATGGAACTTGATGGCGAGGAGTATTCTGAAAAAGCTTATAAGTCTACGAAAAAGTCCATAAAGAATTTGAAAAAACAATTCGGTGGAGATGATTTTACGATTGAAGAAAATGACGGCAAGATGATGTACTACTACGATATGTATAACATTTCTGCATATGGCTATAGTTTTGCAAACGGAAAACAGTATATAGCATTAAGTTTTTCGGGAAATCTCAAAGATGATCTCTACGATGAGTTCTGTGAATTCTTAAGTGAAATGAAGTACACGGACCTGGAAGAATTCATGGAAAATGATTCGGATGAGGAAGAAGAGGACGAAGAGGAAGACGACGAGGCTGAGGACGAGGAAGATTGATCCATGCTTAAACTGAGGACTTCCGGAGAAATGAGAGTGAAAAGAATTGCTGCGCTGGCGCTTGCGGTCATGATGACCGTGGGCGCTGCGGGCTGTTCTTCTTCCGGAAAGAAGTTTAAGAAAGCCGAGGAGAAATTGATCGCGGCGGCAGAGAACTGCTGTGACGCGGCAGTGATGGGCAAGTCGCTGAGAAAGAAGTATACAAAGAGAAATCTGAAGCTCTCGGGCAGTACAGACGGAGAAGGCCTCTACGCAACTTATAATTCGGATGACCTTGAGAATATCGAGTTTGACGAGAGGGATTATGGTGAACTTGATTCGGAAGATGTAAAGAACATCACGGTATTCCTCAAGTCGGATTCATCAAATATGATCACGGCCCGTGTGCTCGAGTTAAAGAATAAGGACGCAGCTCAGGAACTCTTTGATTACTATAAGGACATGATCGATCTCGACAGCCAGAAACACAAATGGAAGAGATCTTCGGACGGTGAATTTGCTACGGACGAAGATAAGGATGATACACTCGCGTTTATCGCTCTGGTGGACGGTTACTGCAAGTCCGGTTACTTTCATGTGGACGGAAATCTCTTAACGGCAGTTTCGTTCACTGGATATCCTGAAAATGATCTTCTCGAAGAGTACTATGACTTTATGCGCGAAGCAGAATATACCGATATGGAAGCACTTTTAAAGGGGGATCTTGAAGACTGATCCTTGGGGGGATAGTATGAAAAAGTTAGCTTCATTTTCTTTAGTCATATTGATGCTGCTGAACACCGTCGGATGCTCGAAGGCCCAGAGTTATCTGGATGCGAGTAATAAAATGCTCCAGGCGGCGGAAGATGTTTTCGGCTTGGAAGAATTGACAGGAAAAGAGAAGAAGAGTTATCTTCGCGATCCCGCTGACTTTTCTACTCCTGGCTATTGTCTCACGCTTGATTCAGATGAAATCGATAGATATGACTATTGTAGTTATTATGAGAGCGTAGATTCCGAGCAATTCCGTAACGAAACTAAAGTCTATATCTATGTGAGCAAAACTGATTTGAGCGCTTACCTTATGGAACTAACAAGTTCGCAGGCAGCACAGGACCTTTTCGAGGAATTGCGAGAGGGCCATGAACATGATGTTCTGATCGATGGTAAGCAGGAGTATGCAACTATATACGATCACTCGGAATACAGTGGAGTTTATTATCTGGTTCGAAATGGGAATCTTGTTACCGAAGTTTGGTTCTCCGGCATGTATGGTGATCTGGATGATTATCTTGAGTTCATGCGTGAGGCCGGTCTTCGCGATCTTCAGGATCTGATCGATGATTATCGGGAAGATCCGTCCAAATACTATTCCGAAGCAAGACAGAAAAGTGCCGAAGCTTATAAGGACGAGTCAATGAATGTTGCGAAGACAGCTGAGCGATGCTGTGATGCGGATGAAATGACGGATAAAGAGAAGAAACGCTTCATCAATGGACATCTCCAATCGGGAGTTAAGTTTGATGATGGTAAATATGTCGATCTGGATCATGAAGACCTCGTGAAGTCTGAAATCGATGAGTATTCCGGAATAAGAGGCGGATCCGGTTCGCTCGAGAACATGTTTATTTTCAAAAAAGAGAAGACTCGAAATAGGCTGGAAGTAAATGTTTATGAGTATAATGAAGAGCGGTTTGCGAACGATCATTATCAGGATGTAATCAGTGACGGCGAGGACTATACTGGTGATTACAGCCAATATCGCAGAGCGGAATATGGTTCGCAATACAGGGGTGAAAACGAATACGCCTACATGATCGAATATGACGATTCACTGTTCGGAGCCTATGTGAAAATCGAAGGAAGTGTGGTCACCTATGTTTCGTTCAATGGCGAATCGGGAAGTGATCTCTCCGAGGAATTCTATGACTTCATGAGAAGAGCCGATTTCATGGATATGGAAGAAGTCCTCTACGACTGATCCTTCGTGAAAAGCACTAGAACTTGCAGCGGGTGAGCATGAGTACGACTTTGGTCCGGTCATGCTCGCCGAGTTTATCGTAGATCGTCGACACGTAATTCTTTACCGTTCCCTCACTGATGAAAAGGATCGATGCGATCTGTGAATTGGTGCAGCCTTCAGAGATCAGGCGGCATATCTCTTTTTCGCGTTCTGTCATGCCATAGTCGTCCAGATTGATCGTCTCTGCGTTTGCGCGGGATCC
>JAEEGL011251056.1_pt1 | contig 15808 bp, 13 predicted proteins | sample 9134231 | NCBI WGS metagenome assembly JAEEGL01 (sample SAMN16246548, study PRJNA631951) | gut metagenome | biome: gut microbiome; feature: rumen; material: fiber-attached | host: Bos | place: Iran: Karaj | collected 2018-10
GATGAGCCAGGAAGTAATCGACAAGGTTATTCCGGGTGAGAAGAGGATCACTCACAGACCTGCCGATGATATCCCGAACGAGCTTGATAAGCTTGAGAGCGAGATGAAGCAGTACAAGCAGCAGGATGAGGATGTGCTTTCATACGCACTGTTCCCTCAGGTTGCAACAGACTTCTTCAAATATCGTGAGGCACAGCAGACAGGCGTGGATGCAAAGAAAGCTGATGCGGAGAACGGGGCTTATCCTGTGTAGGCAATGCTTTATTACAACAATTCAGAACAGGCTCAAGATGCGTTGCATCTTTCGCTGTATTGGATTCATCCAATACAAATATTTTTAAAACAAGACTCTTACGTGTAAACACGACGATTCTTTTTTTAAAATATATGTGCTGTTCTGAATTGTGTAGACAGATTAAAAAACGTATGTTATAATTGTGAGGCAGTCTGAAAAGACTGCCTCGGTTATTGTGGGTGAAGGAGGAACAGATATGACGAAGTCATATTCAGGATCTGTTCCGGACATTCGTCATGAGGGGTACCAAGATGTGGTGGAGTCCTTATGACATAGACATGCCGCTGACTGTTTTTGAGGGTGCGATACATATTTACAAGGAGAGGATAAGATGGCAAGGAAAGAATCGATTACAAAGCAGATGATAATAGATGGAGCATTTGATATGCTCAGAGAGTCCGGGTATGAGAGCGTTACCGCAAGAAAACTGGCATCTCATATAGGCTGCTCGACCCAACCCATATTCAGGGTTTATGAGAATATGGATGAACTGCTAAGGGAGCTGTTTGAGAGGACAAGGACGGAGTATGAAGAGTTCTGCGTGAATGGAGGAAACGATTTTGATACTCCGTTTGTCAGCCTTGGAATGAATTACATCCAGTTCGCAAGAAAAGAACAGAATATGTTCAGGCTTTTATTCCTGTCCGGAAATAAGGAGCACACACTTTATGAACTGATAAACGGAAATGAGAATGCCTTCGTTATGAAGGAAATAAAGAAGATGAAGAAGCCCAATATGGATAAAGTGGAGGATATCTTTACCAAAGTGTTCATTTTCATGCACGGTATGGCATGCATGACCATTACCGGTGAGCTCGAGCTCACAGATGAAGATGCCTGCGGAATGCTTGAAGATGCCATTAAGGGATTCATAGGTTAGTCCGGAACCGGAGCGGTAACGCAGAACGGCAAATGGGTTAGATATAAGGCAAGACATAAGAACATAATGAGAATAATCGTTGTGGGCGGCGGAGCCGCAGGTATGATGGCTGCAGCTGCTGCAGCCGCAGTAAGTAAGGATAATCAGGTTATACTTCTTGAGAAGAATGAGAAGCTTGGGAAGAAGCTGTTTATAACAGGCAAGGGCAGGTGTAATCTTACCAATGCCTGTGATGAGACTGATTTTTTCAATAATGTCATAAGCAATCCCAAGTTCTTATACAGCGCATTTTACGGTTTTACCAATAGGGCCGTGATGGATTTTTTTGAAGAACATGGTCTTACGCTCAAGGTTGAACGGGGTGACCGGGTATTTCCGGCTTCCGACCACTCTTCGGATGTTATCAGGACGCTTGAGCGCTGCCTCAGGGAAGCCAAGGTGGGTATAAGACTTAACTTGGGCGTTTCCGGAGTGATCGTAAATGAAGGACAGGCATGCGGTGTTATATCTGACAACGGCGAAAGAATAGAAGCTGACAGAGTCATTCTTGCACTCGGAGGAGTGTCTTATCCGGGATGTGGAGCAACGGATGACGGATTCCGGATAGCGTCACAGCTGGGGATTGAAACAAAAAAAGCGGAAGCTGCACTGGTTCCGCTTACGGTAATGGAGGGATGGTGTGCCGGGCTTCAGGGGCTGTCCCTTAAGAATGTTTCGGTCAGGCTTGAAGCAGGGCTTAAGAAGCCGGTATATTCAGGCTTCGGAGAGATGCTTTTCACGCATTTCGGAGTGAGTGGACCGCTGATTCTGAGCGCAAGCAGCTATTTGACAGAAGAGATGTATAAAAAGAAACCGCTTCTTCATATAGACCTTAAACCGGCCATGAGTGAGAAACAGCTGGATGACAGGATCCTGCGTGATTTTTCCGAAGGCATGAACAGGCAGTTTGGTAATTCGCTCGGGAAGCTGTTGCCGGCGAAGCTTATACCTGTGATAACGGAACTCTCAGGGATCGATCCTCTGAAAAGAGTAAATGAGGTGACAAGAACGGAAAGAGAGAATCTGGTGCGGCTGCTTAAAGATATGCGGCTTACGGTTACGGGGAACAGAGGCTTCAACGAAGCGATAATAACAAGAGGCGGAGTGAGGGTAAAAGAGATCAACCCGTCCACAATGGAAAGCAAGAGGATAAGTAATCTGTATTTTGCAGGTGAAATGATAGATGTGGATGCTATGACAGGCGGATTCAACCTGCAGATAGCATGGTCCACCGGGCGTCTTGCCGGCGAATCGGCAGGAACATCCTAAGATGAAATAAAGAGCCCGGAAAAACCAAAATGAACCTATTATATCAGGAGGTGCTGTAATGCAGGTGGCGATTGACGGACCGGCAGGCGCAGGCAAAAGTACTATAGCAAAGAAACTTGCCGGAGAAGCCGGTTATATTTATGTAGATACGGGAGCAATGTACAGGGCGATGGCGCTGTATCTGATAAGATGCGGGATTGCACCTGATGATAAATCCGGTATAGAAGAGGCTTGCGAAAAGGCCGATATCTCAATAAAATACGCAGACGGTGAGCAGCAGGTCATTCTTAACGGTGAGAATGTTAACGGTCTTATAAGGACGCAGGAAGTATCCAATATGGCATCGGTAAGCTCGACTGATCCGAAGGTAAGGGAGAAGCTGGTCGCGCTGCAGCAGAAGCTTGCCGCAAGTACTGATGTGGTAATGGATGGCCGCGATATAGGAACCAAGGTACTGCCTGATGCAGAGGTAAAGATCTATCTTACGGCGAGCACGGGAGTAAGGGCAAAAAGAAGATATGATGAAATGAAGGCCAAGGGAGAAACCTGCGATCTTGAAGAGATCGAAAAGGAGATCGCAGAGCGGGATGAAAGAGATATGAACAGAGAAATATCTCCGCTTAAACAGGCTGAAGATGCTGTGCTTGTTGATACATCGTATATGGGAATAGATGAGGTTGTAGAAGCGATAAACAGTATAATTGCGGATAAGACCGGAAGGTAAGGAGCAAGCCGGGGAAGAGCATAATAAAAGATAAATACGCGTGACTATTCGGAGCTCAGAATAGTTAAAATACAAACATACAGGTTGGGATAAGATGGAAGTTAAGGTTGCGGATAAATCGGGTTTCTGCTTTGGTGTTAAAAGAGCAGTCGATTCGGTATATGAGAGGCTTGAAAAGGGCGGGAAAATATACACATACGGACCTATTATTCATAATGAGCAGGTAGTGGATGAGCTTGAGGGGCTCGGAGTAAAAGTAATTAACTCCGAGAAAGAGCTGAAGGGGATCACTGAGGGGACTGTCATTATAAGATCCCACGGTGTTACAAAACACACATATGAACTGATAGAGAATCAGGGACTTGAGGTGGTGGATGCGACATGTCCGTTTGTGAAAAAGATACACAGGATTGTGGAAAAGGAAAGTAAGGCCGGAAAGCATATTATTGTTATAGGCAGCAGAAAACACCCTGAAGTTGAGGGAATAATCAGCTGGGTCGAGGGGGCTGTCACGGTTGTTGAGGATGTGTCTGAAGCGAATGATTTTACGCTGGAAAATGAAAGTGAAATATGCGTTGTTTCCCAGACGACTTTCAATAATAACAAATTTAAAGATTTAGTTGATATTTTTAAAAAAAAAGGTTATTATGTTAGTGTTGCCAATACAATATGTAATGCTACCGAGGAACGTCAGACGGAGGCTAAAAGGATAGCTTCTTCGGTGGATGCTATGATAGTTATAGGCGGAGCGGGCAGCTCCAATACACAGAAGTTGTATGAAATATGTAAGCGTGAGTGTGAGAACACTCAGTACATTCAGACAGTTGATGACCTGGTACTAGATTCTATCGATTCCATTAAAAGTGTTGGTATTACAGCGGGGGCTTCCACCCCGAAAAAAATAATTCAGGAGGTTCAAAGCTATGTCAGAACAAACTTTTGAACAGATGTTGGAAGAATCATTTAAAACAATACATAACGGAGAGGTAGTTGAAGGTACAGTCATTGATGTTAAGCCTGATGAGATAATCTTGAACATAGGCTATAAATCAGACGGTATCATTACGAGGAACGAGTATTCCAATACACCGAATCTCGATCTTACAACGGCTGTTAAGGTGGGAGACACCATGGAAGCCAGAGTTATGAAGGTTAACGACGGTGACGGACAGGTTCTTCTTACCTATAAGAGGCTTGCGGCAGACAAGGGTAATAAGAAGCTTGAAGAAGCCTTCAACAATAAGGAGGTTCTTAAGGCTACCGTTGCTCAGATCCTTGACGGAGGACTTTCGGTTGTTGTTGAGGAATCAAGAGTATTTATTCCCGCAAGTCTTGTATCGGATACTTACGAAAGAGATCTCAGCAAGTATCTCGGACAGGAGATAGAATTCGTTATTACCGAGTTCAATCCCAGAAGACGCAGGATCATTGGTGACAGAAAACAGCTGCTGATGGCAGAGCGTGAGAAGCTTCAGGAAGAGCTGTTCTCAAGGATCAAGGTTGGTGACGTGGTTGACGGCGTTGTTAAGAATGTTACCGATTTCGGTGTGTTCGTAGACCTTGGCGGAGCAGACGGACTTCTTCACATATCAGAGATATCATGGGGACGAGTTGAGAATCCCAAGAAGGTGTTCAAGCCCGGTCAGGAACTTAAGGTTCTCATTAAGGATATTCAGGAGAAGAAGATCGCGCTTTCACTTAAGTTCGCCGATTCCAATCCGTGGAACGATGCAGAGAGCAAGTACGCAGTTGACAAGGTTGTTACCGGTAAGATCGCAAGAATGACTGATTTCGGCGCATTTGTAGAGCTTGAGCCCGGAATCGATGCATTGCTCCATGTATCACAGATATCAAGAGAGCATATAGATAAGCCTGCTGATATTCTTAAGGTTGGTCAGGAAGTAACTGCCAAGATAGTTGACTTCAAGCCTGAAGATAAAAAGATAAGCCTTAGCATGAAAGCTTTGATAGAGCCTGAGAAGAAGGAAGAAGAAGCAGAGGCTGAAGAGAATGACGATGTTGTAAGCGTTGATATCGATGCCGAGATAGAGAAGGCTAAGGAAGAAGAAGCCAAAGAAGAGGCTGAGGCAGAAGCTGAAGCTGATGCAGCAGAGAGCACTGAGGAACCCGTTGCTGAATAAACAGCCGAAGATAATAAGAAGCCTGATGGTCAGGGATGATAAAAACCGTGAATCTTCAGATGAATCAGACATATGTAAGGTTCCGGACATGAGGTGAAGGATATGGCTTATACATATGAACAGTTCGAGGCTGCCATCTTAAAGATGACAACCATAGATCTTACAGCATATAAAGAAAAGCAGATGAAGCGAAGGATCGATACGCTGATCAATAAGCATAAGATCAGCGGTTATGAGGAATTCGTTAAGATGCTTAAGACAGACAAGGCTCTGTTTGATGAATTCGTTAATTATCTGACCATAAATGTGTCGGAGTTTTACAGAAATACAGATCAGTGGGAGCTGATGGATAAGACTTTCATTCCCGAGCTGATCAAGAAGTTTGGTAAGAATCTTAAGATATGGAGTGCTGCGTGCTCTACAGGTGATGAGCCTTACTCATTGGTGATGGCTTTTTCAAGGCACATTCCGATGAGTCAGATCAAGATCATAGCGACAGATCTTGACAAACAGGTTATAGCTCAGGCTAAGACCGGTCTGTACAGTGCGAAGAGTATTGCCGGTGTTCCGGATGATTTCAAGAAGAAATATTTTACCCAGATAGGAAGCTCTTATAAGATTTCCGATGAGATCAAGAGCCATGTTGAGTTCAAGGAGCATAATCTGTTAAAGGATCCGTATCCTACGGGCTGCAACATTATAGTATGCCGTAACGTTCTTATTTACTTTACCGATGAGGCTAAGGATGAGATTTATAAGAAATTCAATGCTTCCTTGGTAAAGGGTGGGCTTCTGTTTATAGGAAGTACGGAGCAGATAGTAAATCATAAGGATTTCGGTTACGAGAGACGAAATTCATTCTTTTATCAGAAAGCATAAAGGGACCGGGGGACGGTTCTGTGGTTCGAATAATAAGAAGGGGCTGTCGCACTAAGAATTGGTGTGGCAGCTCCTTTTTCGTGGGCGTGGAACCAGGGGACGGTTCTGTGGAACCAGGGGACGGTTCTGTGGTTCCCATCTTAAGCTCTTTTACAATTTCAGTTCTTCAACCAGTTGTTTTAACTGCTCTTCAGCCGTATCTTCACTATATGGTATGTATAATTCCTTTGATTCATATGTTTCACGGAAATATGGAAGAATGGAAGGTGACCGGGGAACCGTCCCCTGGTTACCCAGGGGTAAGAACATTCCGGTATACTTTGTGTAGCAGGTTTCCTTCGTGGCGGGCCGGCGGCGAGAGGGATCAACTCCGGAAGCCGCAGATCTGTGAATGCAGAAGTCCTCATTCGGAAGATAGTAGTAATCTTTGTAATTGCTGTAAAACAGCTTGAGAGTTCCGGTATAGACAGGTACTCTCAGGAGGGCTGTATTATCCGGGCGTATTGAAAGTATTGCCTGCCCATGTTTGGTTTTGAAGCTTCTCGGGATGTACAGGTTATGTGCGCAGCTTATGAGGAGCTCCTTGCATGGATTGCCGTGATAATCTTCAAAGCTATGTATCTCATGGGATACATACAATAGCTTCAGAGAACAGATATCAGTATAGTAAAGTACGGGAAGGATGTATGCCATTCCCTTAAGATCCTCACTGTTATGGAATATAAGCGGATCAAGAAGATCCTCGGAAGGGGTACGTACATACCGGTGGTATACGGAAATAAGATCCCGTCCGGTATAAGGATCCGTACTGTTTATATCAAGAAGCTGTTCTATCTCCCTCTGACGAAGCGAGGAAAGAGAGAGGATATTCTTGTACGGTTTTATCGCGGCGTATATGTCATAGTTTTCAATTCCGTTAAAGGGATCAGGAAAGCCATGCTTATGCGCTTTATATCTTAAATAAGGAATGTCGAAATGATTGCCGTTATAGTGTATAAGCAATGAGAAACGCTCTGAAACAAAGCATATAAACTGTTCTATAATAGAAGGCTCATCCTCTGCGGAATCGGCAAACCACTGAATGGTATTATATCCTTTCTTATCGAACCATCCGCAGCCTATCAGGTACAGATCTGTCTTTTCCCTTGACAAACCCGTTGTCTCTATATCGATGAAAAGTATCCTGTCAAGCGGTGCCATATCTTCAACAGGATAGCCTGGGTGCATATCCGGATAATAATCAGTAAAAATCTGCATTTTCTGCCTCCATGACACAAGTATAGCATGGGATAACGGAAATTTAAACAGTGTGAATTTACAGGCAGTTTACAAGACAGATATATTATTGTGCGGTGAAAAAAATATGTGCTGTGTAAAATATTAGAAAATTTTATATAATCAAGAAAATTACTTACAATCAGAAAAATATTTATGAGGAAAAAAAGGAAATTGAGGTTTGGCGCAGAATACTATTTATTAGCACCGTCTAGACCCGGTTGACTGAGATAGAGGTGTAACCAGGCAGCCCTAAGTCTGCCGACAGGAAAATGAAATGGATAAAATACTCGCAGTTACGGGCATGGAGAAACGTTATGAGTATACGTGAAATGCTTGAAGCAAGAGAAAAGGAATATCTGCGTCCATGTGCCACTCTGTCCGCTAACACCAAAGGACGAGACATCGAGGAGCCGCAGTGCGATATACGTCCCGTTTTTCAGCGTGACAGAGACAGGATACTGCACTCCAAATCTTTCAGAAGGCTTAAGGATAAGACTCAGGTATTTCTTACACCGGAAGGGGATCATTACAGGACAAGGCTGACACACACGCTTGAGGTTTCCCAGAATGCAAGAACAATAGCCAAGGCATTAAGGCTGAATGAGGATCTGGTAGAAGCGATCGCGCTGGGGCATGATCTGGGACATACTCCCTTTGGGCATGCCGGTGAGCGGGCACTGGACAGGGTATGTCCTGTGGGTTTCAAACATAATCTGCAGAGTAAGAGGGTTGTAGAGGTACTGGAGAAAGAAGGAAAGGGTCTTAATCTCACATGGGAAGTGAGAGACGGTATACTGAATCATCAGACTAAAAGCATGCCATCCACACTGGAAGGCAAGATAGTCAGGCTTTCAGATAAGATAGCATATATTCATCATGATATGGACGATGCCATACGCGGAAGGATATTAAGCGAAGCCGATATCCCCAGGGAGTTAAGAAATACACTCGGGAATACCACGACCAAACGGCTTGACAGATTTATTCATGACATAATAACGAACAGCCGGGATATTGATGATATAAGGATGTCTGATGAGATTGGTCAGGCAATGAAGGAACTTAGGGCATTCATGTTTGAGAATGTATACCAGAATCCGAAGGCCAAGGGCGAAGAAGTCAAGGCTGAGCGGCTGGTAGAGAACCTGTACGAATATTATTATAAGAACAATTACATGCTTCCGGATGAATACAGGATGCTGATGGAGGAAAGAGGCGACAGCCTGGAACGGGTAGTATGTGATTATATTTCATCAATGTCCGACAGGTTCGCGATTGCAGTGTTTAATGACATATACATGCCGGATTCTTGGAAAGATTAGATACGGCATTCGGCTTTTAATACGACAATGAGAAAAGAATTGGAAGGAAAGTTAAATGTACTATCCTGACAGCCTCGTTGACGAGGTCAGAACCAGAAATGACATAGTAGACGTTATATCGGGTTACGTAAGGCTTCAGAAGAAAGGAAGCAATCATTTCGGACTATGTCCCTTCCATAATGAAAAATCAGCATCATTCTCGGTTAACCAGCAGAGACAGATGTATCACTGCTTCGGATGCGGAAAGAGCGGAAATGTAATAACCTTCATAATGGAATATGAGAATTATACGTTTCAGGAGGCTTTAAAGCTGCTTGCTGACCGCGCCGGGGTGACTTTACCTGAGATAGAATACACACAGGAAGCGAGGGAACGCGATAACCTGAAGGCGAGGATACTGGCAGCCTACAAGGAAGCGGGAAAGTACTATTACTACCAGCTGCGTTCCGAGGCAGGAAAGAAGGCGTATGATTATTTCAGGGACAGAGGTTTATCCGATGAAACCATAAATAAGTTTGGACTCGGATATGCGGTTACCGGGCGTAATCTGATGTACCGGTATCTTAAATCCAAGGGATATGATGACAATGTGCTTAAGGAAATGCACATATTCTACATAAATGAACGCGACGGAATGACAGATATGTTCTGGAACCGGGCGATTTTTCCCATTATGGATGTGAATCACAGGATCATCGCTTTCGGTGGACGCGTAATGGGACAGGGTGAGCCCAAATATCTGAATTCGCCCGAAACGATAGTATTTGACAAGGGCAGGAACCTCTACGGACTTAATCAGGCGCGGACCTCCAGAAAAGATAACCTTATAATCTGTGAAGGTTACATGGATGTTATAGCGCTTCACCAGGCAGGCTTCAATCAGACCGTCGGTGCGCTGGGAACAGCTCTGACATCAGGGCATGTGAACCTGGTTAAGCGTTATACTGAGAATGTTTTGCTATGTTATGATAACGACGTAGCCGGAACGAAAGCCAACTTAAGGGCTATCCCCATATTAAGATCTGCGGGAGTGTCGGTTAAGGTGATCGACTTAAGTCCATATAAGGATCCGGATGAGTTCATTAAAAACCTTGGTGCGGAAGAGTTCGAAACGAGGATCAGGAACGCAGAGAATTCCTTCTATTATGAAGTGAGGATGCTCGAGAAGGATTATGATATTAATGATCCTGACGGAAGGACAAGGTTTACCGGCGAGATTGCAAAGAAGCTCCTTAAGTTCGAAGATGCCATAGAGAGAGACAATTATCTTCAGGCAATATGCGCCAAATACCATATAAATGAAGAGAATATGAATAAGCTTCTTGCGAAGCTGGCAGCCAAAGGCGAAGGAATTCCCGAATACGAACGACCGAGGTCGGGCTATAACAGCAGGGTTAAGGAAGCGGATGACGGGATAAGAAAAACACAGAAGCTATTGCTAACCTGGCTCTGCGATGAGCCGGAGGTATATAAGCTTATAGGGAAATATCTTACGCCGGATGATTTTACGGAAGAGATGTACAGGACTGTTGCCGGCATACTGTTCGAACAGCTGGAATCAGACCAACCGGACCCGGCCGGAATAATCAGCAGGTTTACCAACGAAGAGGAGCAGAACGAAGTGGGTAGCCTGTTTAATACGAAGCTAGAGGACCTTAATACGAACGAGGAACGGTCACGGGCACTTAAGGATCTTCTGGTAAAAGTAAAGAGCAACAGCTATGCGAGACAGGCTAAAGAAGGAGATCCTTCGGATATAAACAGGATTAGACTGGTCATGGAGAATAAGAAGAAGCTTCAGGAGCTTAAGAACATGAAGCTTGTACTGAAAGATAATATGGAACAATAGTCAGATTGAGGAGGAGAATGATGAGTGAGAAGATGAGAGAGAAGGAGCATAATACTGAGATGTCAGATGAGGCTTTAATGCAGGAACAGGACAAACAACAGCAGGAGAAGATACAGGAGAAGCTGAAGACTCTGCTTGCAAAAGCAAAGAAAAAGAAGAATGTATTGGAGAGTCAGGAAATTGCCCTGTTCTTTGCAGATATGGATATCCAGGATGACCAGATGGACAGGATAACGGACTATCTGGAGCAGAATGGTGTGGATATACTTAAAATAACAGGGGATGATGACGAACCCGAGCCGGATGAGGAGATACTGTTATCCGAGGAAGAGGATGTTGATGTTGAGAACATCGATCTGTCGGTTCCGGATGGCGTAAGCATTGAGGACCCGGTAAGGATGTATCTTAAGGAAATCGGTAAAGTTCCGCTTCTGTCGGCAGAGGAAGAGATTGAACTCGCCCAGAAGATGGAAAGAGGCGGTGATGAGGGTGAGGAGGCTAAGAAGCGTCTGGCAGAAGCTAATCTTCGTCTGGTTGTCAGCATAGCCAAGAGATATGTAGGAAGAGGAATGCTGTTCCTTGACCTTATTCAGGAAGGAAATCTCGGACTTATCAAAGCCGTTGAGAAGTTCGATTACAAGAAGGGATATAAGTTCTCCACATATGCAACATGGTGGATCCGCCAGGCGATAACCCGGGCAATTGCCGATCAGGCGCGTACGATCCGCATTCCGGTGCATATGGTTGAGACGATAAACAAGCTTATAAGGGTAAGCCGTCAGCTTCTTCAGGAGCTTGGACGTGAAGCTACGGCCGAAGAAATAGCTGAGGAGATGAATCTTCCGGTTGAGAGAGTGCGTGAGATACTTAAGATATCACAGGAACCGGTTTCGCTTGAGACACCCATAGGTGAGGAGGAGGATTCCCATCTGGGTGATTTCATACAGGATGATAATGTTCCTGTGCCTGCTGATGCTGCAGCGTTCACTCTTCTTAAGGAACAGCTTGTGGAGGTTCTCGGAACCCTTACCGACAGGGAGCAGAAGGTATTAAGGCTTCGCTTCGGTCTGGATGACGGCAGGGCAAGAACCCTTGAAGAGGTAGGTAAGGAATTCAACGTAACCCGTGAGCGTATAAGACAGATAGAGGCCAAGGCTCTGCGTAAGCTCCGCCACCCGAGCAGAAGCAGGAAATTAAAGGATTACCTAGATTAACAGGTGAATATATGTATATTTCACAGCGTTTGTCATCGGTAGCAGCCATGGTAACCCCGGGACTCAGGGTTGCAGATATAGGTTGCGATCATGCCTATCTGGCTATACATCTGATAGAGAACCTTATATCACCAAGGGTGATCGCCATGGATATAAATAAAGGACCTCTTAAGAGAGCCGAAGAGCATGTGAACGAAGCAGGTCTTAATGGGAAGATAGAGCTGAGACTTTCCGACGGTCTCTTAAAACTGAAGCCCGGTGAAGCCGAATGCATAGTGATGGCGGGAATGGGCGGTCCGTTAATGACCGGGATAATGGATGCAGCTCCTGCAGTGTGCGCAGATGCAGTGGAGTTCATCCTGCAGCCGCAGTCAGAGATAAGAGATGTACGACATTACCTTGAAGATAACGGTTACCGCATAGTATCCGAGGATCTTGTATATGAGGATGGAAAGTTCTATCCCATGATGAAGGCGGTTCATGGAAATAGTGAACCGGGAAAGAGGGAAAGAAGTACTTTATACAGCCGGGACACATATGAATGGATCGAGGCTATCAATGAGGAACCTGAACTTCTTAAACTGCGATTGGAAGCCTTCTACAGCTATGGAGGACTACTGCTTAAAGAAAAGCACCCGATACTCAGGGATTATCTTAAGTACGAGAATGACCTGCTGAACGAGATAAGAAATAAGCTCTTTGATTCGGTCAGAACTGATAAAGTATCTGACAGACTGGATGAAATAGCACATGATATTGAAGTGCTGACGCAGGGAACCATGCTTCTGAACTACTGAAAGACTTCAGATATAAGCTACAAACCAAATCCTGATTTGTACTGTAGCCTTATGACATTCATGAAACCGAATGTGCACCGCAAGCGGTATCCCTTATGACAAATTGTGAAAGGAAAAATATGAAAAGCGGCCGTATAATAGATTCACTGGAAGAAATGTATCCTGTTGCCAATGCAGAACAGTGGGACAACGTAGGACTTATTGTCGGAAGACGTGATAAGGATGTACGTAAGATATATATAGCAGTGGATCCTACGGATGAGGTGATCCAGTGTGCCATAGAAGTTCAGGCGGACATGATCATAACCCACCATCCGCTGATCTTCAAAGCCATAAAAAAGGTAAATGCAGATGATTTCATAACGCGCCGTGTCCTCAGGCTTGCAAGACATGACATGTGTTATTATGCGATGCATACCAATTTCGATGTAACCGAGATGGCAGATGCGGCAGCGGATAAGATAGGGCTTAAGAAAAGGTCGGTCCTTTCGGTGACATATGAGGATGATATTGCTAAAGGTGGTTTCGGCAGGGTAGGAAGGCTTCCTTCGGTAATGACGTTGAAGGAATGTGCCGAATATGTCAAGAAGTGCTTCAACCTTAAATATGTAAGGGTGTACGGAGAGCTTGATACAGAGCTGGAAACGGCAGCCATATGTCCGGGTTCCGGAAAAAGCATGATAGGTGATGCGGTAAAGGCTGAGGCAGATGTATATATAACTGGTGATATTGAACACCATGACGGCCTGGACTGCATAGCACAGGGGCTCATGGTCATCGATGCGGGTCATTACGGTATTGAGAAAATATTTATCGAGTCGGTTAAGGAATACATTAAGCGCAGCTTTAAAGATATAGCGGTCTATACGCACAGGGATATAGAGCCGTTCACGGTATTATGACCGGGATTTGTAACTATTTAGAGCAGTATGTATACATTTAATGTAACTGAATAGTTACCATATAATAAGATAATGGGGAGGTTGAAATGGCTAAGGAAACTGTAAAGGTAACAATAAACGGTAAGACAACAGAATATCCTAAGGGAACTACATTTGAAAAGATCGCAGAGGATAATCAGAAGGATTACGATGCAAAGATTGTTCTTGTAAGCACTTACGGCAAATTAAGGGAACTTAATAAAAAGGTAAATGATGACTGTGAGATTAATTTTAATACCGTAAAGGATATTGCGGGTTACAAGACCTACAGACGTACAGCTACCTTTATAATGATTAAGGCGATACGTGATATTGCAGGCGAGTCGGTTCTTAACAAGATCAAAGTCGAGTTCTCGATCGGCAAGGGAATATACAATACAATAAGTGGAGATGTCGATATCAACGAAGACTTTATCAGCAAGGTAAAGGCGAGAATGGATGAACTTGTTGCAGCCGATCTTCCGATAGTTAAAGAATCCTACGATCTGGATGATGCAATCGCATTGTTCAGGAAGGAAGGTATGAGAGATAAGGAAAGACTCTTTAAATACCGCCGTGCTTCCAAGGTAAATGTATATTCAATAGATGGTTTCTATGACTACTATTACGGGTATATGTGCCCGAGCACCGGGTATATAAAGAATTTTGAACTCTATCCTTATGATGAAGGCTTCTTACTTCTTATGCCTGCACGTAAAACACCCGATAAGGTAGACGGTTTCAAGCCTCAGGCCAAGCTGTTCAGCACAATGAAGGAATCAACCCAGTGGGGAATCTCGCTGGATCTTGAGACGGTCGGAGCACTTAATGATAAGATCTGCTCCGGAAATGTAGAGAATCTTGTACTTGTGAGTGAGGCACTGCAGGAAGCAAAGATAGCAGAGATAGCTGAGGATATTTCCAAGCGCAAGGATGTTAAATTCATAATGATAGCCGGACCTTCATCATCAGGTAAAACGAGCTTCTCACACAGATTGAGCATACAGCTTCGCGCTAAAGGACTGGTTCCCCATCCGATAGCTCTTGATAATTATTTCAAGAACCGTGAGGATACGCCAAAGGATGAGAATGGAAAGTATGATTTCGAATGTCTTGAGGCGATGGATGTTGAAGGCTTCAATAATGATATGAAGAGGTTGCTTTCAGGTGAAGAGGTAGAGCTTCCGACATTTAATTTCAAGACAGGCCAGCGTGAATACAAGGGTAATTTCATGAAGCTTAATGCAGAGGATGTTCTTGTACTTGAAGGCATTCACGGACTTAATGAGAAGATGAGCTACGAGCTGCCGGCAGACAGCAAGTATAAGATTTACATAAGCGCGCTCACTTCACTTAACGTAGATGAGCATAATCGTATTTCAACCACGGATTCCAGGCTTTTAAGACGTATCGTAAGAGATAACAGGACGAGAGGAACATCTGCATCGGGAACTCTTGCCATGTGGCAGTCAGTCAGGAAGGGTGAGGAAGAGAACATCTTCCCGTTCCAGGAAAGTGCGGATGCGATGTTTAATTCAGCCCTCATATATGAACTGGCAGTGCTGAAGCAGTTCGCCGAGCCGCTGCTGTTTGCGATAAGCAAGGATGATCCGGGCTATCTTGAAGCCAAAAGACTTCTTAAGTTCCTCGATTATTTCGTAAGCTTCACCTGCGAAGACGTCCCCAAGAACTCCCTTATGAGAGAATTCATAGGAGGAAGTATTTTCAACGTGTAGCAACAGGTTAGTATTCGGATGAATACGGGATTACAGACATGGACTGCAAGCTTGCTTGCAAGGACATGTATGTGATACCGGAGTTCCTGCGAAGCAGGAACCGCAAGAACATAAATAACGCGCAGACGCGAAGCGGATGCATAAGTTGCGAAGCAACGGTGCGTTATGAATGTTCTTGAGGAATCCGAATACTAAGAAACAGAATAAGAACGCAAAGAACAAATACAATATGGAAATCATGAGCGGGATGAACAATCGCCGGAATCCGTATGGATTCGGGAGGAAAGTCCGGGCTTCACAGGGCAGGATGCCGGATAACGTCCGGTGGAGGTGACTCCCAGGAAAGTGCAACAGAAATGATACCGCCTGCATAAGCAGGTAAGGGTGAAATGGCGGTGTAAGAGACCACCGCCGGTGCGGTAACGTGCCGGGCATATGTAAACCCCATCCGAAGCAAGACCAAGC
>JAEEGL011311766.1_pt1 | contig 15808 bp, 19 predicted proteins | sample 9134231 | NCBI WGS metagenome assembly JAEEGL01 (sample SAMN16246548, study PRJNA631951) | gut metagenome | biome: gut microbiome; feature: rumen; material: fiber-attached | host: Bos | place: Iran: Karaj | collected 2018-10
CATTATCATGAGAAGATATATGATGAAGATCGCGGAGATACTTGCGAAGAAATCCGGCTGCATAGGGCTTGTTACGGGAGAGAGCATCGGACAGGTAGCGAGCCAGACAATGCAGTCCCTGGAATGCACAAACGCCGTATGCACATTGCCTGTGTACAGACCTCTTATCGCATTCGACAAGCAGGATATCGTTGATATCTCCACAAAGATCGGGACCTTTGAAACGTCCATACAGCCATATGAAGACTGTTGCACCATATTTGTGGCAAAGCATCCCGTTACCCATCCCATACTTTCGGCTATCGAAAAATCGGAACTCAAACTTTCGGAAAAGATAGACGAGCTTATGCAGACCGCTCTTGAGACCGTGGAAACAGTGGAGTGCCGCTGTTAAGAAAATAAAAGGAAAAGGACATCCGGTAAACCGGATGTCCAGATGTAAACTCCATATTGATGTTAAAAAACAGTTTGCACCGTTATTACTTTACGATATAAGGTGCAAGAACTTTAAGGATGCTGTCAACATCGCTGTCAGCATGAATGTTCAGGTCGATGGCCTTTGAAAGGTCGAGACTGAAGATACCCATGATGGACTTTGCGTCGATGACATATCTTCCGGAAACAAGGTCAAAATCGGAATCGAACTTTGTGATCTCGTTTACGAAGGATTTAACCTTATCGATGGAATTAAGGGAAATCTTAACTGTTGTCATAGTGTTACCTCCTATTTGCTGTATTTGATTTGTATAGTAATATTTTTTGGAACAAAAATCAATATGCAAAAGTTACAAAAAAAGATCTCATAGAGTTTAAAAATTTGATTTTTCGGAAAGATTTGTTTAATGTGCGAAAAAAAACTTGAAGGCATCAAAGTGGCGATACTGACTCTCGGATGTAAAGTCAATTCCTATGAATCCGATGCCATGATGTCCCTTCTTACGGCGGAAGGGGCTGTAAATACTGCGTTTGAAGAAAAAGCCGATGTCTATATCGTAAACACCTGCTCCGTGACAAACATTGCGGACAGAAAATCCAGGCAGATGCTGAACAGAGCGAAGAAGGAGAACCCTTCTTCCGTGATAATCGCAGCAGGCTGCTATATTCAGGCAATATCCGAAAAGGAACGTGATGCACTCGGCATCGACGGCTTTGTCGGTAACAACAGGAAGGACAAGATCGTCGATGTTGTATGCAGGTGCCTGGAAGAGAGAAATCCGGGGATAAAGACGGAAGAGATCGTCGATATCTCAAAGGAAAAAGAATACGAGGAACTGGAAAACACCGACAAGACCTCGCATACAAGAGCGTATATAAAGATCCAGGACGGCTGCAACCAGTTCTGCTCATACTGCATCATACCCTATACCAGGGGGCGTATACGTTCAAGAGATCCCGAAAATGTGATCGCGGAGACCGAAAGACTTGTCCGTATGGGCTATAAAGAGATAGTTCTGACCGGGATCCATCTATCATCCTACACGGTCTGCGGGCAGACAGGCGGCGAGCCTCTTCTCATGCTCATGGAAAAAATGGCCGAAATTAAAGGACTGGAACGTATAAGGCTCGGTTCTCTCGAACCAAGGATCATTACAAAAGAATTTGCCGAAAGGCTTTCACAAAATAAAAAAGTTTGTCCACATTTTCATCTTTCTCTTCAAAGCGGTTCCGATACCGTGCTGAAACGTATGAACAGAAAGTACGACACGGCGGAATACGAGATGGGATGCGCGGAACTCAGAAGAGTATACGACGATCCCGCTATCACCACGGACATAATTGTCGGCTTCCCGGGGGAGACCGACGCGGAGTTCGGGGAGACCTGCGCCTTTGCAAAAAAGGTCGGATTTTCAAAGGTGCACGTATTTAAGTATTCGAGAAGACGCGGAACCGTTGCCGACAGAATGCCGGATCAGGTTGAGGAAGAAAAGAAAAATCTCCGCAGCAAAGAGCTGATCTCGATCGAAGAAGCGATGGGGAGCGAATATGCCTGCAGGTTTATCGGGAAGATCCAGAACATCCTGACGGAGGAAACGGAGATCATAGACGGCGCGGAATACCTTACCGGCTACAACGAGAGATATGTAAGGTGCGCTGTTCCCGCATACGGGATGAAGACCGGAGAATTCATCCTTGCCCGGGGTATTGAAGTGAGGGATAATGTTTTGTTTTGCGAAAGAGAGCCGGGCTGACCTAAAGTCAATCGGCCGTCCTTGAGGATAAAGAAGGGAGCAGTAATGAAGGAGATTAATATTACAAGATTTTTTCAGGCCACAAAAGATGAGATCCCTCAGGCAAAGGACATTATTGACCGTGTCTATGCTGCGCTTACGGATCAGGGATACAATCCGGTAAACCAGATAGTGGGTTACATAATGTCGGGAGATCCCACCTACATTACAAGTCACAACGGCGCGAGAAGCCTTATCATGAAGGTTGAGCGTGACGAGATCCTTGAGGTATTGTTGCAGAACTATATCGATACGAATTTTAAGGATGGTAGTACGAAATGAGAATAATGGGTTTGGATTACGGCGGAGCCACAATGGGAGTTGCCATCAGCGATGAACTCCTGCTCACGGCTCAACCCGTGGAAACCATACGCAGGGAGCGCGAGAAGCAGATGAGGACGACCTATAGGCGCATAGAAGAGCTTATAGAAGAGTACGAAGTCGGAAAGATAGTTCTCGGGCTTCCGCTTAATATGAACGATACCGTGGGGGAGCGCGCCCTCATGGCTCAGGGAGTTGCCGACGATCTGCGGAGACGGACCGGGCTTGAGGTGATCATGATGGATGAGCGCCTTACGACCGTCGAGGCTCACGAGATCCTGGACGAGGCCGGACTCAACTGGAAGAAGAAGGCCGAAGTCGTGGATAAGATCGCGGCATCCATAATACTTCAGACTTATCTGAATTCAATAAGTGAGGAAAAGAAGAATGACTGAAAAAGACGATATTATCAGGTTTGTCGGAGAAAGCGGAGAATCCATCGAATTCCGCGTACTTGAGCAGACCAGACTGAACGGCAAAAACTACCTTCTTGTTCTTGATGCAATGGAAGGGGAGGAAGACGAGGCTCTCATTTTAAGAGAGATCCCCACGGAATCCAAGGACGAGAATACATATGAGATCGTTGACGATGATGAAGAACTGAAAGCTATCGGAAGTGTCTTCGAGAATATGCTCGATGACATTAAACTCGTTTGATTAATGAAAGGAAAACATGAAGAAGAAAAAGAATAAAGAAGCGGCGGCATTTCACGGAGTGAAGATCATACCCATAGGCGGACTCGGCCAGATCGGTATGAATATGACCGCCTTTGAATATGAGGATACTATCATGGTTGTGGACTGCGGAATGGCATTCCCGGATGACGATATGCTCGGAATAGACTGCGTTATACCCGACATTACCTATCTTGTCCAGAACGCGGACAGGGTTAAAGGTATTGTGATCACCCACGGACATGAAGACCATATCGGCGCACTGCCTTATGTCCTTAAAGAACTTAACGTTCCCGTGTATGCAACAAAGCTTACCATGGGACTTATCGAATACAAACTTGAAGAACACGGACTTACCAATATAGTCCGCAGAAAGACTATTAAACACGGACAGAGTGTAAACCTCGGATGCTTCAGAGTGGAATTCATAAAGACCACCCACTCGATCCAGGACTCGGCAGCTTTTGCCATATTCACACCTGTCGGAACCATAGTTCACACGGGAGACTTTAAGGTGGACTATACTCCCGTCTTCGGAGATCCGATCGATCTTCAGAGATTTGCCGAGATAGGCAAAAAGGGTGTACTTGCGCTTCTCGCCGATTCCACCAACGCACAGAAACCCGGATATACGATGTCCGAAAGCACGGTTGGCCATACTTTTGACACTATTTTCGCCGACAATACCAAGAGCAGGATCATAGTAGCGACCTTCGCTTCTAATGTTGACCGTGTTCAGCAGATCATCAATTCGGCAAAGAAATTCAAAAGAAAAGTTGCCATTGAAGGCCGCAGCATGGTCAATGTCGTAAAATGCGCGGAGAGCCTCGGATATATAACGATACCGAAGACAATGCAGATAGACATTGCCGAGATAAAGAACTATCCGCCCGAGAAGGTGGTCATCATAACCACCGGCAGTCAGGGCGAGGCAATGGCGGCTCTTTCGAGAATGGCCGCGGCGGTACACAAGAAGGTGCAGATCGTTCCCGGAGATGTTGTTATCTTAAGCTCCAGTCCGATCCCCGGCAATGAAAAATCGGTTTCCAAAGTTATAAATGAGCTCTCGGTTCTCGGAGCAAGGGTGCTTTATCAGGACACACATGTATCCGGACACGCAAGCGCGGAAGAATTAAAGCTTATGTATGCGCTTACCAGACCTAAGTTTGCCATTCCCGTTCACGGTGAATACAGACACCTTATGAGCCATGCGGAGATCGCACGTTCAATGGGAGTTGACAAGGAAAATGTATTTATCTTAAAGTGCGGCGACGTGATCGAACTTACGGCCGATGAGGCAAGGATAACGGGTTCCGTTCCTTCGGGCGGCATATTCGTTGACGGTCTCGGTGTCGGAGACGTCGGAAACGTAGTTTTGAGAGACAGACAGGTATTGTCCGAGAACGGACTGATTGCGGTTATGATCACGATCAACCGTATAACCGGAGAACTCATAGCCGGACCGGAGATCCTTACAAGAGGCTTTGTCTATGTAAAAGAAGCGGATTCTCTTATGGACGAAGCATATGACGTTGTCAGCGACGTGATCGATGAGATCGCGAAGCGCAGGATCTCGGACAGGACAAAAATGAAGGGAATGATCAGAGACGCATTGAGCGATTTCGTTTGGAAGAAGACCAAGAGGAATCCCATGATACTTCCCGTGATCATGGAGGGTGAAGACTGATGGCACATGCGGTGCAGGTCAAAAAAATAAGACGAAGAGGAAGACAGGCCGGAGCTATGGCTGCTCTGGATATGTTTTCGTTCATAACGCATCTGGTTTTGAACGTGATATTCTATATCTTTGTGATCTTCCTTGTATATCGCGCGAGCATATTTGTCTACGACTTCACTTATCAGGTCTTCGGCGATGTAGTGGTTGAGGAGGCGCCCGGTGTTAACGTGGAGATCACCATACCCGAGGGTACTTCGACGATGGAACTTGCTTCAAAGCTTGAAATGAACAGGCTTGTTGTCAACCGTTATTCATTCTACATTAAGGTCAAGCTCCTGAATTACAAGATACTTGCGGGAACTTACCACCTTAATACATCGATGACCTATGACGACATCATAAATACGATCACCAATTATGCAAATGCCATAGAACCGCCTGCCGGAGAGGAAAACAAATGATAATCGACGAAAGAATGGCGGATTACATAGCCTCTCTTGAACAGGAAATGCCGGAATACCTTTCGGCACTTGAGGCTTATGCGCTTGAACATGAAGTCCCCATTATCAGGAAGGACAGTCAGGCTCTGCTCAGGTTTCTTCTGGAACTTCTTAAACCCAAGGAGATACTCGAGATCGGTGCCGCGATCGGTTTTTCGGCTGCCTTTATGAGTGAGTATATGCCGGAAAACTGCAGGATCACGACTATCGAAAAGGTTGAAATGAGGCTTACGGAAGCCAGAAAGAACCTTTCGGCGATCAGAAGAGCCGGAGATATAACGCTGATAGAGGATGATGCACTGAATGCGCTTAAAGAGCTGAGATACCGGGGCAGGCGCTTTGACTTCATTTTCATGGACGCTGCCAAGGCGCAGTATATGAACTTCCTCGAGGATGCGCTTCCGATGCTTAAGACCGGAGGCATACTTGTCACGGACAATGTGCTTCAGGAAGGTTCGATCATAGACTCGAAATTCGCAATAGAGCGGAGAGACAGGACCATCCATATGCGGATGAGAGAATTTCTTTTTAAGATCAAACACGACCCGAAACTCACCACGTCCATAATCGCGGTGGGGGACGGAATGGCACTAACTTTAAAGAAACAGGAATAGTATGAATAAACCCGAATTATTGCTTCCGGCATCTTGTCCGGAGGTGCTCAGGACCGCGATCAGATACGGAGCGGACGCTGTTTATATCGGTGGAGAGCTCTACGGGCTGCGGGCCAAGGCAAAGAATTTTTCAAATGAAGATATGGCCGAGAGTATCAGATTTGCTCACGAACACGGCAGGAAGGTCTATGTTACGGCAAACATCACTGCTCATAACAGGGATCTTTCGGGAATTAAGGAGTATTTTCGCGAACTCTCTGAGATAAAACCGGATGCGCTTATCATTTCGGATCCCGGAGTTTTTGAACTGGCGGGAGAATATGCGCCCGGCATAGACAGACATATAAGCACCCAGGCCAACAATACAAACTGGATGACATATAAGTTCTGGAAGGAAAGAGGCGCCACAAGAGTAGTTTCGGCCCGTGAGCTGTCCATAGACGAGATAGCCGAGATCAGAAGGAACACACCGGACGGTCCCGAGATCGAGACCTTTGTTCACGGCGCGATGTGTATATCCTATTCAGGACGATGCCTCTTAAGCAATTATTTCACCGGAAGAGATGCAAACCTCGGAGCATGCACACATCCCTGCAGATGGAAATACTATCTGATGGAGGAGAGCAGGCCTGGAGAGTACCTTCCCGTTTTTGAAAACGAGCGCGGCACATATATCTTCAATTCCAAAGATCTGTGCATGATAGAGCATATTCCCGAGCTTGTGAACGCGGGGATAGACTCCTTCAAGATCGAGGGAAGAATGAAGACGGCGCTTTACGTGGCAACGGTTGCCGGAACATACAGAAAAGCCATAGACGACTACTTTGAGTCGCCCGAAAAGTATATTGAGAATCTTCCCCTGTACAGGGAAAACATATCAAAATGCACATACAGAAACTTCACCACGGGATTTTTCTTCAATAAGCCCGGGGCTGATGCACAGGTATACGACAATAACGTATATGTGAGAGATCATATCTATTACGGTATGCCCGGAATGATATCCGCTAAGGGTGAAGCCGTGATGGAGCAGAAAAACAAGTTTTCGGTAGGAGATATCCTCGAAGTTATGCATTTCGACGGTACCTTCAGCGAAACTGAGGTGTTGGAAATAAAGGATGAGGACGGAAACAGTATGGAATCCTGCCCTCATGCCAGACAAAAAATATATGTAAGGTTTTCCGTGATGCCGCAGGTTGGGGAAATTCTGCGGGGAAAAGGAACGGAAGACGGAGGTTTGGATGAAGGAAAAGAATAAATATCTCCAATTGGGATTGATGATCTTCGGTATCGTGGCGGGGGCCATTGTGCTGTTCTTCGTTGTTTACAGCCTGCCCAAGATCATCCAGTTTATCAAAGACGTTATCAAGATCCTTGCGCCGGTCAACATAGGCATAGTCATAGCCTATCTGATCAATCCGATCGTGGATTTCCTGAACGCAAGACTGACCAAACTGCTGCAGCATACAAAACTGCAGCTCAGGACGAGAAAGAAGCTCGCCAAAGGCCTTGCAATCGGCCTTGCACTGACGGTGTTCATTGCGATCATCGTGGCATTGCTCTATATGGTCATCCCCGAGGTATGGGAAAGCCTTATGACGCTGGTCAACAACCTTCAGGGCTACGGCGAGACATTCTATAACTATGTTTCCGGACTCTTTGAAGGAAATGAAGAGATCCAGGGTGAAGTTCAGGGCATATTGAACAACTCCATCGATTCGGCGGTCAAATGGCTGAGAAACGACCTGCTCGGTGAGGTTCAGAAGATTATGTCCACACTGACCGTGGGCATATACGGTGTTTTCAAAACAGCGATCAATGTCATCCTCGGTCTCTGCGTGGCGGTTTATCTGCTTGTCAGCAAGGACCGTTTCATAGGCGGCGCAAAGAAGCTTTTATATGCTGTTTTCAAGAAAGAGACGGTGAATGTCGTGCTTGCGGTGGGACGTGAAGCGGACAGCATATTCGGCGGCTTCATTTCCGGTAAGCTTGTGGACTCACTTATCATAGGTGTGCTCTGCTTCATTGGCTGCTCCATTATGAAGATGCCTTATCTTGCGCTTATTTCCGTGGTCATCGGTGTTACCAACATCGTTCCCATATTCGGACCCTGGGTCGGAGCCGTACCCTGTTCACTGCTGATACTGATCATCGATCCCGGCAGGGCATTGATCTTCATGATCTTCATAATCGCTCTTCAGCAGTTCGACGGTAATATCCTCGGCCCCAATATCCTCGGCGATTCAACCGGACTTTCCGCATTCTGGGTAGTCGTTTCCATCACACTCGGCGGCGGACTGTTCAAGGTTCCGGGAATGATCCTCGGCGTGCCTACGTTTGCGGTTATCTACTTCCTTGTTAAAACTTTCGTTGAGTTTAAGCTCAAGGAAAACAATATGCCGATCCAGACCAGTTCTTATACGATGATCAAGCGTATGGATCCTGAAACAATGAACTCCGAATACATCATCCCCGGCATATCCAAACGTGAGCAGAGGAAGAAGAACATCTTTGAAGACGATGTTTCGAGAGAGGTCGCCATTGCGGCCAGAATGTCGCGGGTCGAAAGAGATAAAAAGGGGAAGCAGCAGGAAGAACTGCTTGACAGCGTCCTCAAGGAAGGAATAAGCAAGAACAAAGATGAAAAAACTGACTGAAATATTTAACCGTTTCCGCGAGACCATAATGTATATCATCTTCGGAGGATTGACCACTGTGGTCAACTGGATCGTATATGCGATCTTTGACAGGATACTTTCCGACGGAACGGTGGCGGCAGAGGCTGCGGAATCTGCCAACTTTTTCGAGGGTGCTATTGATACATTCCTTTCAAAGGGCACCGCAGGCATAATAGCCTGGGTGGCCGCCGTTGCATTTGCCTATGTCACAAACAGGCAATGGGTATTCAGCGAACGCGCTCACGGGGCTAAGAACATTGCGACCGAGTGCGGACGTTTCGTGGGGGCGAGAGTCGCTACGGGCGTAATCGAGATATTCGGAACGCCGGCGCTTGTCGTTGTTGGACTTACGGCCAGGATATTCGGCCTTGATGTCGCAAAACTCATTGTAAGCGTGATCATCGTTATCCTGAATTATGTATTCAGCAAGCTCTTCGTATTCAAGGGCGATAAGAGTGCCGACACAGAAGGAACTGCGGAGAAGAACGAATAATATGTATGAGATCAAAGCAATCGTAAACCTGAAAAAAGGAGAAGGCAGGACGCTTAATGCCGGAGGCCTCTGGGTTTATGACAATGAAATAGAACAGATCACCGGAAATTTTACCGACGGTGATCTGTGTATTGTTAAAAGCAATAACGGTTATCCTTTGGGAATAGGCTATATAAACAGAAGATCCAAGATCACCGTCAGGCTTTTGACCAGAGATACGGAATGTGAGATAAACGAGGAATTCTTCAGGAAGAGGATCGAAAATGCATGGGAATACCGCAAGAAGGTGGTTGATACGTCTTCCTGCCGTCTTATATTCGGGGAGGCGGACTACCTGCCCGGACTCACGGTCGATAAATTTGAGGATGTACTTGTCGTACAGAGCCTTGCTCTCGGTATAGACCGTTTTAAGGAAGTACTGGTAAAACTGATCCGCGAGGTGCTCGCAAACGATGGTGTAAATATCCGCGGTGTATATGAGAGAAGCGACGCAAAGGTGAGAGAACTTGAGGGAATGGAGAGGATCAAAGGCTTTATCGGTCCCGAGTTCGATACCAAGGTTCAGATCGTTGAAAACGGAGTAAAGTATTATGTCGATGTGGCTGACGGTCAGAAGACCGGATTCTTCCTCGACCAGAAGTACAATCGTCTTGCAATACATAAGCTCTGTAAAGATGCTACCGTGCTCGACTGCTTCACGCATACCGGTTCCTTTGCACTGAACGCCGGCATAGCCGGAGCAAAGGAAGTTACCGGCGTGGACGCATCGGACCTTGCTGTGGCTCAGGCTACAGAGAATGCTGCGTTGAACGGACTTTCAGATGTTGTGCATTTTGAATGCGCAGATGTCCTGGACCTTCTGCCGAGACTTGAAGAAGAGGGCAGGAAGTATGATGTTGTGATACTTGATCCTCCGGCTTTTACAAAGTCTAAGGATTCCGTAAAGAAAGCAATGAAGGGCTACCGCGAGATCAATATGCGCGGCTTAAAGATAGTGAAGGACGGCGGCTTCCTGGCCACCTGTTCGTGCTCGCATTTTATGACGCCCGAGCTTTTCACCGAGGTTATCGCGCAGGCCGCAAAGAGCGTACACAAGCGCCTCCGCCAGGTCGAGTACCGCACGCAGGCACCCGATCATCCCATCGCATGGAATGCGGAGGAAAGCTATTATTTAAAATTCTACATATTCCAAGTATGTGACGAGAGATAAACGTTTATTTCAGCAGGGACAAGGAGACTTGTCCCTTTTTTATCGTTATGCTATTTCATGGTTAAAGGGAAAATATGAAAGATTATGAAGAAATATGAAAGATTATCCAATTATTTACGATTTATGAAAGATTATGAAAGAATATGAAAAAGTTAATGATTTATGAAAGGAATAGTGATATACTCTTCATAGGTTTATAGGAGAGGAGATATAGTATGTCGGTTAACCCTTTTTCTCTTACTTTTGGTAAGGTACCTGCAAATTATATAGCGCGAGAGGAAAACAAAGAGGAGATCATCAAGGCATTTGATTCCGAGCCTGCCCTTTGCCAGACATATATGATAGGAGGAATCAGAGGGTGCGGTAAGACTGTACTTATGACCGCAGTGTCAAAAGAACTTGGAGAAAAGAAGAATTGGGTATGTGTTGACCTGAATCCTGCTTTTGATCTTCTTGATGATCTTGCAAACAATATGGTTTATTCGCTAAAAAAACACAATCTGTTTGAACGTGGACTTGAGCTTAACATTGCCGGTTTTGGTGTCGGAGTGGGTGGAAAAACCCAGACGGAGAATAGCGTTAATATCATTAAAGACAGTCTTGATATACTTAAGAAAAAGGGAAAGAAGCTTCTAATTACCGTAGATGAAGTGGAAAATAATGATAATATGCGTCGTTTTGCCTCGCAGTTTCAGATCTTTATAAGAAGAGATGATCCGGTATATCTTATAATGACAGGACTTTATGAGAACATATTCAACATCCAGAATGATTCGGCACTTACTTTTCTGTTACGTTCGCCAAAGATACTGCTGGGACCGCTTTCCTATACAAGAATAGCGGGTAGGTATAGGGAACTGCTGAAAACGGATGCCATAAAAGCAGATGAGCTTGCAGGTATGACAAAAGGATATGCTTTCGCATTTCAGGCACTCGGCAGAGTATATTGGGAAAACAGGAACAAGGCCGATAAAGAAAAGATAATGGTCGAATATGAGGCTTATCTTGAGGAATATGTTTATTCAAAGATATGGAGCGGGCTGACTGCGGTAGAAAAGAAAATAGTGCTTTCAATGAAAGATGAAGGTGCTGTAAAGACTTCAGCAATCTGCGAGCAATGCGACATTACTTCGGCTTCATTTTCGAAATACAGAGAAAGGCTGATACGCAAAGAAGTGGTAAGAAGTTCGGGGCATGGATATCTTGAACTCACTCTGCCCAGATTCAACACGGTATGCAGAAGATTGTCAATGGCCGAGTGAGCGGGGGATTGATGATTTATGAAAAGTGAGGTACAAGGTCAGGGGAGGATATATTAACGTGGTTTATACCGCATACGCATTTATTGAAAAAGTTAAAGAAAAGTCGCGATAATAAGAAGTATCGATGTGAGAACCAACGGGGACGTTTCATTTTGGCTGTACACAGCCAAAATGAAACGTCCCCGTTGGTTGTTGTCTTCATGGATAGAAATATTTTCCACTTCTTTAGCTATAATAAAAGGCCTCCTGATATTATATCTCGGGAGGCCATGCAGGTACATTATTTGTTTCAGTGTGCACTCTCAAAAACATGAGTACTACCTTTTTGTGCATTAAGCACTGTCTCTAAAGGGATCCCGCAAAAATCGGAGATTTCTCTGGGGGTCTTGCCATTGGCAAGCATATTTAGGATAAAATCGGTACGGCCTTCTTCACGGCCTTCTTCACGCAAGCTCTGGTCATGAAGTTTTTCATTGAAATCAAGTACATGCATTTTGATTACACCTGCTTTCTCCTTTAAAAGGAAAAATAGATAAAAGAACTTTTCTGCTTAAGAGGATGATAACATGTTATGCACAGCAGTGCAAGAGGGAAGTTTTTTGCCGTTCATATGTCCCGAACTACCGTTCATATGAAAATCATTTAAATATCCCTTAGCGCGATGTATAGTTGCGACAGCAGAAAGGAACAGGAGGAATTCGAATGTTGAAAAATGAAGCTATCGTAACCGAGAAACTTAAGAAAGAATACGGCGACAAGACTGCGGTTGCCGGCATCGACCTCACGGTGCATGAGGGAGAACTGTTTGCGCTTCTGGGTGTGAACGGCGCGGGAAAGACCACCACTATCAGGATGCTGTCCTGCTTATCCACTCCGACGTCGGGAAAGGCATATGTCTTCGGACACGATGTCACAAAGGAGCAGGAGACCGTAAAGCAGCTGATCGGCATATCCACTCAGGATACGGCGGTTGCGGAAAACCTGACCGTGGAAGAAAACCTTAAGTTTATGGCAGGCATATTCTGCAAGGGTGACAAAAATGAGACCGCCGCACGTACCGAGGAAGCCATAGAGGCCTTTAAGCTGGACGAGGTCAGGAACAAAAGGGCGAAGACATTGTCCGGAGGATGGAAGAGAAAGCTTTCCATCGCTATGGCCATAATCAGCGATCCCAAGATACTTTACCTCGATGAGCCCACACTTGGGCTTGATGTGCTTGCAAGAAGGGAACTCTGGCGGACTATCGAAAAGCTGAAAGAGAAGATGACCATCATTCTTACGACTCACTATATGGAAGAGGCAGAAAGCCTTGCCGACCGTATCGCGATAATGATAGACGGCCGTCTGATCACGGTCGGCTCTCTGGCGGAGCTTGAAGAAAAGACCGGCAAAAAGGGACTTGAAGAAGTCTTTGTTACCATTGCGGAGAACGGAGGACTGGCATGAGAACACTATATTTTGCAAAAAGAAATCTGATCGAAGTATCGAGAGATGCCTTAAGCTACATATTTTGCGTCGGCTTTCCGATCGCAATGCTGCTCATAATGACACTTGTGAACGAGAGCATACCGAAAGAAGCCGGAATGACGGTATTCAGGATCGACAATCTGACCGGTGGCGTATGTATATTCGGACAGACCTTTGTAATGCTGTTTACGGCGCTTTCAGTCTCTAAAGACCGCTCGGGCTCCTTCCTTATCAGGCTGTTTGCATCACCTATGAAGAGCGGTGATTTCACAAACGGATACATACTCCCAATGCTCGTTGTGGCTCTGGCGCAGGCGGTTCTGACCATGATAGCCGGCTTCATCATTTCGCTGATTGTTGGTTATGAAGTATCTGTTCCCGGCCTGCTTCTGGGAATCGTATTACTTACGTTTTCCGGCGTGTTCTTTATTTCACTGGGACTGATCTTCGGAACCTTGTTCAATCAGAATGCGGCACCCGGCCTTTGCTCCATCATCATATCTTTGGGTTCGTTTATCGGAGCCATATGGTTTGACGCGGAAGCAACGGGCGGAGTGATCCTTAAGATCGCCAAATGTCTTCCTTTCATATATTGTACAAAGCTTGTGCGTTATGCGATCAGACTGGATTTTGGTAAAGATTTTCTTGTATGCCTTGCTGTCGTGCTTCCCTGCGCGCTTGTGTTTGCGATCCTTTCGTCTCTTGTATTCAGGACACGTATGAAAGCGGACCTGCAGTAGTATGATCCTGAAATGCTTTGCATCTTTTTTCAAAGTAGTATATGATATCCGTAATAAAACACATTCAGTTCCTTTGGAGGAAGTATGCTGATAAAAGCAGAGATAGACGAACGTTATAAAGAAACGGAAATCCATGTGTGCAACAGGGAAAAGACTGAGGAAGTAAAGCAGTTGCTGACGGAATTACATAACTTTTACGATACTGCACTGATGGGGACGGACGAACGCGGGAACAAGGTCAGGATAAGTCCGCGGGAGCTCGTCTCCTTCTATGCGGAAGGGCAGAAGGTGTTCGCTCTGGGAGCAAAGGAAAAGTATGCCGTGAACAGAAAGCTGTATGAGCTTGAGAAAGAGCTGGAGAGCATTGGCTTTGCGAGGATCTCAAAGTCCGAACTGGTCAACATCAAGCGTATAAAGAGCATGGATCTGAGCCTCACCGGAACCATAAGGATCATTATGAACACCGGCTACGAGACCTACACCTCACGCCGCAACGTGGCTAAGATAAAGGAGATGACAAAGAGATGAAAGAAACATTGAAAAAAGTGATCTTAAGCTTTGCGCTGTCTTCCTTTGCGGGACTTATGGTGAACCTCATGATCGACTTGATCGTGAATGCAACGGGAAACACAGGTTTTATTTCCATAGCGCCCGAGTTTCAAAAGCTTTTCCCCACGCCTGTCATAGCAGGTTATGTGAATGTGCTGCTATACGGATTGATAGGCGCGGTCTTTGCCGGCATGACGTCCATATTTGACTGCAGCCGCATCGGCGTTATAATCCAGTGGTGCATATACTTTGCGGTGACCTTCAGCTTCTGTATGGCCATAACGATCTTTGTCTGGCAGCTTCATCGTTACCCGCAGGCATTCATTTCAACCGCAATGGGTTATTCCGTGACATATGTCATTCTGGGCTTCGTTCAATACCGGCAGCTGAAGGATGACATCCGTGCCATAAACGAAAACCTGAACGAGAATAACTGACGGCAGAAGAGTACCGAAACTTATCATTCAGGCATAAAAACACGGCCCGTAAACGATATACCGTTTACGGGTCGCTTTTGTATTCTTATCAGATATTTACAAATCTTTCGACTTCATCCTTGAGGCTGTCGGAGATCTGGCTGTTCTTTTCAGCCTGATCACGGATGTCGCTCATTGAAAGAGCAAGCTTGGTCGCTTCATTTGCAACCATCGTGATACCGGAAGAACTTTCGGCAACAGCGTGGTTAACGTTGTCGACACTTCTGGATACCTCGGTGAGAGTGGAAGAGAGGTTCTGTGAATTCTGCTGGAATTCTCCGAGGATCTCCTTCATGCTCTCTGCATCCTGATAGTACTGCTCGGCATATCCGACGAACTGCTGGTAGTCGTTGAGTACCGACTCATCCACATATTTAAGGATCTCGTCAGCATTTCCTGAAAGAAGTGCAACCGCATCGTTAACGATCTTACTGATCGCCTGGATGTTGTTTGCAGCATCACGGCTGGAATCCGCAAGGACTCTGATCTCATCCGCAACTACTGCAAATCCGCGACCCGCATCGCCTGCTCTTGCTGCTTCGATCGAAGCGTTGAGGGCGAGGAGGTTAGTCTGGCTGGAGATTGAGAGGATCTCATCGGTAAGTTTGTTGATCTTCTCAACATTCTTGCTGTTCTCGATGGCCTCGTTGAGGTTTGCTCTTCTTTCGCCGATCATGGCCTCGGCATTCTTCTTATTTGTAACTGAGAAGTCTTTTACGTCGTTGGCTCTGATCTGTACGCTTTCAACGAAGCTGTAACCTTCGCTTACACGCTTGCTCATTGTCTCAGCCTGTTCGGAGATATCTGTCGCGCTCTTTAACAGCTGCTCAACCGTGTTGTTGATCTCCTGCATATTTGCTGCAAGCTCTTCGGAAACCGCTGAAACATTGGCTGTACTCTCGTTTGAAACCCTGATC
>JAEEGL013192972.1_pt1 | contig 15808 bp, 12 predicted proteins | sample 9134231 | NCBI WGS metagenome assembly JAEEGL01 (sample SAMN16246548, study PRJNA631951) | gut metagenome | biome: gut microbiome; feature: rumen; material: fiber-attached | host: Bos | place: Iran: Karaj | collected 2018-10
GGGCCGTCTCGACACCGCCCGCGACTTCATCGACGTGCGCGACGGCGTCGACGCCATGCTGTCCCTTGTCGAGAAGGGCCGCCCCGGCCAGCCCGTCAACATCTGCAACAGTGTCGCGCCCACCATCCGCGAGGTCCTCGACATGCTGCTCGACATCGCGGGAATTCAGGTTGAAATCAAGCAGGACGAGTCGTTGCTCCGCCCCTCCGACGAGCCGTTGCTCCTCGGCGACAACACCCGCCTGCGCGCCCTCGGCTGGACTCGCCGCCACTCCCTCCGCGAAACGCTCGAAGGCGTCTTCGCCGACTGGATGCGCCGCGTCTAGCCTGCGGCTAAAGTCCGAAGTCCGTGAAAATGGCGGGGCGTGAGCAGCCCGCCCGCGGTGTTTGCCACGGAACCACACGGAACACCGCGGAACTACGACTTCTGTGCAGTTCTGTGTTGTTCTGTGGCTACTTGGCGAGGCGTGGGCGGCTCGCCCGCGGAAGGGACAGACTCGCCAGTTTAGCAGTATGTCACAGAGGCGGGCCTGTTCCCCGGAAGCTGGAAACTGCTCTTCAAAACCAAATCAAGTTCCCTTCAGTCCGCCTCGATCTCCGCCCGGATGTTCTCTTCCTGCTTTCGCGCTGTTCTCTACCATGATACGCTCCATGCGCAGATCGTAGACATCCGAACTCGGATGCGCCATGCCGACAGTCCATCCAAGGTCTACGCCGTGCTTTCGAAACACCTCGCAGCAGGCTTTGTCATCGCGGTGCAGCTGTACGGCGCAGAAACCCTCTTTATCATGGGCATGGGCGGCGAAATTCACGTTGACGCCCAGCTTCTCCAGCTTCGTCAGCGCCGCATCGAGAAACTGCGCGCCGCAGGAGGCCGCCATGTCGACGATGTTCTCCATGTCATAGCCCAGCCCACCTGTCCTGCCTTCCGCCAAAAGATACTCCAAAGAAGCTTTGGATGCATCGGCACAGTAGAATCCGCTTTTATCGGCTGTCTCGGGAGGACGGAGAAGCGGGAAATTCTCGTATTCAACCTTCCAATGGCTTCCATCGTCTAGAAGTCGGACAATCAGCGTTTGGATTTCATCAGGATCCCATCCGGAGTCGGTTTTGACCTCATCGTGGCCGACAACCTTGACAACATGGTATTTCAAGACGAGACCATGGACACGGGCGGACAAGTCGATACCGTCGGGATTTGGACTCCAGCGAACCACTTCTTCGCAGCCAAAAGCGTCGCGCAGGCGGCGAAGGGCGTTCTCCACGGCATTAAATGATTCGGGTGTGGGCGAAGTGTCGTCCTTCTCGACAGTCTCCCCAGGCCTACCTCCCAGAACGGCTATCTGGTTTTTTCCAGTAGGGGAACGCTTCCTGAACGAAACAGTGTATCTGTGCAGAAAATCCAATTCGGTCCGGGGCTCATCTCCGGGTCCATCGGGATGGGTCTCGATCCATGCCTTTGAATGATCATCGGGGGGAAAGAAATCAACTTGGAGAAACAGGATGCCATCCAGAATATCGCCAACCTGCACTGCATCGCCTTCGATTCTGTCTTCGCGGACATAAACAGGCAGTTTGCAGGGGAGACGGGTTCCGACATCCATATCTAGGCACAGCAATTCCCCCCCGGCAGAAACTCTGACGCGCCGGATTGCGTCGACTTTCCCGTGGAACTCATAAAGCGCTTCGGAATCCTTCGAGTTATGCTCGAACAGAATGCGGGAATTGTCGAGATTCACGGTGATTCCATCCATGATTGTGACGGTTGGCATTCGCTCGGCATGGCGGATTAGCAACGGCAGTGCATAGACGTATCCCGGGGAAGGAACTCCACGTGGGAGACAGTAACGGTCCGCGGGGAAGTACACCGAAGCCCCCGTCAGATGTTCGCCACCCTCGCATCGGAACCGAATTTCCCCGCAGCAATTGTCTGCATAGGGGTAAAATTCCCATGGCGCGATAACGACATTCGGCGTCTTTGGTTTGGCGAATGGCAGAATCCTCCGGCAACAAATTGTATCGGAGTTGCCTGGATCGCAAGCGCCTTCCATGAAGAAGAGTTCGAGTTCTGCGTCCGGCTCACGGTAGCGGCGCATTTTAACGGCAACAACGAACCCTTCCGAAGCGGGTGAGATTTCCGGCACTGAGAGCCAATTCCATTCGTCAGCGGTTACGGGTTCGGTCTTTTCGATGCAGTCGCGTAGATCGATGCTGGCCTCCTTGCCATTCCAGGTGAAATCCATAATCGGTTCTAGAAAATCGAAATCGGCCATCCCCGTGACTACGTGTTGCGCAACGGTCTCCTTGGTCCACTCTTTGGAAAGGAGGGGGTCAGGGAATGCTGCAAGCGCATTCCGTATGTTCCGGGTGCTATTGAACCACACGCTCGTTATCGCCTGCCAGTCTCGCGGATGACGGATATGCGGTGGCGGTGGCGCATCTTCTGAATCATCCCTGTCTTCCACCCGTTCCTCAAAGCTCTTTTGCATTGTTTTCAATGCCGCGTCGGTGCCATTCCCGTTTGCGGCGAGCGCGAGGCCGAGCAAGGTCCAGTATCCGTCCATGTCACGGAGCTGATCCTCGCGGGAAAAGAGAATCTGGATGAGCCAACCGAGATTGATCGGCTTGTCGTTACTTTCCTTTCCGGCATAATAATGCCGTATAATGAAAACAATTGTCTCCCAGAGAATGCCGGCATGCCTCTCATCCGACCCGGGACAATCGAGTGCGCGATCGGCGGCCAAGACCCCTTCGCGGAAAAAACCCATGCAGCCGAATGCGTACGAAAGGCCCGACCAGCAGATTGCCGAGAAGGGTTCCGACAGGTCGGCCGCGCGGGAAAGCGCCCACGCGAGCAGACGGGCGGCGGCGCCGTCATGGGGTGCAGCGGCGAACCAGAAATGGACATAATTCCACAGCGCTAGCCCGTCTGGAAACGCTTCCAGTTTCTCTTTTGCCTCTGGATCATAGTCGATGTCTGCAATCGTCCGGACGAGTCGGACGAGAAGTCGTTCGAATGCGTAGATGTGGTTCTGCTGTTCTTCCTGAAGAAGCAAACCATTAAGCGCGGCCGTGGCAGCCGTGAACGGCGTCTCGAATACATGCGGAGGCAATTTGTACGGGCGTCCGCATGTCTGGTATTTCAGGTCGGATGAGAACGAGTTCCAATTCATCATCGTCCACTTGGACAAGTCCTTCTCGGCGGCATCAAGCGCTCCTCTGGGCACTTCAGGTAGAAGTTCCTGTCGGCGGAGTCCTCCATCTAGGTCACGGTAGAAATGAACCGACCTCAAAAATGCAGGTGCTTCCTTTTCCCCGTAAATGAAGCGACGGATTGATTCCTCGTCTGAAATCGCCTGGTATTGGAAGTCTCCATCTTCCGCTGGTTTGTCCGGAAACAATGGCTGGCTCGTTGATATCCTGACGCGAATCGTACCTTCGTCGATGACGACGAGTTTGTCGAACCAAAGGCAATCTTGCCAAACCAGACTTTGGGTGTTCGTGCCGAAAACGGCGTTCCACCCGTCCTCACGTAGGCCAGCGACATTAATCATCGCTCCAAGCACTCGGCTTTTGAAGAGGAAAAGGTTTGAGATGGGGCGCGTGGACAGTTCCGTGATTGCCACGCTGAAATCTGATTCCAAAGTTCGGTTTTTCATGGGGATCCTTTCGCGTTGCGCGGGACCATTTCTATCAAGCATGGCACTGACGGTCAATAGTCGCTGCCAAATGTTGACACGCCGTCAACATCGCTATTGCCATTCCCGGGGCTTTCTGGGAAAATTGCGCACATGGACTTCCTCAAATGGCTATTTGGAGTTTTCTTTGCAAGAGGCGCTTCGCCCGCAAAGCCGCCGGCACCTGTCGCGGACAAGGTTCTTTCGGCTACGCGTGCATCCGCTGCCGCCGCAATCACGGCGCTGAGGAATCGGCGGGAAGAGGTGCGGCGAAGTCAGGAAGAAGCCCGACGGAGGAATGAAGAGGAAAAGAAGAGACGCGACCAGGAAGCGCCCGGAATGCTTTGCGAAGAGCCTTCCGCGTTCAAAGCCCCCATTTCATCGGGTATACGCAGAAGCGTTGGGCACGTGCGAACCGAAATCGCAGGAAATCTTGCCACTTTTGATCCAAGGGCTTTTTCTCGGCTGGTTCTCCAAGGGGTGAAAGACATCTATGGAGGGAATCCCGTTCCGTTCTATACGGCGGCGGAGCTCAGTCGCTCGGCGTATTCCAAACTGATGTCGTTTCCAGACCGCCATCCTTCAAAGGAAACCGTTCTCGCGATGGCCGCCGCACTGAAGATGGACCTGCCTGAAGCGGAATCCTTCCTCCGGGTCTCCGGATACGCCCTGTCCCAGAACATTCCCTCCGACCTTGTCTGGAGAGCCTGCTTTGCAGGAGGAGTCCATCACCTTCCGCAGATCCGTCGGCTGCTGGAGGAATTCGCTGAGCATTGACTTTCAAACGCACTTCTTTTTCTGAGACGGGAAAGGCTGCTTGCAGAGTTTTTGGCGAGGAACAGGGCTCTAGCGAGGAAGAGGAGGACGACGGCTATGAGACGCGAGCGGTGGAGGACGTAGGGCGTGTCGCGGATGAGGCCGATGGCAAGGGCGGCCGTGGAGAGGAGGACGGCGTTTCGGCTGCGGCGGGGGAGGCCCTTGTTGTCGGCGAGGTCGAGCAGCCTGTGGGAAAGGAGCCCGAGCGCGATGGCGGTCCCCGCGAGGGGAATGTGCAGGAGGAGAAGCGCCAGCGCGGCGAGAAGGAGCAGAAGGAAGGGCGAGTGCGGAAGGGTACGCCTACGCTCCGACAAGAGGCCACAGAACGACACAGAACCGCACAGAAGTCGTGGTTCCGTGGTGTTCCGTGTGGTTCCGTGGCAAAACATCGCGGGCGGGCCGCCCACGCCCCGGCAAACAGAACCTCACGCAGGAGGGCTTTGCGACCTTTGTGCTCCTTGCGTTGAGATTGTCTTCAGAGGTTCCGCCCGCGACTCATGGATCAAACTTCGTCGGCGTTCCGTCCGCAGCGGTTGTCTGCGGATAGGGGTAGAGCGGCACCGTGAACGTCGGCGGGACCATGGCGCGACCGATGGTCTGCGGGCGGACGCCCTTTTCGCGCCAGCGCCGGAGGAGGCCGAAGTCGTCCTGGATGAACTGGACGCCCAGCCCGCCGCCGTGTTCGCGGCCGGGGAGCAGATAGTAGAGGAAGAAGTCCTGCGTCTCCTCCATCGACCCGATTCGCGCGACGACGCGCCGGTAGTAGTCGAGCGTGGCCGTGTAGGGCACGCAGCTGTCCGCCGTGCCGGAATACATGAGAAGCTTGCCACCGCGCCGCCGGAAGGCGTCGAGGTCTTCGTCCTCCGCGTCTAGATCCGCGGACAGCAGCGCGAAGTAGCGGTCGATGTCCTTGTCGAAGTCAAGCGCGAAGAGATCGACGTCCTTCCCGAAGACCCAGGTGAAGAGGTAGAGGTTCCCGATGGCGGGGTCGAAGGCCGTCGCCGGGGGCAGTCCCTCGAAGATGCGCTTTCCGGTCCGCGCGTGGACCGGCCCCTCCTGCAGACGGCGCAGCGCCTCGATATGCTCCGGGGTCAGCGTCGGATCGCGCTCGGCGGCGAGGCGGAGGACGGCCGCCCTGTCCTCCGCCGTCCAGCGGGGATCGGCCACGAAGCGGCCGCGCCCGTGCGGGAAGCTCTCCCGCGACGACATGTATTCCAGCGCGACGGCGCGGTACGAGTTCTCCTGCTCCTTCGTGAAGCGCCGGGTGCCGTCGGGACGGCGGACGAGCTGGTAGTTCCACAGGAAGTACGCATGGAGCGGGGTGCGGCAGTGGGCCGGGACGGCCGCGAGAATGCCGTCGTAGTCTTCGGGGTGCCGCTGGGCCAGGGAAAGGGCCTGCTGCCCCCCCGTGGATCCGCCGATGAAATACGAGAACTCGGGGCCGCGCCCGTAGTGGGCCTCGACGAGCTCCTTGGCGACGACCGTCATGAGATGCGTGGCGCGGTGCCCGAAATCCTTCCACACTTCGGGGTTGTCGATGCCGGCAAGGTACGGGTTCGGAGCCGTGCCCATGTCGGTCGTGACGGCCGCGTAGCCGTGCCGGGCGTGGTCGCAGATGGCGGCGAACGGGAGGCGGCCGGCGCCGCCGCCGTTCCCGCAGCCTACCAGCCGCCCGTTCCAGGCGTCGGGCTCGGGAAGGACCACCTCGACGCGGATGCGGGAGCGCTCGGCCGGGGTGAGCTCCAGATAGACGATGGTCAGCGGCGGAAGGTTCTCGGCCACGGTGTGGTCGATGTCCTCGAAACGGCCGTTGTCGACGTGGACGACCTGCACAATGGGGGCGGGGCAGGCCTGGATGTGGGGATGTTCGGCGATCATGGAAAGGAGGGGGCTATGGAGGACAAACAGTGCCGAGGGCTATGGCGCCTTGCGGCAGCGATCGATGGCGTTTGCGAGGTACCGCGCCCGCGCCGCCATGAAGGCGCATGCGGTCGGGGCGAAGTCGCGACCGAACCCGCGCAGGAAGGCGTCCGCCTCCAAGGTCAGGTCGCCGCGGTAGCCGATTTCGCCAAGTGCGCGGCAGACGGCGTCCCAGTCGATGGACAGGACGCCCGGGAGCGTATGGTTGTCGTGCACGTAGTCGACGTCATGGACGTGCAGCGCGCCCATCCGGTCCGGGCCGAGGCATCGGATGCAGGCGTCCGGTTCGCGACCGCACACGGCGCAGTGGCCGATGTCAAGGCACACGGTGAAGGCGTCGGGGTCGTCCAGCTCGTCGAAAATCGCGGCGAGCTCCTCGGGCGGGGCGCAGACGTCGTCCACGATGTGGCGCGAAACGGGGTGGTTCTGCCACATGTTCTCGATGCCGATGCGCAGCCCGCAGTCCTTCGCGTAGGGGGCGAGCATCCGGTAGAAGCGCAGGTTCCCCTCGAAGAGCTCCTTCTCGTGGCCGTAGTAGCGGCCGTTCTGGACGGGATGGACCACAACGACCGGAACGCCCATCGCCGCCGCGACCTCGAACACCCGCGGAAGAACCGGGGCGATTTGCCCGGTGTAGAACTCGTAGCCGCCGCCGAACGGGGCGTGGGCCTGGTTGAACACGGCGCCCTTGGCCTCGGCGCGGGCTCGAAGCGCCTGGGCGCGCTCCTTCCAGCCGTCCTGGAAAAGGTACGCGAAATCGTGCGAGAACATGCTGTAGTCGAGTCCGTCGTAGCCGGCCTCGACCATCATGTCGACCGCCTGCTCCATGCCGAACCAGTCATCGAGCGTGTGGGTCTGCGAGGAAATTCTCATCGGGCTTGTCTCCATCTGTCTATTGCCTTCGGCGCGCGATTATCGCGCAGAATCCCGCTCCACGCAACAGGCCCTGCTTTGAATCCCCCTTGCGCACCGTCCGTCGTTTTGATAAACTTCAAAATGTCAAAGGGACGAAAGGAAGTCCATGAACAAAACGAAGAACTCCCGTGAAACGACGATGCCGGATGCGCAGACGGCCGAGGTATTCAAGGCCATCGGACACCCGACGCGGCTTGGCATCGTCAAGGCGCTGGCCGAGCGGGAACGCTGCGTCAACGAAATCGCCGAGGCAACCGGCGCGGACGTTTCAACCGTGTCGCTGCACCTTACCCGATTGCGCCACGCGGGCGTCGTCGAGCGCGAACAGCGCGGCAAGCACGTCTTCTACCGACTCGCCAGCCCCCAGATGGGCGGCGTCCTCCAGTGCGTCTCCTCCGGCTGCTGCTGCGCCGGATGCGGCAGGACCGCCCCCGCCTCACAAACCCCCTGATCCCCGTTTCCCCCCTTCACCCCAAACCACTCATTCAGCCATGTGGGACTATTCAGACAAAGTCATCGACCATTTCAAGAACCCGCGCAACGTCGGCGTCATCGAAAACCCCGACGGCGTCGGCGAAGTAGGCGCGCTCGCCTGCGGCGACGCGCTCCGCCTCATGTTCAAGCTCGACGCCGACGGGCGCATCGCCGACGTCAAGTTCCAGACGTTCGGGTGCGCCAGCGCCATCGCCTCGTCCTCCGCCCTGACCGAGATGATCAAGGGCATGACGCTGGAAGAGGCGGCGAAGGTCACGAACCAGGACATCGCGAAGTACCTCGGCGGTCTTCCCGAGCAGAAGATGCACTGCTCCGTCATGGGCATGGAGGCGCTGGAGGCGGCCATCCACAACTACCGCACCGGCGAGACCACGGTGCGCGAGCTCAAGGACGACCCCGTGGTCTGCACCTGCTTCAACGTGCACGAGAGCGAGATCGTCGAGGCGATCCGCATCAACCACCTGACGACCGTCGAGCAGGTCACCAACTACACCAAGGCGGGCGGCGCCTGCGGCAAGTGCAAGGGCGCCATCCAGGACATTCTGAACCGCGAGCTTTCGAAGAGTGGGGGAACGGGCGTCCCGCCCGTTCCGACGCAGAACGGGCAAGATGCCCGTTCCCCCAGCGCCGGCGCCACGCTTACCCCCGTGCAGAAGGCCCTCAAGATCGAGGCGGCGCTGGAGAAGGACGTGCGCCCGGCGCTAAAGCTCGATGGCGGCGACATCGAGCTCGTCGACGTCCAGGGCGACAAGGTCCTCGTGCGCTTCCTCGGCCATTGCGCCGGATGCATGGCCGCGCGTCTCACGCAGGACGGCCTCGTGGAGAAGAAGCTCCGCGAGGCGGTCTCGCCCGACATCGTCGTCGAGGCGGTGCGGTAGCGCCATTCCGAAACCCCGACATGCCGGGTTTCGATTTCGAGATTCGGTTTTCGAAAGGGAAGACGAACCATGAACGCAATCCACTATTTCGACAACAACGCCACGACCCGGGTCGCCCCGGAGGTCGTGGAGGCCATGCTCCCGTTCTTCTCCGACCGCTACGGGAATGCGTCCAGCATGCACGCCTTCGGCGGCAACGTCCACAAGGACATGGAGGCGGCGCGCGCCAAGGTGGCGGCGTTCCTCCGCTGCGAGCCGGAAGAGGTGGTCTTCACGAGTTGCGGCTCGGAAAGCGACAACCACGCGATCTTCGGCACCGTGGAGTCGCTGGGGCCCGACACCACGGTCATCACCTCAAAGGTCGAGCACCCCGCCGTGCTGCAGCCCTGCAAGTGGCTGGAGGAGCACGGCCACCGCGTCGAGCGCATCGGCGTCCACAAGGACGGCACGCTTGACATGGACGCCTACCGAGCGGCCTTGGCAATCCCCGGGCCGAAGCTCGTCACGCTCATGTGGGCCAACAACGAGACGGGCGTGCTCTTCCCGATCCGGGAGTGCGCGGAACTCGCCAAGGAGGCGGGGGCCGTGTTCCACACCGACGCGACGCAGGCCGCCGGCAAGCTCGCCGAGGTGGACATGGCCGCCGTGCCGGCCGACATGCTCTCGTTCTCCGGCCACAAGCTCCACGCGCCGAAGGGCATCGGCGTGCTCTTCATCCGGCGCGGCACCCCGGTGCGCCCGTTCCTGCTGGGCGGGCACCAGGAGCGCAGCCGCCGCGCGGGCACGGAGAACATTCCCTACATCGTCGGTCTGGGCAAGGCCGTCGAGCTGGCCGCCGAGGAGCTTTCCTCCGGCGAAATCGGCCGGGTCCGCGCCCTGCGCGACCGGCTGCAGAAGGGGCTGCTGGGCATTCCGCAGACCATGGTGAACGGGAACCTGGATCTGCGTCTTCCCAACACGCTCAACATCAGTTTCCAGTACATCGAGGGGGAGGCCATCCTCTACCGGCTTTCGGATGCGGACATCTGCGCCTCCTCCGGCTCGGCCTGCACGTCGGGGTCGCTGGAGCCATCGCATGTGCTTCGCGCCATGGACGCGCCGTTCACCGCCCTGCACGGCTCCATCCGCTTCAGCCTCAGCCGCTACAACACCGACGAGGACGTCGATGCGGTTCTCGCCGCCATGCCCGGCATCGCGGCCAAGCTCCGCGAGCTATCCCCATTCTGGAAGGAATAGCCCGGTCAGGGCTCAGACTCCCCGCCGCCTTTCTCCAGCGCGGCGAGCAGCGCTTCGGCGTCGTCCAGCAGACGGCGTAGCTCCGAAGGCGGGCGGCGCTCCGCCACGGCCTGGAAATAAGCGCCGTATCCCGCCGCCACCGCGAGCAGGTCCTGCCCATGTCCCGCCAGGGACCGCTGAAGGCGCCCGGACATCGCCACGGCCGCCTCGGGCGCCCACGGCTCGCGGCTGTGCCGCAGCAGCGCCTCGGGGTCCAGCGGGCCCGCCGCGAAGACTTCGGGGGGAATCCGCGACTTCCGGGGCGGCTTCTCCTCTTTGTCCACATCCCCCTCTTCAGGCTCTTCTTCGGCGTCCTCCCCGGCAAGAAGCAGGAGGTCGCGGACGCGGCGTACGAACGCGGGATGGGACATTCCGGGCGTCAGAATGACCCATTTGCGGTGCTGCAGCCATTCGCGCCAGGCCTTTTCGCCTTCGGCGGCCGCTTCGGCATCGGGAAAGCCCGCTGCCGCGGCCCATCCGCCATCGGACAGTACGCGCTTGCGCAGACCGCGAAACCCCTCTGGCCCCATGCCGTCGGACGCCAGCCAGGCGACCAGCTGCGACGCAACCGCCCGATCCGTTTGCGCGAGGGATTCGCCCGCCGACAGCAGCGCGGCCAGTCCGGGGAGCCGCTCCGACTCCAGCAGCTCGATGGTGTGCTCGGCATCATACTGGCGGTTTGCGACGTTCAGAAGCCGGGCAACGCCCGTGCCGAACCACACCGGATAGGGGGCGGCCCCCAGCTGCACGGTCTGTCCCTCCGCATCGGTCCAGCCGTGCGCAAGGGCGTCCGCCCGAAGCAGGCCGCCGCACAGTGCCCCGGCGACGTCCTCCGGATTCACCTCGCCGAGTCCGGCAACCCAGACGTGAATCCGAAACATCCCCTGCGGAAGCACCGAGCAGGCGACGTAGGCGTCCTTCTCGGGGATCGTCGAAAGCACCCGTATCTCCGTCGTGAACGCCGGTCCGTCCATGGGAATCGACAGATGCGACGAGAGCCGCTTCCGGACATCCGTTGAAAACTGGCAGAGCCGGAGCGCATCTGCGCCGGGAAGGTCCTTGCCGCCCACGACCAGCGTCAGGCCGTCCGAGCTTCGGTAGCTGCTGTTCTGCGCCAGAACGTCCCGCACCTGGTCTGCCGTCAGCGGGGCATCGGCGGCGATGGCTGACAGCGCCGCGCACATGGCGGCGGCGGCGAGGAGGCGTTCAAGGACGGGATGACGTGGCATGGTCGAGGTCTCCTAATCTCCACCGGGCATACTCAACGGTTCCGGACGGGTCGCAGAGCACCATTTCCGAATCCGCCTGGAAGAGTAGTTCCGGAGCATCGGGCCAGGTGAAATGTACGGGCTTTTTGCCAATTGTCATGGCCTTCTCCTTGGGGAAGTGGAGCGCGCCATCGGCGCCGCGCAGCGCGGGAAGCGCCTTGAGCTTGTTCCCCGAGCAGACGATTTCAACGGACTTCGCGCCGGCCTCCAGCTTCGCCTGGAACGCATGGGTTCCGCCGAACACCGAGATGCGCGGAATCCGGTACAGGTCGCACCGGGCGTCGTAGACGAAGAGGCTGTCGCCGCAAACCATGGCGGTCGTGTACCGCCCTTTCCGCTTCACAGCCTCGTAGATCGGCTGGCTGGAACCGCCGTAGGGATAGCAGTACGAACGGGTGCGGACGCCGGTCTTCGCCCGGAAGACATGCCGCGCGGGCTGCGCCTCCGCCGCCTGCGCGACGGGGTCCGCCGTGTGGCTGATCGAGTGGATGCCAAACACGAACGTGCCCGCCTTCTGCATTTCGCGCACTTCCTCCCAGGTCAGGTTCGGATGCCCCCGGTAGCTCGTGCGCTCCGCGTCGGTGTCCTCGATGTGGCCGAGGATCAGGTAGCAGACGGCCTTCATGCCGCACTCGCGCAGGATCGGCTCCGCCACCGTGTGGTTGTTCTGGAACCCGTCGTCGAAGGTGATGACCACGGGCTTCCGCGGCAGGAAGCCCCAGCCCCTCCGCAGGCGCGCGATGTCCTCTGGGAGGATGGACGTGTAGCCCCGGTCGCGGAGCGACTGCATCTGGTCGCGGAACTCCGCGGCCGAAACCGTCCAGACATCCTTGCCGGGATCCTCCTCGACGCCGTGGTACATCAGCACGGGGATGGCGCGTCCCGCAACGCACCGCCGCTGCGCGACGAAGCAGATGGCGAAGCCAACGACAAGGACGCCAAGAACGGCTCCCGCCGCCCGCGCCCATCTCCGCCGCCGCGTTGAAAGAGCCGTATGATCCATGCGGCTGTTAGCTGTCGGATGATGTTCTTCTTGCTCGCTCATTGCCGCTTTTTCCGGCGACTCGTCTTCTGCACATCGTATGGAGCCGGCCCCTCCATTGCCAGAAGGAGTTGCTCTGGCCTTTTTTCGGCTACTAAATCGGGAATGAGGCCTGATAGCCAATAGCCTAGAGCGGAACAATCGAGATTGCCAAGTTCTCTGGGTTCCATTTTCTGGAGTCCGCCCCCATAGGAACGGCCCGAACGCAGAAATGCGTCGCGGGGAATGGCTCTCAACAGCCGCCATGCGGTTTTGGATGCCGTTATGTCGCTAGAGAGAAGTCGCGTCAATTTCCCGCGAGGATAGAGCATGAGAAAAGAGTTGGTGGCGATGGCGTCAGAATCGTTCAGAATGAAACGAACCGGAGCACCAGTTCCCTTGCCTCTTCCCATATAGGTGCAAAGAATCGGAGCAGGTTGGCGCTGCTCCTGTCCATACCATGGTGAACGGGATGCGCAAAGCTTCTTCTTTCCCGTGGTATCGGCTCCCGAGTTAAGGTACTCGCGAACGGCGGTGGGAAGCGCCGATGGATCGGTCCCGGTGACATCAAGAAGGAAGAGCCGGGGAACGTTGGCGGGAACACCGTCGGCATCGGACTCCACATGATCCGTTTGTAGATGTCTGGGACTGGGAAGAATGGGCTTGAGAAACTTCCGTGGAATATTCAGGCCCGCTGCTTTCTCCTCCGACATGACGAAAAACGAATTGTCGCCGGTGGCGATGCCCCGGCGCACCATGAAAAAGTCGCGAAGCCGAAATGCCTCCCCACCAGAAACTGTCGCCGGATCAGGGGGCCATTTCGAAGCGGCACGAAGCGAAGCCGTCAAAATGCGGCGCGATGCTATCGGTTGCAGGATGTTCCCTCCTTCGGTAAAGAGCATATCGGTCGCCGGAGTGTCTTTCGAGAACCAGACGACGCAGGAGGAGACAAGGGCGTCGGTGAAGCGCACATCCGATGCGTCGAACCGATGAATCCGCAACAGCCGGATTCGTTCGGAGAAAAGACGGCGCAAGGCGGTTCCGTAGTTGACGGACATCCATTCGGAGGGAATCAGCCAGACGCCCACGGCTCCGGGCTTCATCCATCGAAGAGAGAGAAGGAGAAAGTGGCAATACAGTCCGGCGAGTCCGGAAATTCGCAATTTCGTTTCCGCGTGGACAAGCTCCTGCAACCGCTTCTTCTCGGGTGCCTCTATGCCGTGGTGCCGGACGTATGGAGGATTTGCAACCACGAGGCCGTAGCCCCTATCGGGCTTGGCTTTCGTGAAGTCAACATTTCTGTATTCGCAGGGGCTTCCACCCCACAGACGACAGCCTGCTTCGTAGAAATCCGAGTCGGATTCGATTGCCGTCACGTTCTGGACGTGGCAATCCGGCTCCCCCAGGAACGCCGACACGAACGCGCCGGTTCCGGCAGCAGGTTCAAGCATTTCGACGGGGCCGATGCCAGCGAGGTATGGAACCGTAGCTTGGGCGATTTCACGCGCCAGCGATGGAGGCGTGGCGAACTGGCCCATCGCGCGCCGTTCCGCAAGGGTCTTCGACGCGTCAATGCGCGCCTGCTCGACAAGACGAGCTCTCTCCGCTTCCGCCGTATTCACAGTTCCAGCTTCTCCAAATCGTCAATTCGGTGTTCCCAGATCCAGTCGATTCGCTCCGCCGCCTCATAGCCGAGGTATCCGGCGTCGAAATACCCGCAGAGAAAGAGGACGAATGGGACGCCGACGCCATACTGGCGGCGCAATTGCTCGATTTTCTGCGCCTCCTCCTTGCGCCGTTTGTTCACGTTGGTGAAGTCGCCAGCTGATTTCGCCTCAATCAGAATCGGCAAATCGCCTTTCTTCGCCGCCATCGGGAGAACCACCACGTCGACGGGTATGTTCACCGCCCGGGCATTATCACCGGATGCACGCCCCGTCATGTTCAAATGGATGGCGAATTCTCCCGGCGACATTTCCGAATGCGAGGCGGTGGATGCCTTTCGGTATCCTCGCCCCGTCAGCCAAGTCGAAATCGCCTTCAGCTGACGGGTTTCCTGGGCATTTCGCAAAATGGGGTCGGACAGCGAACCGCATAGCCGATCCGCTATCACAAGTGCGGCCCGAATTCTCTGCTGGGATGTCGGCACGATATCCGGTTTCGCCAGCCAAGGCATGACATCCGTGTCCATCAGCCGCTCCAGAATGGCGAGAACGGCGGCTAGCTTCGGAATGTCGCGGGCTGCAAGAGGTTTGTCTCCAGCCTCTTCGCAGCGCTTGAGAAACGAGGAGTCTACATGGGCCAGTCCGGCAAGGCGGTCGCGGGCCAACGGCGGACAGGTAAGCTGCCGTGCCACGGCCAGAATGGAAGGATGTGCACTCAATGTGTTGGCGTCCATCCGGCGGCAGTTTTCCGTCCAGGAAAAAGCCGTTGCAACCTTTTGGGCGGCGTCGGCACGAGCCCGACGGAAGGACGGCGGCGCAAAACGAAGGAACCAGTCGTTGTAGAAATCGACCGAGGCTTCGCTGTCTTCTTTCCACCGGTCGATATTGTGTCGGTTGACGGGCTGTAGCGGGGCGTTGTTGCGGGATGGCGCGGGCATGGTCTGGAACGAGGGCAGTATAAGGGGATTGGACCGAAGTGTAGCACACTTCCGCCCCTCCTGCGAAGAAAAACCGTTCTTTTTCTTCCGTTTTACAGTATGGCTAGATTCGTTCCGGTGCGCCGATGCCGAGAACGTTGAGGCCGTGCTTGAGGACGGCGGCGACGGCGGCGCAGAGGCGCGCGCGGCCCGCGCGCGCGGCGGGGTCTTCGGCCTTGAGCACTGGCAGCTTCTGGTAGAAGGAGCTGTAGTCCTGCGCCAGGCTGAAAAGATAATCGGCGACGAGATTCGGGCGGCATTTGGCCCCGGCGGCCGCAATTGCCTCGGGATATGCGGCGACGCGAAGCGCCAGCGCGCGCTCCAACGGGTCGCCGAGGAGCATCGGCGCGGCGCGCCAATCCTCGCCGGGAAACGCCTTGGCGTACTTGTCCAGAAGCGAGCAGATGCGCGCGTGGGCATACTGCAGATACGGCCCGGAATTGCCCTGGAGTGTCAGGATCGTGTCCCAGGAGAACCGGATCGACGTGGCGGGATCCATCGCGAGGTCGGAGTATTTCACGGCGCCGATGCCGATCGTCTCGGCAAGCGCGGCGGCCTCCGCTTCCGGCAGGTCAGGGGTCTTCTCGCGGATGATGGCGAGGGCGCGCGCGGCGGCCTCGTCGAGCAGCTCCTTGAGCTTCGGCATGCCGCCCTTGCGCGTCGAGAAGGGGTGGCCGTCGGCGTCCGTGATCGTGCCGAACGCCACGTGGACGAGATCGGTCCCGGCCGGGACGAGGCCGAGCTTCTCGCTGATGACGAAGAGCTGCTGGAAGTGCGGAATCTGGCGGTCGTCGGTAACGATGACGATCTTCGCGGGCGCGTAGTCCTTCACGCGCGTCTCCATCGTGGCGAAGTCGGTCGTGTTGTAGTTGAAGCCGCCGTCCTCCTTGCGGACGATGCAGA
>JAEEGL014472079.1_pt1 | contig 15808 bp, 12 predicted proteins | sample 9134231 | NCBI WGS metagenome assembly JAEEGL01 (sample SAMN16246548, study PRJNA631951) | gut metagenome | biome: gut microbiome; feature: rumen; material: fiber-attached | host: Bos | place: Iran: Karaj | collected 2018-10
ATCAGTTTTCTGCGGTTTGAAAGAATCCGTTCTGCAGTAATGCCGTAACTCCAACCGTACAGCGGTGCAAACCGTTCCATATTGCGGTTTTCCCCGACGAACCGGTCTTCTCGGTTCTGATAAGCAACGCAGTATTTCTCCGCAAGTCCAAAGTGTTCCAGCATTTCTTCAAGCGGAACAGTATCCTGCAATTTGGGCAGATGGAGATAGGTATAGTGGATCGCGCGGTAGATAATGTAACTTGCCGGACAATCAGGTACCATGAATTCCTGATCATAGTAGATCAGGCCTTCATCTGAACGGAAACAGTTGTAAGGAATCAGATCGATATATCCTCTCCGGAGAATGGGAGATGCCTCATCGGGAGTCAGTCCCCATTCCGCTTCATCATATCCCTGTTTCCCGCTCTCGGAAGATTTCAGGATATTGTCCCACAGTTCGTCAAAGAATCCCAGAACACCGGCACGGTCATCCTTTCCGATCAGGTCCGCGAGGAAAGAAAGAGAAGATGCCTCCCTGACACGTGTCATATGTATGGCACCGTCGCGGTATTCCTGCTCAACGGTCTTCAAACCTCTGGCACGCAGATCCTCCAGGTAGAGGAAAGATCGTTCCAGCCAGATTTTCCCGTCCCCCGATACCGCTTTTTTGCAAACAGTCTCATCCGCATTGAAGACCGTCTCATAAGCCCGTTCCCCACGGTCATAAGACAGGACTGCCTGGACAGGAAGGTCCAGACTTTCTCTGTCCGTCAGGAACATCAGATAGAAATTGCAGTATTCCCCCAGAGTACCTTCCCCGATCAGTCTGTCATATTCCATGCGTTCGTCACGGATCAGCGGACTGAAAAAGGGATCAAAGGGGATCACCCTGTCCCGAATGCTTTCTGCCGGCATCGAACTGTCAGAATAAACCGCCTGTGTGTAAAGCAGATCGGGAAGCGGATAGAAAACCTTATTTAAAGAAAAAACGCCTCTTGCCGCCTTCTCCACCCTGAATCGGTCAGGGAGCGAAGAAGTGTCGAAAGGCAACCGGACATATTCATCCAAAGCGCCGCATGTATACTTGATCCCCCGACTATTCCTGAAGCCGAGGACAAGGATGCCATTATTTTTCAGCAGCGCTTTTGCTTTCTTCAGGAACTCAGCAGAATCCGAAAGGTAGAATTCCGGGACATCGATGGCAAGAATGACATCGTACCTCTTTTCTGTTTCATATCTAAGCAGTTCTGTCCGGAATAGTCTTCCACCGATATTGGGAAACCGCTTTTCGAGCGCTGCAGCAGCATCCGGATCAGATTCCAGTACATCCAGTGTACGGAAGCGGTCCAGATACAGGCCGGTCATAGCGCCGAACGATGCGCCGACTTCCAAAGCATCGCATTCTTCCGGGAAAGGCACCCAAGACAGCATGGCATGCCGGAGACTGCACAGGTGGTAATAGTATTCATATCCCTTTCCTGACAATAACCGGTCAAAATCTTCACCCGCATGCGCACGCACGAAGGAAGCGATATTTTCTTTCGTTCTCTTGTCCATTTTTGATACTGATGATTATTCTGGCAAATGGAAGCGGAACACTCAGTCCTTCAACAGTTTTTCCGCAATCGTCATTGCCATCCGAAACTGAAGTTTGCTGATGGAATAATCCGAATACATACCATGATCTTCTTTCCCGACGTTATGCAGTTCAGTTATCGGCAGATAAGCAACATCCTGAAGCGCCAGTGTTTCAAGACAGCATGGATTCGAATAATGCAACGGGAAAGTTTCGATCAGGACTGTTCCTTTCCCCATAAACAGACTGTTGGATGTATTTGCCCCATGGGGAGACAGCACGACTCTCGCGTGCGCAAAATAACGGATCTGCTCCTCGATGCTGAGTTCCTCAGGGATGATCGTAACAAACCCATACTCATCCAGAACCGCTTGAGAAAGACGAAGTTTTCTGGTCCCCGTCCTTTTGACATAGATTCTGTCCGGGTAGGTCTTCGTAGATGCCGGGAGCTGTTTTATGATTTCCCCTGCGGCTTCGACCAGGACCGGAGCAGAACCTGCCCGGGATTTTCCTAAGGGAACCGGACAGTAGAGTTTCTCAAAACGGTATGTCTTTCCCCGTTCCAGATCCTGTGTCCAGAAGATACGTTTCCTGCTGATCCCCAGAAAAGAGGTGTAGGATTCCGCCGCTTCCGTGTGCGGCAGAATATAGCTGCCTGAAAACCCGGCTCGCTCCATCAGCCACAGTTTATCCAGCACCTCATAGGTGAAGTGCCAGTAATTCTCCGAGTACAGCCTTGCCAGAAAACACCAGTCCCCATTCAGAACCGTCTCAGGAAATGAGAGAACCGGCCTCCCGAACTGCGCGACAGGCTCGGACTGTTTCTGGTAATCGTCCCAGTAAGCGTCATTGATCCTCCCTTTCCGATCGGTGATAAAAAACACATCCGGATCCGGCGTTGTACAAAGAAACTGTTCCGGATACAGATACAGAACGTATCCATCCCTGGAGAATGGGATATCGGGGGCCAGATGTTTAAACTGATCGGGCGAGTAATAGTTTTTCTGCTCCTCCAGCCGGAGAATCGGAATTCCCTTATGTTTCAGAATGCTTTGGACCTGGGAAGCCGATTGATGGTCGTAGATCCCGATCAGTACCGCGTCGAAGATTCCTTTTTCGTACAGGGCCCCGACTTCCTCCGGGTTTTCGATCCGTATGGGGCAAGACCCGGAAAGTTCACTGAACCGAGCATCCAGAATGCTGGTGATCTGATAACAATCGTTCCAGCATTCAGAAACGATTGCTTCCAGATCATGGCCATAGTATCCATATCCCCAAAGCGCAATATTCATGTTGAGAATCACCCGCTGAAATTATAATCTAGCCCCATAAACCGCAGGGTGGTAGCCGGGACATTGTTCAAAAGAGTTTCCGTGTCTCCAGAGTCCGCAGCTTTCCTTGCGACCGACGCGGAGATCGCATGCCCGCCAACGGATGCCCTTGGTATCTCGATTGCATCGATTCCATATCTGGGCAGAATCTTCTTCATCAATTCATTGAAAAAAGCCATTTTCGGATTATGATTCTCATCCCCGAAAAAGCGGCAAGAGATACCGAGTCGCGGTGCGATAATTTCGGTATAGATCAACGCATCCGCAGTCGCGCTTTCTTCCATATCCGCAGGATCCACTTTGACGAAATACTCCCGAAACACGTTCCTCGTCGCCTGAAAAGCACCGCCGGACACGATCGTCACGTTCGGAAGGTCTTTAGTCGCATCCACTGCCATGGCAAACCGTTCCGCATAACTGAAAATGCCAAGTTCATCCTCAATCAGGAGCACGAACAGCCTGTCCACTTGCCTGCTGGCAGTCTCAATGAGATAGCGGTGACCAAGCGTAAACGGATTTCCATGCATACCGACTGTCCCGATCCGCTGTCCAGGCACCGGATGGAAGTCATTGAAATACAGATCCAGGTACAACGAATTGATGGCGAGGTCTCTCGTCAGCATCTCGGATGCTACAGCGCTTGCAGGCTTGTCCAGAACTCCATCCGATATCATTCTATCATACAGATCCTGCGCGTACAGTTCGTTGACCTTATGATTGCAATGAAGCGGGATATCCAGCAGCCACTCATTGGGCACGTCGTTGAAGTCAAGGATATCCGTCAGATCGATTGTCTCCGCTCCTTCATATTCGCGGTTCTCCAGATGCATGACGACGACATCGCCGGGCTTCATAGGAGTCGAGGTCATATGTATCATTTCCTGGTACTTCGACTCAAAGCACCCGCAGTTTACCACTCTGACGGAACGGCCATCCCTGTTGATCATTCCCTGCAGGAAACTTTCAATCGTGAAGCGGTCTTCCACATAAGACCCGATAATGAAGCAGGGGCCGAAAAACCAGACTGTAGAGTCCGCCTGCTCCGGCTGACCGACTGTGAGCCGTTCACCGTCCTTCACATGGAAATACCGGTCATCACAGTCCTTAAGACGGGTAAAGATATCGCTCTTTTCTAGTCTGACTGTATAGCGCCCGACTTCCCGTGAGTATTCTTCCGTATACAGTTCGCCATAGAAAGCGGGAGCCTGATCCGGGGTGACATAAGGTCCGACCGCTCTTGCATCCGGGCGCTTCATCCATTTTTTGAAGCCTGCAGCGAGACGTCTGCGTCCCGGTGTGGTCTGATGATCCGTGAAAATCATGTTATAGACTTTGACACCTGACTGAGAAAATTTCAGGATCAGCTCATCATAGGCATGCTCACTCAGCTCAGCTTCAAATTGTTTGAAAGTCTGGACATTTCCCCAGTTAAAGACGCCTTCTCCGAACACCTCAACCAGACACTGAAAACCCAGACGGAATTCCTCATCAACCAGAAGTATCCTGCCTCTTTCACTTTGCCGGCGGACAGCCTCTTCCACGGAAAGAACCACACACTGGACACCGGCTTTCTCAAGATGTTCCTTCCACGTATTGAAGACGTTTACCCTTCTCCTGTCCTGCTCCTTCGGGCGGACGAGAAAGACCTTTCTGAACCTGCGCAGTGCATCAGGCAGATATCGGTTCTTTTTCCAAGGATCACTGTACTCAATATAGAGCAGATCATCAAAGGAACTGCATATTCCAGACAATGTTCCGTAATTGTCAACGACAGGGAGTTCCTTGATAGCGGGTCTTGAACGGAATAACTCCCGTGCTTCCATAAACCCGTTTCTCCCGATACTGGAATAATTCCTGTTGATCGGCACATACTTCAAACCAGCTTTCTTTGCCCGTAAGAGATCTCCATAACTGATCAGACCGGTCAGTTTTCCATCCGCTTCAAAAAGAATGACATTACTTGGCTGCTCAACCAGAGCTGTTTTCAGAACATCCCACCCTATCGCGGGCTGATCCTCCGTATCCCGCAGTACAGGCAGTGCTTCCTTGCAATAGAAATCCATAAACCCCCCAAACCTGAAATAATGATTCAGGTTGAAATAATTTATTTTATTCCGCCCTATCAGATCGGAATCGGTGCCATTTGCCAGAAGCCGAGAAAATGCATTGTCGATTTTTATGTGTTTTCTATATCCGACCATGACGGCTTGCATCCCTTGCCGAAAGGTCCCTTAAGATTATTTGCTGAATATAGAAAGTATTGAAATCCGCGCTTATCAAGTATAGCGGACACTTCACGCTGATAAGACTCCGTCATCGCAACGAACAGGATGCTGTTTTCTTTCTGAGGTCCATGTTCCGCTATCCCGCGTACCGGTAAGCCGTACAGCACATCATCTTCCCCTTTTTCATCCGTAACCCAGAACCCCGTAATCTGGAAATTCAGGGCATAAAGCCTGTGGAAGACCGCCTGCGCTACTCTCCCCGCTCCGTAGATTTCAATAGCAGAATATGGTCTTATCGGGCAAAAGATTTCCAAATCACGTTCCTTTACAAGCTCGTTCATCCTCAGTCCATACCGGAAGTGCCTGTAAAGATCCAGCTGCTCTTTGGTGAACCAGTCAGCAGGATCCTCATCCATGAAAAAACTGTGGGTCGCCACCGTAACATCCCACATGTGCAACAGACACTTCTCCAGTCCGGGCGACTCCAGATGATAACGGTCGATAAACTCAGACATGCGGTCAAAAGTGAGAAAATAGCCGTGAAAATCTTTCGGCATCCGTTTCCGGGTCATAACGGAATCTCCCCGGTAACGGCGGATAAAGTAAGTTTTTGGCACATAGCGGACTCTTTTCGCCATCAGAATTGCTTGAAAGGTAAAAAACTCATCTTCATGTTCGATATGCTCCAAGTTCCAGATCCCGTTCCCAATCAGAAAAGATCTTTTCCAGAATTCTCTCTGAACATAGACCAGATACTCGTTCTTTTCATTAAACAGGTCAAACAGTTCCAAGCCGGAAAGAACATCATCCGGATATACACCCCTCCGGAGACCGGGATAGGCGCCAAATTGTTTGGAAAGAGCATCATTCTCATAGACTGCCTGAGAGTCAAAAAAGACTCCGTCCAGATGATCCCGTTCGCAGAGCAGATACAGTTCTTCCATGGATTCAGGCGCAATCATATCATCCGAATCCAGAAAATACACATATTTCCCCCGCGCCTCTTTCAGACCGAGATTGCGTCCGTGTCCCTGCATCTGATTTTTTTCCAGATGAAAGACCCGAAAACGGGAATCCCTTCCGGCATATTCGTCCAGAATCCTTCCACTGTTATCCGGTGATGCATCATCGATGCACAGGATCTCCAGATCCGTCAAAGTCTGTGCAAGCACACTGTTCAGACAATCCGGGAGCCACTTTTCCACATTGTAAACTGGTATTATGACGCTGACTTTAGGCTGCATATGACCTCCTCGACAGACAGATTATTCCGGTTTTCTCATCACCTGACGGATGCCATTTCGAAAAAGGATAAACTGCAGAACTGATTCTCTCCGCTCCGCACGAAAAAAGGTTCAGGCGCTTCCGCCTGTCACCCTTTTCTCCCGACGATAAATAAACTACAATGTATTGTAGCACATGTTCAATTACTGCGTACTATAAAGAATCATCATTCTTTCGAGAGGATTCCGCATGCAATCTGATTCCAGACAATACTATACGGTGATCCGGCCGCACGCTCCGCTGCTGCAACTGGATCTGAAAGAACTGTTCAAATATAAGGACCTGATACTGATCCTGGCAAGAAAAGACTTTTCACAGCGGTATCGGCAGACAATCCTGGGACCGATCTGGGCGTTGCTTAGCCCGCTGCTGACAAGTCTTACACACCTGTTCATCTTCGGAACAATCGCAAATATCGGCACAGATAATATCCCAAAAATCCTTTTTTATCTCTGTTCCAACAATCTGTGGTCTGTGTTCTCTACTTGTCTAAGGGATAACTCTCACACTTTCCTTTCAAATTCCAACCTTTTCAGTAAAGTCTATTTCCCGAGATTATCTGTTCCTGCCGCCAGCACCCTCGTCATCCTGTACCGATGGGGAATCCAGACACTGGTCCTAATTCCCCTTTATCTCTACTATCTGATCAAAGGTTCGGTCCACCCGATCTGGTCCATGTTTTTCCTTCTTCCGCTTATCCTGATCTGGACCGCGCTTATCGGAACCGGAGCCGGACTGATCATCAACAGCGCCACGACCAAATACCGGGATCTCGCGATGCTGGTAGGCTTTGGGCTCAGCCTTGGTATTTATGTGACCCCCGTTGTTTATCCGCTCTCAACACTGACGGAATCGAAATGGTTCCCGCTGATCTGCCTCAACCCTGTCAGTGCTCCGGTCGAGCTTTTCCGCAAAATCATGCTGGGAACTGGCACCATTATCCCCTGGTCCGTCGCATGCAGTCTTCTGATGACCTTCTGTCTTGTATTCCTCGGGCTGATTGCGTTCCACCATGTCGAAAGGAACTTTGTTGATACGATATGAATTCCAATGATCTCATCCTGCGCGTCGACCATGTCAGCAAACGCTACCGGTATGGTCAGTACAGCGCCAAGACTTTCCAGCAGGCTTTCAAAAACTGGATGAACGGGATCGCTGATCCATCCGTCCGGTCTGTACCGCGTACGGACAAAAATTCTTTCTATGCGCTGAAGGATATCAACCTGAGCATAACCCCCGGTGAAAGGCTGGGAATCATCGGGCGAAACGGGGCCGGAAAAAGCACATTGCTGAAACTGATCAGCCGAATCACTTCCCCGACTGAGGGAACCATAGAACTGTGGGGACGTGTCGCGTCCCTGCTGGAAGTGGGAACAGGATTTGATTCAGAACTGACAGGCAGAGAGAACATCTACCTCAACGGTTCGATCCTGGGAATGGACCGCAAAGAGATCGATGAAAAAATCGATGATATCATTTCTTTCTCTGAAGTCGGAGATTTCATCGACACACCTGTCAAACGCTATTCCAGCGGGATGTTCGTCAAACTCGGTTTCGCTGTAGCTGCATACCTCGACAACGAGATTCTCATCATGGATGAGGTGCTCGCAGTCGGTGACCTGGATTTCCAGAAAAAATGCCTGAACCGGATGAATCAGATTGCCCGTGATGAAGGCCGGACGATCCTTTATGTCAGCCATAACATGAATACAATCAAATCCCTATGCACCAGATGCATCGTTCTGGACAAGGGGCAAATCATTTTTGACGGTGACGTCGACAAAGCGATCGCTCTTTATCTCGGATTGGAGCAGGAACTTCCTCCCTCCTATCATTACACAAAAGAATATCGGCCTTATGACACTGTTCTGCGTGCCAACAAGCGCTTTGAAATGACGGATCTGTCCTTTCCGACCTCTTCTTCCTTTGTCTTCTCCGAATCCAAACCACAGGATTTTCTTCTCTCGGTCCATTCCGATATGGACTTCGAGAGGGTCGGCTTTCGGTTCGAACTGTGGTACCAGGATGGTTTGAAAGCGGGAAGCATGCTGACGGAAAACTTCGTCCGGATCCCTCAGGGAGAAACGGATATCCTTCTGCACTTTGATCCTTCCCATCTCGTAGAGGGACAGTACCGTGCAGATCTAATCGCTTATCAGTTTGACAGCAACGGAAACGAGGATATTCTGGACGGCGTCTATCCTGGCTTTATCTTTCAGATCCATAATGAACTGGATGGCAGGAATCATCTGGACTGGCATGCCCAGTACTGGGGTCCCATTCACCTGCACGACCTTTCCGCTTCTGTAACGGAAAAGGAATAAGTCCGGCGAAATGCGGGTCTCCGTATGTTTTTTCTGGATATCATCACAGTGGCAGCAATGCCACTGTTTTTTGCGTTCCAAAAAGAAAATCCCGCAGGAATTGCAGCACTTCACAGCCTGCGCCCATGCGGGATAAACACTAATACTGATCAATCATCGTCGAATATTTCGTCGTAAAATATCATTTCCTCCAAGGAAAATCCTTCTTCTTTATCTCTTTTACGCTCTTCCTCCAAAACGCGGTCATAAGTCTCCCTGTCGACGTAGACCGTACGCTTTTCCCACACAGTCTTGGTGCCGAATAGTGTTTTTTTCTGAACGGGGACCGATTCGATGACTTTATATCTCCTTGCCATGTTGCCCGCCCTCCCTGAAATGATAATGCTGTATTATTTGCTGATGATATCCACTCGGGAAATATCACTGACAAAATAGCAAGTGTCCCCGATCGAGAGAGCCTCTTCCCAGATTCCAAGTTCCGCCTCGTTGTAGGCGGCGGAGTCAAAGAAGCACTCTCCCTCGGCTGTCTCTCCGTTTTCCAGGGTGATGCGTACGATCCTACCATCATAAGAGGATAAACGAAGTTTTTCGCGTTTTTCCACCATCCTGCGAAGAGAATCATCCCGTATCTTCTCAAAACAGATATCTCCGTCAATCGTTCCGCAATCCAGATATCCGTTTTCCTTAAGAAGCATCACCATGGAGCGGTTCCACTCCGGGATATCAACTTCGATCACGGATTTATCTGGAAAACAGTCCTCAATCAATCTCAACAAAACACGGATATCCCCGGCTCTCTCCGGAGCGATGAAAAACCGGTTGATGAACAGTTCCCTCGGATTGGGAAAGAGAACAGCCCCCCCGATGATCCTGTCTTTGTCTTCCAGTACATATAGCGCGTCCGACTTATCAATCATGCGATACCAGGATTCCTCTTCATACCCTTCCGGACCTTCCGGTTCATGTCCTGACGCAGCGGCTGCCGCGTCAAATGATCGTCTGGACATCTCCGTCAGGACACCGATCTCCTCCTCCAGTGCGACTCGCAGTCTCATATCTGCTCCTCCGATCCGAATCTCCGTTATCTTACTGCATTAAGAAAACGCATGAACGCCTTGCGTCCTTTATCATCCCGCTTAAACACGCCTGCGTGTTCAAGTACCTTCGCGAAAACGAGTCCCGTTTCTTTCTTCACGATCTCTGTCGCATTATCTCTTGTAATTATATATCGTTCTCTGAACGATTCCGCCCAATCCGCATGTTTTGAAGTTCTTTCATCCGCAGTCAGGTCCCCGCCTTCAGCGAGAAGTTCCGACACTGCAGCAAGTTCCTCCTTCAGTCTTGCCGGAAGGACCGCCAGCCCCATGACCTCAATCAGGCCGATGTTCTCTTTCTTTATGTGATGCAGTTCCGCGTGAGGATGGAACAGCCCGAGCGGATGTTCTTCCGTCGTCAGGTTGTTCCGGAGCACGAGATCCAGTTCATAAAGCCCGTTACGCCTTCTGGCGATAGGCGTGATCGTATTATGAGGTGTACCGTCCGTCTCTGCAAAAATATCTACAGTTGGGTCGCTGTAATTCCGCCAGCATGACAGTATCCGTTCGGCAAGTTCTGCCAGCCGGTTTCTGTCCGCTCCTGAGATCCGGATGACCGACATCGGCCATTTTACGATTCCTGCTCCGATATCCTCAAATCCGGGAAAAGTGAACTGTGTCTCGACAGCCGCCTTTTCCATGGCAAACGTATACCTGCCTCCCTGAAAATGATCATGAGCCAGGATAGAACCGCCCACGATGGGAAGATCCGCGTTCGAGCCCACAAAATAATGAGGAAACTGATGTTCAAAATCCAACAGTTTATCAAAGCATGCTCTGTCGATCTTCATCGGCGTGTGTTCCCTGTTCAGACAGATGCAGTGCTCATTGTAATAGACATACGGAGAATACTGTAAAAACCACGGCGATCCGTTGATCGTGATCGGGATCATCCGATGATTCTGCCTTGCGGGATGGTTTACCCTTCCGGCATAACCTTCGTTTTCCGCACAAAGCTGACAGCGGGGATAAACGGATGCCGGCATGTTGCGTGCCGCAGCAATTGCTTTGGGATCCTTCTCCGGTTTAGAGAGATTGATGGTAATGTCCAGTTCGCCATATTCCGTCAGTGTTTTCCATTGAACATCCCTGGCGATCCTGTCCCTGCGGATATAGTTGGTGTCCTGACTGAACCGGTAATACCAATCCGTCGCCATCTCCGGATTCTTTTCATACAGTTCATTGAAACGGCGGATCACCTGGGCAGGTCTTGGGGTAAGACGACCCATCAGTTCCGTATCAAGCAGATCCCGGTATACAACGGAATTCTCTTCCAGCACACCGCGGGCAAACGCGTCATCCAGAAGTTCGTCCAGAATAGAGGCGAGGTCTCTGTCTTCGTTGCATTCAACGGTTCCTTCAAAACCGTCAATTTTCAGCACATCCAGAATCGTATTGACCGCCCATTGCTGCTCACAAAGTTCAATCAGACCTTTTTTCAGTGCATATGAGACAAGTCCTGATACTGCATTGTCGGCCATATCAAAAACCATCCTTCTGTTTTCTGTAAATCCATCTTATCATGTTTTGTATACGACGACACAGGGAGAAAAAGGCGGGTCTGTACCGACCCGCCTTTTTTCTTCATGAGTTATCTGTCCGGTGTTGTCTGGGAATTCCTTTCATACAGCAAAACCCGTACAGGAAACCGTTCGTTTCCCGGCATTGCTCCGCTTATCTCCTTTACCATGGAGAAACCCATTCTCTCGTACAACGCAGCTGCAGGAAAGTTACCCTTCAGCACTTCTGCATACCGGATCTCCGGATATGCTTTCAGCAAATAGGATATGAGGGATGAGCCGACGCCTTTGCGGAAGACGGATGGCAATACATACAGCCATGCCAGTTCTTCTTCAGAACAGGCAGCAAACCCCAGTATCCGTCCCTCCGCTTCCGCAACGAACAGTCCTTCGTATCCGAACAGATTTTCCCGTTCGGCACAAACCGAAAATGGCAGAAAAGCATCATCGAGTCCCGCCAGTTTCAATTCTTCTCTCCGAGCGGCATCGTGTATTTCTGCGATTTGTTCCAGATCCCGGTCCGAGAATCGTCTGACAATCACACTCATCTTTCCCATTTCAGGCAGATCTCACCTGTTCCATCAATCTTGACGCCAGAGAAACACACTGAGCGGCATCCGGAGAATAACCGTCAGCACCGATTTCATCGCAGAATTGTTGCGTAATCGGAGCGCCGCCAATGATGATCCAGTGTTTTTCCCGGATACCTCGCTGCGTTGCCAGATCCACTACGCGCCGCATCTCGCTCATCGTCGTCGTCAGCAGGGCAGAACAGGCTATAATGTCACAGTGCTCACGCTCCGCAGTGTCAAGGAATCTTTCAGCCGATACATCCACGCCGAGATCCACGACCTCAAAGCCGCCGCCTTCCAACATGATCTTCACAAGGTTTTTCCCGATATCATGCATATCCCCCTTGACAGTTCCCAGACAGACACGGCCCTTCCGCTCCACGTCCGAGTCCTGAAGCATCGGCTGAAGCACATCCAGCGCAGCACTCATGCATTTTGCTGCAACGAGCATTTCCGGAACAAAAGCGCGGTTGGCAGAATAGTCTTCTCCCAACTCCATCATGCCCCGGATCAGGCCCTCCGAGACAATCATCCGCGCGTCCTCACCTTCTTCCAGAGCTTGTTTCACATCTGTCAGGACCATTTTCTGCCTGCCTTTTCTCAGGTCTGAGGCAATGCGGTCGAAAACGGATTTCTGTTCACTGACTTCGTCGTTCTTTCTGACGATATTCGGCGTCTGCTGCTTTGCCACGGCAGCCCTTCTCTTTTCCTGCCCAAAGGGGATATTTATGTGCCAGACCGTGTTGTACGCCTCGATCTCTTCATTGATGAAACCGTCCACGTGTCTACATACTGTCCCCGGCAATCCATAAGTGATACAGGGAATAAAGTGGCCTCCAGGACAGCATTCATGCATAATCGTTCTGACATAGGAACGTATCTCATCCCCGTCCGCGTCCGGACGGTCGATTGCCGCACCGATCCCGCCCATCAGCACCATCCTTCCATCCAGGCGCTTCTGCAATTCCGGAATATTGTTCTCCGGCAGGACCCCCTGCCAGATCTGGATCCCGATCTCAGCCATGTCCTCGACGATAGGTGCAAGATAGGAATCCGCATGGTGGATCGTGATGACCCCTTGTTCACGGAAATAGGAATAAAACCGCCTGTAGGGTTCCTTGAAGAATTCCCGCCAGATCTCAGGGCTCATGAACAGAGATTCCTTGGTTCCCCAGTCATCATGGGAAAGAACCGCATCCGGATGAAGATTCTCCACAAGCAGTCTGGCATGAGTCATCCGGTGATCCAGAATATAGGCGATCAGTTCGTGCATTTCCTTCGGGTGCTCATAGAAGCCTGTAAGCGTATCCTCAAAACCCATAAGAAAGTGAAGCTGTTCAAAGAGTCCGGTCCCCATCAGAACCATGGAAAGATACTCTTCCCCGCAGGCTGTCTTTGCAGCGATCCGGGCTTCCTCCCAACCCTCGGTGCAGTTTGAAACAAGATCCGGTGCATGGACACAGTTTTCCCAGTCTGTGATGTCCTTGAGGACCTTCGTTTCCGGTGTGATATGAGGCATCGGGCCCGGAGCGTCTTCAGGATAATCGATCGTAACGCCCCAGCGGTTCACGGCCATCGCTCCCTTGCGCAATCCCGCCCGGAGATACCGGTTTACAGGATCACCGGGAACAAGTCGAAATGCCTCGTACTGGCAAAGCTGCCTGTCCGGATGTCCGTCTTTCTTCAGTTGTTCGAGCAGCAGTTCTTTCGGCGTCATCATAGCGCGTTGTCCTCATTTTATCAGGATACATGAGACGAAAGTGATCGTGGAAGGTCCGTTGTTGTAGGAGAGCCCGCATGCGTTGCAGACATCGCTGACGATAAGCCCGCATGCCTCCATTGAGGGATAAAGCCAGTCGGGATGACGGCACGGCGCAGACGGATAGGTGCATTTCACACAACGTGTGCAACTCCCCGCCGCCATCGGCATACAACCAGGGAACAACTGTCTGACCTGACGGACGACAGTATCAAAACGCTTCTTATGGAGACGTTCCGCGTCCCGGATTCCTGCCAGATCGAAGTCCCCGTCCACTTCCGTGACAGAGACCAGAAGCAGTCCTGTATCGTATCCCGCCATCCGCTCAGACAGCTCTACCAGTGAACCGCATGCAGGCGGACAGGACCAGGAAGCACCGAACCGCGTACAGCGGTTCTCCGCGCACATACGGCGGACTTCAGGCACCGGCTGAAGCAGACCCGCGTCAAAAAGCGCCGCGCGGAAACCTGCCTGAACGGCAAGTTTCTCCGCCAAACGGACTGTTTCTTCTTCTGCCCGCACTTTTCCGATCTCCCTCAATTTGGTATCATAAACATTAACAATACTTTATCGATTTTCAGACTCAAAGGCAAGAATATGCGAACATTCACGGTTTCGACACCTGCCGGCGAAATCGCCGTTGAAAAGGATACGGTCCTGCTGGATGCACTGCATCTGGCAGGCATACCCGTTTCTGCAAACTGCGGAGGGAACGGATTATGCGGCAAATGCAAAGTCCGGATCATTGATGGGGGTACGGAAAAGACCGTTCTTGCCTGCCGTTATAAGATCGAAAACGATCTCGTCGTTCTCGGAGCGGACAGTAATAGTTCCCATTTGCAGACAGGCAATCTGATGGACGCTTCCGATTATCCCGGTCATTATGCCGCCGTCGATCTGGGCACGACCGGTGTCAGCATTCTGCTGCACTGCGGTATTGAAGGATACGAGCTGAATGAGGTCAATGCACTCACACCTTACGGGGCGGACGTGATCTCCAGAACTTCATATGTCCATGAACGCGGGCAGGAAGAGCAGCTGTCCGCATTACTGAAAAATCAGGTCCTGCGCATGATCCGCACGTTGTCTGAAAAAACGGGAATCCCTGCTCCAGAGATGATCCGAATCGGCGGAAACACGATCATGCAGCATCTGCTGTGCGGCATCGATCCCTTCCCTATTACGGTCTCTCCTTTCACGCCGGTCACCAGATTTTCCGGCATTGACAGCATTATTCAACTGGATGATTCATTGCAGGCAAGATTGATGCCCTGTGTTTCCGGATACTTCGGAGGAGATCTGACTGCCGGTATCTATGCTCTTTCCGACTTGCTCGACAAAGATTCCCGTGTACTGCTCACCGATGTAGGAACCAACTGCGAGATGGCGCTCTATGACAGCGGAATATGGACATGCTGTTCCGTAGCAAGCGGCCCAGCACTGGAAGGCGGAAACCTTTCCTGTGGCATGCCGGGACTTCCTGGCGCTGTGGAACATGTTTGCCATGAAAACGGTGAACTGCGCTTTTCCGTTATCGGAGACGGCATGCCAGTTGGTATCTGCGGTTCCGGAGTCATCGACCTCATCGCGATCCTTTTGGAAATCGGGATCATCGACGAGACCGGACGTATGCTGTCACCGGAGGAATCCAAAATCCAGATAAAAGGGTATTCGGAGGACAAAGACGGTAACGGACGTATCGAACTCGGAGAAAATGTCTTTCTGAATGCCAGAGACGTCCGGATGATCCAGATGGCAAAAGCAGCATTCGCTGCCGGAATCGCCACTCTTCTCGAAGCACGGGGACTGTCTCCTGGCGATATCGATACCGTTTATCTCGCAGGAGGATTCGGCACGTTCATGGACATCGGCAGTGTCACACGCATCGGGATGTTTCCGGACGAATTCAACACCCGATGCGTGTCCGTGGGCAATACCTGTCTGAAAGGGACATCGAAGGCTGCTTCAGAAGAAGCAGGGCAGGATCTTCTGGACAGGATCTGCAGGGACTGCCGATATATCGAACTGTCTTTCAACAGCAGGTTCAATGAGCTTTATATAGAAAACATGCAATTCTGAGGAATAGTTTATGGAACTCTATCTGCCCCTAATCCTGGACGGAGCAACCGGGACTGAACTACA
>JAEEGL016275500.1_pt1 | contig 15808 bp, 16 predicted proteins | sample 9134231 | NCBI WGS metagenome assembly JAEEGL01 (sample SAMN16246548, study PRJNA631951) | gut metagenome | biome: gut microbiome; feature: rumen; material: fiber-attached | host: Bos | place: Iran: Karaj | collected 2018-10
GGCCAGAGCATGCGCAGCCGGTTGACGCGCATCATATTCGTATATTCGAGAAAAGCAATCATGGCCAGCAGGATGAGGAAGACCTCCGAAGTGACGCCGCCCAGCCAGATGACCGCCAGTGCCAGCGGGATGCCGACAGCCGCGGCCAGCAAACGTGTTTTCAGCATGGTCTAACCCTCCGTTGTCGCGGTCAGCCCGCCGTAACGGCGATCCCGCCGCACATAGGACTGTACGATCTGTTCCAGATGCTTCTTCGTAAACTCCGGCCAGGCCACGTCCACAAAAGCCATTTCCGTATAGGCGAGCTGCCAGAGGAGGAAGTTGCTGATGCGGATATCGCCCGCTGTGCGGATCAGCAGGTCCGGGTCCGGCAGGCCCGCGGTATAAAGCGCATTGGAGATGGTATCTTCGGTAATATCTTCCACCTTCAGCGCTCCGCCTAAGACTTCGGCCGCCACCTTCTGCACGGCAGCGACGATTTCCGCCCGGCCGCCGTAATTCATGCCCAGATTGAAAATCAGGCCGGTATTGTCTTTGGTTTTGGCCAGCGCCTCGCGGATGGCCTCCTGAACCTTCTCCGGCAGGCCTTCCATGCTGCCCGCCAGCCGAATCTGCACGTTATTCTGGTGCAGCTCTTCAATTTCTTTCGCCATATATTCAATCAGCAGATTCATCAGATAGTTGACCTCTTCCAGCGGGCGTTTCCAGTTTTCGGTGGAAAACGCATAAACGGTCAGAACCTGAATCCCTTCGTCAGAACAGGCACGTACAACTTCCTTTAAGGTTGCCATTCCGGCCCGGTGGCCCATCACCCGCGGGAGATGCCGCTTCTGCGCCCAGCGTCCGTTGCCGTCCATGATAATGGCAATATGCCGGGGCAGCAGCGCCCGGTCAACCCCAAATCCCAGATTTGTATCCATCTATTTTCTCCTTATGGTCTATCAACCTTTTGTAACATGCCTATTGTAACACAAATCCATCCGTATTAAAACCCTGCAAAATGCCTCTTTTCAGACAGGTATTCCTTCTTCCCGCCGCTGCGGATAAAAAAAGAGGAAGCCCCCGAGCGGTTCTTCCTCTTAAGTGATGCAGTTTTTTTGCAGAACAGAATCAGATTTCCATAATTTCCTTTTCTTTAGCGGCCAAAATGTTGTCGATTTCCTTCACATTTTTATCGGTGGCCTTCTGCACCTGATCCTGTCCTTTTTTGCATTCGTCTTCTGAAATCTGTTTTTCTTTTTCGAGAGATTTCAGCATGTCGTTCGCCTCGCGGCGGATGTTGCGCAGCGCGACTTTTGCTTCTTCCCCGATTTTCTTAACGGATTTTACGAGCTCTTTCCGGCGCTCTTCCGTCATCGGCGGGATCGCCAGACGGATGACGGTGCCGTCATTGGCCGGCGTGATGCCGATATCCGAACGCATGATGGCCTTTTCAATTTCGGGAATACTGCTTCTGTCCCAGGGCTGAATCAAGAGCAGCCGGGCCTCGGGAACGGTAATATTCGCGAGCTGTTTTAACGGCGTCATCACGTCGTAGTATTTCACGGAGATCCGATCCAGCATGGCCGGGTTCGCACGGCCGGCGCGCATGCTGGCCAGGTCGCCTACCAAATGCTCAATCGTTTTTTTCATTCTGGATTCGCTGTCCTGGATTACTTCATTTACCATCGCTAATCTCCCACATAGGTCCCGATCTTTTCGCCCATAATCACGCGGCGGATGTTGCCTTCCACCATGAGATTGAACACGATAATCGGAATCTTATTGTCCATACATAAAGAAGCCGCTGTGGAGTCCATCACCTGCAGCCCTTTATTCAGCACATCAATGTAACTCAAACGGTCAAACTTCACTGCCGTGGGGTCCTTCATCGGGTCGGCGGTGTAAACCCCGTCAACCTTTTTCGCCATTAAAATGACTTCCGCTTCGACCTCCGCCGAGCGGAGAGCCGCGGTGGTATCCGTGGAGAAGAAGGGATTCCCGGTGCCGGCCGCGAAAATAATCACCCGGCCTTTTTCCAGATGCCGCATGGCTCTTCTTCTGATGTAGGGCTCCGCCACCTGCCGCATGTCAATCGCTGCCATGACCCGGGTCGGGATGCCCGCGTTTTCCAGTGCGTCCTGCAGCGCCAGACTGTTGATGACCGTCGCCAGCATGCCCATGTAATCCGCCGTGGTACGGTCCATGCCCTTGGAGCTGCCGGATACGCCGCGCCAGATATTGCCGCCGCCTACAACAATCGCCACCTCAATCCCCATGGTATTCAGTTCGGCAATCTGGGCAGCAATGGAGGAAAGCACCGAATGCTCGATGCCGTAGCCCGCGTCGCCTGCCAGCGCTTCCCCGCTTAATTTCAGGAGTACTCGCTTATCTTTCGGTGTTTCCATGTAGTACAGCCCTCCATGCAAAGGTTGTCGGTCTCGGATTCACGGTTTTCTTTAACCGTTAATCTGAGCCATGACTTCGGCTGCAAAATCTTCTTCTTTCTTTTCCAGACCTTCGCCCACTTCATAGCGGACAAAGCGGCGGATGGAAATGTTTTCGCCGATTTTGGAGATTTTTTCGTTGACGAGATCCTGGATGGATTTGTCCGGATCCTTTACGAAAGCCTGTTCTAAGAGGCAGTGTTCCTTGTAGAATTTTTCGATGCGGCCTGCCAGCATCTTTTCCACAATTTTTTCCGGTTTGCCTTCTTCTAAAGCCTGCGCGCGCAGAACGTCTTTTTCACGGTTCAGTACGTCTTCCGGAACTTCTTCTCTTCTGACATAATCCGGAGCCGCCGCTGCCACCTGCATCGCGATATCCTTCACAAATTCCCTGTATTCGTCGGTTTTGGCAACGAAGTCGGTTTCGCAGTTTACTTCCACCAGTACGCCGATCCGTCCGCCGCCATGGATATACGACAGCACCAGACCTTCGCTGGCGATACGGCCGGCCTTTTTAGCCGCCTTTGCCAGACCCTTGGTACGCAGTTCGTCGATGGCTTTTTCAATATCGCCGTCCATTGCCACTAACGCTTTTTTGCAGTCCATCATTCCTGCGCCGGTTCTTTCTCTTAATTCCTTTACCAATGCAGCACTAATTTCCGCCATGATAAATCCCTCCTGTTTCCACTTTATCTTTTGTTCGGTAGCATCGTTTTTTCGTATTCTGGTTTTCTGCCGGCCGCGGCCTTTTCATCCATCAGCTTTCCCGCGGCCTTACAAAAAAATGGGGAACCCGCTTTTTGGACGAGTACCCCACTTTCAAGCGCATTATGCCGTAACCTGCTCGCCCTGCTTTCCTTCTAAAACCGCATCAGCAATTTTGGAGGAAATCAGTTTGACTGCACGGATCGCATCGTCATTACCGGGAATTACATAGTCGATTTCGTCCGGGTCACAGTTGGTATCAACGATCGCAACTACCGGAATATTTAACTTTCTGGCTTCCGCCACCGCAATTTTTTCCTTACGCGGATCAACAACGAAAATCGCGCCGGGCAATTTATCCATATCTTTGATGCCGCCCAGGAAGCGATTTAATTTTTCCTGTTCATGCTTTAAGCCGGCTACTTCTTTTTTGCTCAGGCTGTCAAAGGTACCGTCCGCTTCCATGCGTTCCAGATCTTTTAAGCGCTGTACTCTTCTGCGGATGGTCTTAAAGTTGGTCATCATGCCGCCCAGCCAGCGTTCATTTACATAGAACATTTCGCAGCGCTGCGCTTCTTCCCGGATGGTTTCCTGCGCCTGCTTTTTGGTCCCGACAAAGAGAATACTCTTTCCTTCGCCTGCGATTTCCTTTACAAAATCATAGGCCTCTTCAAATTTTTTCACGGTCTGCTGGAGATCAATAATATAGATCCCATTGCGTTCCATGTAGATGTAAACGCCCATTTTGGGGTTCCATCTACGGGTCTGATGTCCGAAGTGCACACCTGCTTCCAGCAGCTGTTTCATCGTAATAACTGACATCAGCCAACACCTCCTCTTTTTTGTTTGAATCCTCCGCGGTACATCATCGCCTGCGTACACCCGGCTGCCACCGGGCACATTACGCATACTCCGCCCGCGTGCGAATTTTCTCGACTACTACTATACCACGTTCCGATATGCTGTGCAAGCCTAAAAAAACTTTTTTCCCGCGCTTACTCGCCCCGGCCTTCCGCTTTGATTCTGGCTACCGTTTCCGGCAGGATTCTGCAGATAGCGGGATAATGGCGGTACAGTTCCGCATAGTCCAGCCCGTAGCCGACCACAAATTCGTCCGGAACATCATAACCGCAGTAATCGCTTTTGATGGGAGCTGTCCGCCGGTCCGGTTTATCCAGCATGCAGCAGATTTTTACACTGGCGGGATGCCGCTGCAGCATGATGTTTTTCACATAATGCAGCGTATTGCCGGAATCCAGTATATCTTCCACCAGCAGCAAATGCTTGCCTTCAATGGGATCCTTCAGGTCCTTCAGGATGCGCACCTGCCCCGAGGATTCAGTGGATTTTCCGTAGCTGGAAACTTCCAGAAAATCGATGGTAAGCTCCCGGTCGATCTCCCGCACCAGATCCGCCATAAAAACAAATGCGCCTTTTAATATGCCGACCACCACCAGATTGCCTTCCGGATAATCCGCGGTGATTTGCTGCCCCAGTTCCTTTACCCGTTGTTTGATTTTTTCTTCGGGAATCAGGATTTCCACTTCATTTAAATTCAATATTTCTGCACCCCCTGGGTTTTTCTGGTATACTTTATGTAATATCAGCAGTATAACACAGTTTGAAGAGTTTGCAAGGAATTTCCTTTTACACACCCGGCAGGGGGAAAAGAAAAAAAGTGCAATCGGGATTGGCCGCAGCAGATACTCCGTGCCCCGGTGGTTTTTTAAACCAGATTCCCCGCTCGAAACAGGGGCTGGGTAACAGGAAAAAGGAAGGAGAGGGAACGCCGCCATGAAAATAGAAACCATTGAGCTGCATGGTCTGGATCTGGCCAGCGCGATGGAGAAGGCCGAAAAGAATCTGAACTGGTGTTTACGGCATGGGGTGGAGGTACTGGTGTTTAACCACGGGAAAGGCCACCACAGCGCGAACGGACTCTCTGTCATCAAGCAGGAGCTGCGGCGCCGGCTGAAAGCGCATCCGCTGGTGGAGGAATATGGCTATCGGGTGCTGTACGGTGAAGACGACCTGCCGCTGACGCTGACCTTTAATGAAGGCCAGACGCTGGTTGCCGCCCCCGGCTGCGCAGACGAATACATCGGCGGACGGGTACAGCAGGAAAGAAACCGGCTGATCTTTTCGGAAGAAGGGAAACAGCTCCGTAAGCAGGCGAAGCAAAATCACGCCCGGAAGAGGAAATAGCGCGGAAAAAGGTTTTCCCTCTTTCTGCTGCGGCTTTTTGGGAATACGGTTACTCTTTTTCGTTTTTCCCGAGGCTGTTTTTTCCAACGGCAGTATAAAGGGCTGTGGTTCCCCACAGCAACAATCCGCCCATCGTCCAGCCGGCAAGGACATCTGTGCAATAATGGACGTTTAAGTACATGCGGCTGATGCCGATGAAAAGCGGCATCAGTACAGCGGCGGCGCATACGGCCACATGATATTTTTCCGGTACCAGTTCCTGCCTGAGCAGTAAGAATGCCAGCCAGCCGCAGAGCAGTACGGACAGGGCTGAATGCTGGCTGGGAAAGCTGTATCCGGCGGCTTCCACCAAACGTCCGAAAGCCGGACGTTCACGCTGGATGAGGTTTTTTACGGCTGCCAGCAGAAGATAGGAGCCGCAGACGCTGCAAAGGGGCCAGAGGGCCAACGTGGCCGGTTTCCGGCAACGCCGGAGGTACAGGGCGAAAAGGGCCAGCATGATCGCCTGCCCGTACCATTCGCCCAGACAGGTTATCCCCCGGAAAAACCAACTGCCGGCCGGCGTCCGGCTGGAAATAAAAAAGGCTGCTACAGCCTCATCCCAATAGAGAAGTTCTGTTAAATCCATCTTTACTGCCTCTTTCTGCATGACTGCGTTTTCATCGCCGCTAACGGCTACAGAATACGAAATTTCCCGTGTATGATATGTTGTTCTGATCATCTTTTACAGAAACGGAGGGTTTTCCCATGCTGCATACCCCTTTAACGAACCACGCCCTGCGATTTGCCTATGCCGCCCATCAGGGCCAGCTGGACTACAGCGATGTCCCCTATATTTTCCATCCCTTTCATCTGGCGGAGCAGATGGAGGACGAGTACAGTACCGCGGCCGCCCTGCTGCATGACGTCGTGGAGGATACTGATTACTCACTGGAAGATCTGGCAAAAGAAGGTTTTCCCGAACCGGTCCTGGAAGCCGTCGCGCTCTTAACCCACGATCCGGCTGTACCCTATCTGGACTATGTACAAAAAATCGCCGATTCCGGGAATCCCATTGCTCGGCGCGTTAAACTGGCGGACCTGAAACACAACAGCGACCCCGGACGGCTGGAAACCGTCACCCCCAAAGATGAAGAACGCTTTAAACGCTACCGGCAGGCGCTGGCGCTGCTGGGTGAAAAACCCCTCTGAACCGGATTTTACAAATATTTTTCCATTAAGTAAAATTGCCCCTTGCGCCATTGAGCCATTCCGGCTTTTTCGTAACCATGATGGTGATATAAGGCTAACGCAAAGGGATTGTTGCCAAACACATCCAGCCTGATGGCTTCAATCCCGCTATTCCGAAGCACAGCCTCAACATATTCAAGTGTTAGCCGGGCGATCCCCTGATTCTGATATTTTGGATTTACGCATAATCTATGGATAATCCGATATTCACGCTCCGGATATTTCCAAATCCCCCTTTTATACTGTTCATCATATTCCCGGTTGATTGCAAACACCACCGCAATGTCATTTTCCAGTATTCCAACAAAAAGCTGTTTCTTTTTACAGTCAAGCAGGAAATCCTCCCGGGTCGGATAACGGTGATCCCATTGAAAAATCTGTTTTTTTTCCATTTCTGCAATCGCTGCTTTTATGATGTGCGCAATAATTTCAATATCCTTTTCTATTGCCGTTCTAAAGCAAAGCTTTGTTATATCCATTTTGCATTCCTGCTTTCGGCGTAAAGCAAAAAGGGTCCGCCCATGCTCTTCTGCATGGTTCAGACCCTTGGTCTATGTAACATCAGAGTTCCTGCATGGCCAGACTGATCATCAGGGCGTGATCTACTTTGCCCATCATTTCCGCATCCAGCGTGGCAACCTTCTGTTTCAGACGAATTTTGTCGATGGTGCGAATCTGCTCCGCCAGAATTACGGAATCCCGGTCCAGTCCATAAGCAGAAGCTTTCAACTCCACATGGGTGGGCATTTTGGCTTTGTTGATCCGCCCGGTAATTGCCAGCACGATGGTGGTAGGGCTGAACTGGTTGCCTACGTCGTTCTGGACGATCAGTACCGGACGGATGCCGCCCTGCTCCGAGCCCATAACCGGGTTCAGCTGGGCAAAGTAGATTTCTCCTCTTTTAATGGATAAATTCATGACCGTTTCCCATTTTCCTCGGGGTTTGAGGAACTCCTTTTCTTCTGGTTTTATGTCATCACCTCCTGTTCACACAGGAAGTATTCCTGACAGATCCGCAGGTTGATTTCTGCCATCTCCCGATAGCCGTCCTCCAGATGCTTGCGCATACGTTCCCGGCTCTTTTGCTGCATATAACATTCAATAGCTTCCAGAATAAATTGATTTCGTGCCAGTTTTTTGTCTTCCTCCGGCAGAAATTCATCCATCCGGGCCAGCATTTCTTCCGTTATGCTTACCATCAGCAGTTTATTCAGTGCAGCCATAACGAGTACCTCCGCAGTGCATACAGATCATATTCTGATGCTTTGTAACATATGCTTATTATACCTGCTATTTTTCGTACTCGCAAATCCAATTTATGGTTGTTTTCTGTCAACTAATGTTAGTTTTATGGATTTTTATGGATAACAGATGGCTTTTCCGGCGTATGGTTCAATACTTTTCCTTCCGCTGCTCTCTCCTTAGGCTGTGCCGCTTTTTTCATTTTTATACCCGGCTGTCATGCGAGTGCGGCAACCTTGTCTGATCTTTCATCATAGCATTTCGGTGCGGTGCCGCGGATTCCTGCTTTTCCCACCGGGATTTACGGAATTTATCTGGCGGTCTTAGCTGTTCCGGCCGGTATTTCTGCCATATCCCGCATAACGGCGGTGATTCCTTCTATCAAATCCCCGGCCACCAGTCCATACCGTCCGGTTTTCTTGACGATATAGTCGCCGGCCGCTCCGTGCAGATATACCGCCGCGATGGCGGCGATCAGCGGTTTTACCCCCTGGGCGATAAGACCCGCCGTCAGTCCGGAAAGCACATCTCCGCTACCGGCGGTTGCCATTCCGTCATTCCCGGTCGTATTCAGCCACAGGCGTCCGTCCGGCGATGCGATCAGTGTGCGGTGCCCTTTTAAAACCAGAATGACGTTCCAGTCCTTCGCAAAGCGCAATGCGGTTTCCGTGCGATTTTCTTCAATCTCCGCCACGGAAAGCCCCGTTAAGGCTGACATTTCCCCGGGATGAGGCGTAAAAATCAGCGGGCACCGGACTTCCCGCAGGAAATCCGTCTGCCCGGCTATCGCCATCAGCCCATCCGCATCTGCCACCACCGGTTTGCGGCTGTTTAAGAGCATGGTCCGCACCAGCGCGGGGGCTTCTTCATAACGGCCCAGACCCGGCCCCAGCACGTAAGCGTTTTTCCGTTCATCCGCCTGTAGAAAGGCCAGAATTTCCCCGGCAGCTTCCGCTGCCAGCTGCTGGCGGGCTGTTTGCGGAAATGCCCGGGTCATGATTTCCATTTCGGCCGTTTGAAAAGCCGTCTGTATGGAGGCCGGTATCACGGCTGTTACGCAGCCGGTGCCGGCTTTCAGCGCTGCCCGGGAGGCCATGCGGATGGCGCCGGTCATACCGCCGGAGCCGCCGATTAAAGCCACGTGTCCGTAACTGCCTTTGTGGGCTTCCGGCCGCCGTTTGGGCAGCAGAGCCTGTACTTCCCGCCAGGTGGAAAGATGCCAGCGGAGCTTTTCATCCACCAGCAGCGGATAGGGCACCCCGATGGCCTTAATCTTCACTTTACCGGCATATTCCGCCCCGGGACTGATGTACAGCCCCGGTTTGGGCAGGGCCAGCGTAACCGTGATTTCCGCCCGGAAAGCTTCGCCATTTACGCGGCCGGTATCCGCCTCCACGCCGCTGGGAATATCGATGGCCAGCACCGGGAGCTTCTTCTGCTGCGTCAACACCGCGAGCCGTGCCGCGTCCTCCGGCAGCGTGCCGTGAAAGCCGGTGCCGTAAATGCCATCCACCAGGAGATCGCTTTCCTCCAGCCAGGCATAAACGACCGTCCAGTCGGCCGGGGTTTCCACCGTCTGGTACACGCAGCCCATGGCCTCTAGTGTGAGAAACTGTGTACGGCAGGCGGGATTCAGGCTTTCAATCCCCTTCATCAGCAGCACCCGCACCGCCATTCCGGCATTCAGTAAATGCCGGGCCGCCACCAGCGCGTCCCCGCCATTGTTACCGCTTCCGGCCACGATTAAAACCCGGTGCAGGCGGCGTTTTTGCAGCCATTTCTTTACGCTGCGGGCGACCTCGGCCCCTGCGTTTTCCATCAGCACCAGTTCGCTGATGCCGTATTCTTCCCGGGCGCTTCGGTCGATCCCGCGCATTTCGTTTCCGGTTACCAGTTTCATCTTTTTCTGTCCCCCTTTATCCATTATACGGCAAGCCGACGTGTTTTCTTACAGGATGCACGTTTCCCTTTCAGGCTGAACCCGTTTCCTTAAAGAAACACTGATTTATTCCAGCAAGAGCGATGAGTGAGATATTTTCCTTTTCAGTCGAGGAGCGGAATCGCCGGAATACCGGACGGTATTTCAAGAGGCCGCGACAAAGTGCCGGCGAAAAATAGCCCCTGGATGCAGCAGGTGGGATTAAATCAGTGCTTTCTTAAAATAGCCGGCGTAAAAGCCTGAGCGAACGCCGGTAGGGCGGATACCTGAGCGGAATATCCACCCGGCTGCTTTTTTTCAGCACACTTTTTTCATGGGAAAAAGTCAGGAAGCTGTACCGGCCATGATAGCGCCCCATGCCGCTGTTGCCTACGCCGCCGAAGGGCAGAGAACCCGTCAGGTGCATGATGGTATCGTTCACGCAGCCGCCCCCGAAGGATAAGCGCCGCAGCACCTCTTTTTCCCACTTTCTCTCCAGCGTAAACAGGTACAGCGCCAGCGGCTTTTCCCCCGCCTGCACCCGGCGGATCATTTCCTCCGGTCCGTCGCAGGTCAGCACCGGCAGGACCGGTCCGAAGATTTCTTCCTGCATGATCGGATGATCCCAGCGGGTTTCCGTCAGGATGGTGGGGCTGATTTTGAGCTTTTCCGCGTCATACGTCCCCCCGCAGGCTATGTGCCCGCCGGTTTCCATCAGCCGCAGCAGCCGGTGAAAATGCTTTTCACTGATGATTCGCGGGTAATCCGGATTTTTGAGGGGATCCGGCCCGAAAAAGCGGCGGATTTCCTGCCGCATGGCCTGCACCAGCAGCGGCCGGCGCCGTTCGGAAACCAGCACATAATCCGGCCCCACGCAGGTCTGACCGGCATTCAGGCATTTTCCCCACACAATCCGCCGGGCCGCCAGCTCCACGGGATAGTCATCCAGCACCAGACAGGGGCTTTTGCCACCCAGCTCCAGCGTGACCGGCGTCAGGTACCGGGCCGCGGCCTGCATGACTTTTCTGCCGGTAGCCGGGCTGCCGGTAAAGAAAATATAATCAAAACGTTCCTGCAAAAGCCGTTCACTGATGCCCGGACGGCCTTCCACCACCTGAACCCACTCCGGGGGGAAAACTTGCTCCAGGAGAGCGGTAAGGCTCCGCGAGGTATGGGGAGAAGACTCCGAAGTTTTCAGCACCACGCAGTTTCCGGCGGCAAGGGCTCCCACCAGCGGAAGCAGGCACAGATTGAGCGGGTAATTCCAGGGGGCGATAATCAGCACCACCCCATAGGGTTCACGATACACGCGTCCCCGTGCCGGGAAATTGATGAGCCCGGCCGCCCCTCTGTGCGGTCGCGCCCAGAAGGGCAGCATGCGCAGCATGGTGCGGATTTCATGCAGTACCAGCCCCAATTCGCTGGCAAAACCTTCAAAACAGGATTTGCCCAGATCCTGCCGCAAAGCCCCAAGCAATTCCGCTTCCCGGTTTTGCAGCGCGCTGTACAGACGTTTTAGCCCTTCCCGGCGAAACGACAGGTTCCGGGTTTCCCCTTTGGCAAAAAATGCCCGCTGCCGTGTGAGCAACGTCGAAAAATCCTCCGGCATAAAAAAACTCCTTCCCGATGGCTGTGTTCTTTCCTTCACTATACCACACCGGGACGTGCTATGGTGTGCTAACTTCTAAGGAAACAGAAAAAACAAAAACTCCGGTTCATCCCGGAGTTCCTGTTTAACCAAAAGCCGAAAACCGGCAGGGAAACGCCGGCCTGCTTTTGTCTGTGTCTGGTTCTTCTTCGGTATCCTGAATCATCATTTCCGTGTGAAGCCGTTACCATCAGCTTTCAGGGAGTACGCTCACAAGAGTCATATCATTCGGGAAACATTGATTGAATTCCGCCTGCCGTACATGACGGCTGTATTTCGCCATCTTTTCCCGGCGGAATGAATCAACGCTTCCTTTAAGAAGCAAAATCATGGAAAAGGAGTAAGATTATAAACAGAAGAAAACCGCGCCCGCGTTGGACTGCCCCACGGGCACGCGGAATGGAATCCGGCCATTCACCGTACTGCTGCTATTCGGATACTGCGGAAGAAGGTCCCGTTAAAGAGTTAGATTTCTCTAACCACTTTTATCATAACAGATCGTTTGCCGGAATGCAAGACCTGAAATGAAAAAAACCGAACGGATTCTCCGTTTTTCTTTATCCGTTATCTTTCCCCCACCATTCCCAGCTGTAGGTAGGTTTCCCGGCTGGCGATGCCGTCCGCTTCAAGTCCGTTCCAGACCTGAAAATACTTAACCGCCAGCTCGGTCATCGCGCCAAAGCGTCCGTCTGCATAATCCAGTATCAGCCCCAGCTCTTTCAGCCGGCTTTGCAGATAGACCACATTCTGCCCGGTATCCCCCGTTTGCAGCCGGGGACCGGAAAAATCCCGCGGGTAGAGCCGTCCGTTCTCCATAATGACGACCCGGGTGCCCACGGTCACCCGTTCGTAGAGGTCCTCCACTTCGGCGTTCCGCATGCGAATGCAGCCGTGGGAGCTGGCATAGCCGATGGATTCCGGATGATTGGTGCCATGAATGCCGTAAATGCCCCAGGGGACATTGAGCCCCAGCCAACGGGTGCCAAAACCACCGCCCCAATCCTTCTGCCTGCTGATGATTTTCCATTCCCCCAGAGGGGAGGGCGTACTGCTTTTGCCAATCCCTACGGCATAGCGCCGGACTTCCTCCCCCTGCTCGTACAGGATGAGGACATTTTCGGCCACATCCACGTGGATGAAAGGCGCCGCCTGGGCCAGTCCCGGCAGTAACCATAACAGCATGAGGCAGATCCCGTGCTTCACAGTTTTCCTCCTCCGGCATTTCCTCTCTGCCAAAGTATATCCGCAGCCGTTCAGATTATGCCGGGAGAATGCACACAGAAAGGGTGTGAAAAGCTTCACACCCCATTGCGTTTCCTTATTCTTTTTCCAGCGCGATCTCCAGCACCTGATCCATGTTGTCTACCGGATAGAACTGAATCTTCCGGCGGATATTCAGCGGGATATCTTCCAGATCCTTCCGGTTATCCTTCGGGATAATGATGGTATAGATACCGGTACGGTGGGCCGCCAGTGTTTTTTCCTTTAAGCCTCCGATGGGCAGCACGCGCCCCCGGAGCGTGATTTCTCCGGTCATGGCGACATCCGACCGGACCCTGCGGTTGGTAAAGGCGGAGGTTAAAGCGGTCGTCATCGTGATGCCCGCGGAAGGGCCGTCCTTTGGAATCGCACCTTCCGGCACATGCACATGAACGTCCGTTTCCGCAAACCGTTTCATCTCAATGCCCAGCACATCCGCCCGGGACTTCACATAGGTCAGAGCCGCCTGGGCAGACTCCTTCATAACATCCCCCAGCTTGCCGGTCAGCACCAGTCCGCCTTTGCCCGGCACCAGCGCCACTTCGATGGATAGAATTTCTCCTCCTACGGAGGTCCAGGCCAGACCCGTGGCGACCCCCACCAGGCTTTCTTTTTCCGCGTCCTCATAATGGTACCGCTCAATGCCCAGGTATTTTCCTACCGTAACCGCGGTGATAGTAACGGAAAAGGACGGATCATCCACGACAATCCGGGTGATTTTACGGCAGATGGAGGCAATACAGCGCTCCAGACTCCGCACGCCGGACTCCCGGGTATAGCACTCGATGATCTTCCGCACTGCGCCTTCCGAAAAATGCAGCTGCTTTTCCTTTAGGCCGTGTTCTTTCAGTTCCCGCGGAATCAGGTGGCGAAAAGCAATCTGTACCTTTTCTTCCTCCGTATAGCTGGAAACTTCAATAATTTCCATCCGGTCCCGCAGCGGGGCAGGAATCGTCTCCAACGTGTTGGCGGTAGTAATAAACAGCACCCGGGAAAGGTCAAAGGGAATTTCCAGATAATGATCGCTGAATTTTTCGTTCTGCTCCGGGTCCAGCACCTCCAGCATGGCAGATGCCGGGTCTCCGCGAAAATCGCTGGCCATTTTATCAATTTCATCCAGCAAGAATACCGGATTCCTGGCCCCGGCCTGCTTCATACGCTCCAGAATCCGTCCGGGCATGGAGCCTACATACGTCCGGCGATGACCGCGGATTTCCGCTTCATCCCGCACGCCGCCCAGAGACATGCGGACGAACTTGCGGCCCAGCGCGTTGGCCACGGATTTCCCCAGCGAGGTTTTACCGGTTCCAGGCGGGCCCACCAGGCACAGGATCGGACCTTTCATTTTTTTGGCCAGCTTGCGGATGGCCAGATACTCCAGAATACGTTCCTTGGGTTTTTCCAACCCGTAGTGATCGTCATTCAAAATCTTTTCCGCCGCTTTTAAGTCCAGCCGGTCGCGGGTCTCATGGCTCCAGGGCAGATCCAGCATCCAGTCCAGATAATTGCGGATGACCGTAATCTCCGCCGTCTGGGGCGGCATTTTTTCCATCCGCTCCAGCTCTTTTAACGCCTTCTCCCGCGCTTCCTCCGGTAAATGAGCGGCTTCGATTTTCTGGCGGTACTCGTCGATCTCCTGCTCGTCGCTGTCCCCCAGCTCCTGCTGAATAACCCGCATCTGCTCCCGCAGATAATATTCCTTCTGGGTTTTTTCCATTTGTTTCCGTACTTTAATATTGATTTTCCGTTCCAGCTCCAGCACCTGCATCTCCTGGGCCAGAATCTCACTCAGACGGCGAACCCGGTCGGGAATATCCATAATAGACAGCACCGACTGCTTGTCCTCTACCTTCAGACTCATGTGGGACGCAATTACGTCCGCCATGCGGCCGCTTTCTTCCAGCTGGACGATACCCGCCAGCGTTTCCGGCGGGATTTTTTTCCCCAGCCGTGCATACTGCTCAAACTGGCTCACGAGGTTCCGGCGCAGGGCTTCCATTTCCGCATTCTGCGGCTCCGGCCATTCTTCCAGTTCCTCAACCTTCACCCACAGGTTATCCGTTCCATCCTCATATTCCACGATGCGCGCGCGGGCCTCGCCTTCCACCAGAATGCGAATGGTGCCGCCCGGCATCTTTAATATCTGTTTGATCTCCGCAATCACGCCGATTACATATATTTCTTCCAGTCCCGGATTTTCTTCGCCCAGATCTTTTTGCGCCGAGAGGAATATCTTCTGACCTTCCTTCATCGCGATATCCACAGCGTTCATCGAACGCTTGCGGCCAATATCCAAATGCATAACCGTGTTCGGGAATACGACCACACCGCGCAGCGGCACCATCGGGAGTAATAACGTATTATCCACTTCCTGACGCATCCAACCACCTCCCAAGCTTTATTCTTATCATCACGGCGATCCCGTCTGATGCGCAGCCGCCGGTACTTCTTCATGGCTATCTCCGGGCAGCCGGCCAGCCGGAGCCCGGTTTATTCCTTTATTCGATGAACTCCATTTTAACACATCTTGCCATGTAAAAACAGTACAGATTTCAATATCCGTGTAACTTTTCGATAAATCCCAGCGGTTTTCTGCCGGTAAAATGACCCGGCGGATGCCATAATCCCTGGCGGCTTCCAGTTTTTCCGGAATTTTCCCGACTGCCTCCACCTGTCCGTGCAGGGTCAGGGCGCCGGTCATGGCCATTCCCGGCGCCAGCGTTTTACCGGAACAGGCGGAGTCGATGGCCGCCGCAATGGCAATGCCGGCGGAAGGGCCGTCCACGCTACCGGTAAAATGCAGGTAGATTTCATAATTCCGAAGCGCCAGCCGCTGTATTGTCATCAGCATGACGACCGCCGTTTCCGCGGCAGAACGGACGGCGCTTTTGCGGCAATACCAGCGATCTCCCACCCGGAACCTCTCTTCCTCCGGGATGCCGTTCAGCTGGAGGAATCCGGCTCCGGCCTCGCAGGGACGTACCACGGCTTCGATTTCCAGTAATGTTCCCCGGCCGTTACAATCAACGCCCAGCCCGGTAACCCGGCCGGGTAAAACCCGCTGCATTTTCCCCGGGGGACAGCGCAGGGAAAAACCGGAGCCCGCTAATACCGGCCGCAGCTCCGTCAGCGAAATGACCGTCCGGCCCCTGCGGCAGCACAGTCCCGCCGCTA
>JAEEGL013097311.1_pt1 | contig 15807 bp, 12 predicted proteins | sample 9134231 | NCBI WGS metagenome assembly JAEEGL01 (sample SAMN16246548, study PRJNA631951) | gut metagenome | biome: gut microbiome; feature: rumen; material: fiber-attached | host: Bos | place: Iran: Karaj | collected 2018-10
ACTTATCTCGGCAATCAGCTTGAATGTGAGTTCGGCGGGGATAGGTGCTTTGGGGTGCTTGCGAATATGGAGTTTATTCTGATCTGCACCTATGAAAAAGACGGCGAAAATCCCGAGCTTATCATTTATAAAAAACGATAACAGCAAGAATCAAGGTGATTGTTATTGGACAAAAAATTTCATGAAATGATCTTTATAGACTTGACTGACAAATTTCAAGTTGTTTCGGCAACAATTATAGTATAGCCTTGAAGTGCTGTCAATAGAAACGTCATAGTGCTTCCGGCGAAAGGCTGCGCCTAAAAACTTCTGTACCGGCACCGTAATTTTTAAACGGAGACTTTTTTTGATAATTATAAAAATTCATCTTGCTATATAATCGAGTGTATAGTATAATGAAACAAGGAAATGAGTTCAAAACGAAAGGGTGGTTTTATGAAAATCAAAGAAGAAAACGGAATGAAGTTTTTCGGCGGTGAAAACGGCGAGTGGTTTGCACAGTATGTCGAGGAAAACGGGCTGTGGTATGAGTTTGACACCGAGACTATGACCTATCTGCCAATGATAAAATCGGACGAAGAGGACGAGCCCGATTATCAGCTGACCTTGTGGGGCAGGCGCAGATTGAATTATCTGAAAGAATTTAAGCCCGGCACCTATCAAAGATTGATGATAAGCGGCCTGTGGAGTCACCTTGTCGCCACCGATAAACGCGCCAACGAGCTTGAGGATATGCTTATGGAGCAAATGAGCAGCGCCGAGGGCATAACCGAGGAAATGAAACGCAGGGATGCAATGGAGTGGGTCGCAAGACGAAACGGCCTGAAAAATCGGGTAAGAGAGATAGTTTATAACGAGTGTATATATGTATAGGAAAAGGCTGTCGAGGGGCAGCCTTTTTCGTTGCGTTATTACATTGGTGTTCCGACTTCGATGAGATTGCCGTCAAGGTCATAAAAGCGGACCACCTTTTGTCCCCAGCTGTGGGTCATAAGTTTGTTGACATACCTTATGTCGGGGTATAGGGTTTCGAGTTTTTCAATAAAATTTTCGATCTCAGGTTCCTCAAAATACAGCTCGCAAGCGTTGTTTTCGGGGATTATCTCGCGCCCGAGAAAATCCTTCCAAATTTTTTCATCCTGCAAAACAAGCCCCTCTGTAAGTATCATATTTCCGTCATTATCCAACAGCATTTGCAGCCCGAAAAGGTCGTGATAGAACTGCTTTGCCTTTTCGATATTCTTTGTAACTATCAAAAAATTTTTTAGCCTCATAGTCGATACCTCATTTATTCAATCATTCGATTTCCTGTTCCAACGAATCAAATAACTCCGTGCCGAAAAATTCGCCCAGCGTGATACCAAACCCGTCACAGAGCTTCTTTATGTTGACAATGCCGGGGTTTTGGCTCTTTTGGTTAAGCATTGAATAAACGGTCATAGGCGGTATGCCCGAAAGGTTGGCAATGCCGTTTATCGTCAGGTTTTTCTGTTTGCATAATTCTTTTATTCGTGCCGCAATGGCTTCTTTTGTGTTCATAATATACACCCCAAATATGATTTATACATTTAGGATATAAGATTTATCGTAGAAATGTATAAGATATATCTTACATCGTGTGCTGATATGTGATAATATATAAGATATATCGTAAACTTATGGAGGGTGTTTTATGTTGAAAGTTTATACGGTCTCATTCTTTGGTCATAGGCATATCGAAAATTTCAGAACCGCTGAGGAAAAGGTGGGTGGGTTGATATATAAGCTGTTGCAAGAGCATGAATACGTCGAGTTTCTGTCACAACTTTTGGCATAGCCAAAAGCCAATTGCTTTGCAATTGTCCGCATCTATCTTTGCGGTTGAATGTCGGTCGTGACGGAGATTTTGACCAAATAGCAACTTCTGCCGTACTCAAAGCCAAGCATAGCTACGCCGGGCATAGATGCGATATAACTTGGGTCATGCCCTACCCAAAAGCCGAGTACACAAAAAATGCCGAGGACTTTGATAAATACTACGATTATGTCATAGTCTGCCCGGACAGCGAAAAGGTGCATCCCAAACAGGCTATACAAGTGAGAAATAAGTGGATGGTCGATAGGTCAGACCTGGCAGTGTTTTGGGGGGAACATGATAAGGGTGGGGCGTGTAAAACAATGAAATATGCCGAAAAATCTGAAATCGATCACATAAACATGGCGGAGTAATATTCAACAAATTTGGCAAAGATCGGAACAAAAATATTGCCGAAATCTGCGAGATATATTATAATAAAAGTAATAAAAAACGGGGGTGACATATATGGATAAGAAAATCAATGTTTCGGGGCAGATAAATTCGTATGTGAATTTTGCAATGCAGCAAAACTATGTTCCGGTGATAAGGTCTGTTACCGTACATAACGAATCGGAAGAAACGCTTGAAAACCTGGAACTGAAGATAAGTTTTGAACCTGCGTTTGCCAAAGAATACAATTATAGGATTCCGGCTGTTGCGGCGGGCGGCTCAGTGGAAATAAGCCCCGTAAAGATCATTATGTCGGCGGAATATTTATTTTCGCTGACAGAGAAGATAGTAGGCAATATCTGTATAGAAGTATACAGCGAAGACGAGAGGCTGTTCGAATATAACAGCGATATTGAGATACTTGCATATGATCAATGGTGCGGACTTGGTGTTATGCCCGAGATCATTGCTGCTTTTGTTACGCCCAATCACCCGAGAGTGGCTGAAATAGTGACAAAAGCGGGGGAATATCTGGCTAAATGGACGGGGTCTCCGTCTTTTACGGGGTATCAGACCGAAAACCCCGATAACGTCAAAAAACAAATGGCGGCGATATATGCGGCACTTCAGGCGGTAAATATCGCGTATAACAATCCGCCCGCAAGCTATGAAACAATGGGACAAAGAATAAGGCTTTCGCATAGTGTTATAGAGCAAAAACAGGGGACTTGTCTGGATTTGGCTGTGCTTTACTGCACTTGTCTTGAAGCGGTGGGTCTGTTTCCGCTTATTGCGTTTAAGCTTGGTCACGCTTATGCAGGCTGCCGACTTAACGAAGAAACTTTTGCCGATTGCATGGTCGATGATATTTCGGCGTTTGAAAAAAGGCTTGTTAAAGGCAGCGAAGAATTGTTATTTGTTGAGTGTACTGATTTTACTTCGGGGAAAAATGTGGAATTTGACAGGGCGGTCAAACATGGCTGTGCACATATAGATGATATTACCGAGTTTGTCGGTGTTGTCGATATACAGCGAAGCAGGGGAAGCGGAATAAGACCCATCCCACTTAAGCTTGAACAGGCAAGGGGTTATTACAAAAACGGGGACAAGGAAACCGAATTTGACAGCGGCGATGTTCGCGCGCCCAAGTCGCTGGACATAAGGCAAATGGCTGACCTTAACGGCGTTGAAGAAAAAATGACGAAACAAAGGGTCTGGGAGCGCAAGCTTTTGGATTTCAGTTTAAGAAATTCTCTGCTGAATTTCAGACCCGGCAAAAATTCGCTTCAGCTTATGGTCAAAGATCTTGGACTGCTGGAGGATAAACTGTCCGACGGCAAAGACTTTCGTGTTATGGAAGTACCGTCGGAATGGACAATATCCATGCGCGATATAAAAATGTATGAGATCGAAAACGATAAGGATCTTATCGAAAATATTTCTGCGCAGGAAATGAAAAGCAATCGGGTAAGGACATTTTTGACGGCTGATGCTCTTAATGTTCAGCTTAATAATATGTACCGTTCGGCAAAAGTAAGCATGGAGGAAAACGGTACAAATACAATGTTCCTTGCGCTTGGATTTTTAAGGTGGTTTGAAAGTGATGTGTCCGAAAAGCCCCGCTATGCGCCCGTTGTGCTTATACCGATAGATATAGTCAGAAGTCTGCGCAGCGGCGGCTATGTCATACGCAGCAGGCAGGAAGAAGCGAGGATAAACATAACGCTTCTGGAGTATTTAAGACAGATTTTTTCGATAAAAATAAACGGATTGGACACTCTGCCCGAAGACGAACACGGCATCGATCTGCCGCTTATCTTTCACACGGTAAGGCAGGCGGTAATGGGGAAAAGCCGCTGGAATTTGATAGATATGGCTTTTATAGGCCTGTTTTCTTTCGGTCAGTTTGTAATGTGGAACGACATAAGAAACAGAGCGGACGAGCTGAAACAAAACAAGGTGGTCTCTTCGCTTATCGAGGGAAAAATGAACTGGGTAAGCGAAAAACTGCCTTTTGATGCCCAAAACGTGGAATCCGTATTCAAACCCGCTGATATGGCTGTTCCGCTTAGTGCGGATTCTTCGCAGCTTGTGGCGGTTGCGGCCGCGGCGGAGGGAAGAAGCTTTATTCTTCACGGACCGCCCGGAACAGGCAAGTCGCAAACTATAACAAATATGATAGCAAATGCACTGTATAACGGCAAAACCGTACTTTTTGCGGCCGAAAAAATGGCAGCGCTGAGTGTCGTGCAGAAAAGATTGGCGGCAATAGGCCTCGACCCGTTTTGTCTGGAACTTCATTCCAACAAAACAAACAAGTCGGTCGTTTTGTCACAGCTTAATAAAGCTCTTGAAGTCGGCAGAATAAAGCCGCCCGAAGATTATGAGGCGACGGCCGATAAATTGCATAATATCAGAAATGAGTTTAATGTAACGATAGATGCACTGCATAAAAAACGGGAATACGGCTGCTCCGTGTATGAGGCTATAGAGAAATTTGAAGCGCATGCCGAATATAAGGGTACATTGTCGTTTGACAGGGATTTTGTTGAGCGGATAGATGAAGAAAATATCGTAAAATACAGAGAAGCCGTAAGAAAGTTTGCGTTGGCGGCGGCAGAAACGGGGCCTTATGCCCAAAATCCGTGGCGGGATTGCGGCAATTACACGTATTCGCTTGAACTGCGTGACGAATTTGAAAAAGACTTGAAAGACGTGGCTGAAATTGCCGATAAGGCCGACAAGGCAGGAAATGCCCTTGCCGAAAAACTCGGTATAACGGAATGTACGGGCACGGTACTTGAGGAATTGGCTGCATTTGCGGGGGCTTTGCCGCAAAATGAGGATAAACCCGTTTATGCAAACATAGTTTTATCGGAAGACGATGGAAAAGTCATATCCGAAAAGATCGGCGGATATTGTGATATCGGAGAGGAATACAACACGCTTTATGCTTCGCTTGCAAATGATTTTGATGACAGCGTATTGGACTATAATGTCTCGGAAGCGATGCTGAAGTTCAAACAGGCTCAGGCAAGCTGGTTTTTGCCTAAAATGCTTGAAACGGGCAAGCTTGTAAAAGAACTGAAATTGTATTCTAAAGATCCCGGTATTGTTACAAAAAAAAATATTTCAAAGCACTATGATAAAATCAAGGCAATAGGTGATTTAAAACAAAAAATTGCTGATGGTGCGGGCGAAATATCGGGTTATATAGGTGCGTCGTTCAACGGCATAAATACCGATTGGACGGCCGTAAGAGAGGGCGTTGAGCGCTCGGTGAGTGTAAAACGTGTCTATAATGGCGCGGCTCCCGAAAGACGGGCAAAATACAGGGAAGGCATGGCGTGTCTTTTTGCCGATGAAACAACAAAAGCATTAAAGAAAGACATCTTCGATTTTTGGGAAAAGAGAAACGAGCTTTCCGACAAGTATTTAATAGATGTTTCTTCCGAGGGCGGCAATGTTGATGCGGTTTCTCTGTACAAGTCAAGACTGCTGAGATATGCCGATAATATGGGGCGTTTAAAAGCGTGGACGGTAATGTGCGAGGAAAGAAATGCCCTGACAGAACTTGGCTTGTCTTCTATTGCGGAAACGTGGAAAAAAGGCGGGATCAATGCTGCGGAATTGCAGGATGTTTATGAGACTGACCTGTATTATGCGCTTATACTTAAAAGCATACGGGAAGATGAAATTCTAAGAAATTTCCGCGGCAGCCGTTTTGAAGACACGATAGAGCAGTATAAAGAACTTATGGAAAAATTCCGTCTGCTCACAATAAACGAACTTGTGGCAAGACTGTCGGCCAATGTTCCTGCAAGCGGTATCACGGGGGCTTCTTCGTCGGAAGTCGGCATACTGAAAAAGGCGATAAAAAGCAACGGCAGAATGATGTCTATACGCAAGCTTTTCGATCAGATACCGAATTTGCTGAGAAAACTATGCCCATGTATGCTTATGAGCCCCATTTCGGTTGCACAGTATATAGACCCGTCGTTTCCGAAATTCGATCTGGTAATTTTTGACGAGGCCTCCCAGCTGCCGACAAGTGAGGCTGTGGGTACGATAGCAAGGGGCGAAAATGTAATAATTGTCGGTGACCCGAATCAGCTTCCACCGACAAGTTTTTTCAGCTCCACAAAATCGGATGAAGACAATATGGAAATGGAAGACCTTGAAAGTCTGCTTGATGACTGTCTTTCCATATCTATGCCGCAGGAGTATTTAAAATGGCATTATCGCTCAAGGCACGAAAGTCTTATTGCATTCAGCAATATGAAATACTATGACAATAAGCTGTTTACATTCCCGTCGATAAACGATCTCAGATCTGCGGTAACATATATACCGATCGAGGGTACTTATGACAAGGGCCGAAGCAAACAGAACAAGGCAGAAGCCGAGGCTGTTGTGAATGAAATAATCAAAAGGCTCAAAAACGGGGACAGGGACAGTATTGGTGTGGTAACGTTCAGTTCTGTTCAGCAAAACCTTATAGATGATATGCTTTCGGAAGCTTTTGTGAAATATCCCGAACTGGAGGAGCGCGACAGGGCATCTTCGGAGCCGATTTTTATAAAAAATCTGGAAAATGTGCAGGGTGACGAAAGGGATGTTATACTTTTTTCGGTCGGCTACGGCCCCGATAAAGACGGCAAAGTATCTATGAATTTCGGCCCGCTTAACCGTGACGGAGGCTGGCGCAGACTTAATGTTGCCGTATCCAGAGCGAGAAAACAGATGATAATTTATTCCACACTTCGTCCCGAACAGATAGACCTTTCAAGGACAAGGGCAGAGGGCGTTGCGGGACTGAAAGCCTTTCTTGAATACGCACAGCGCGGAAAGAGTGTACTTGCGGCGAAGGCAGGCGCGGAAGTCAAGCCTGCGGATCCGCTTGTAAAGCAAATGACGGAAGAAATTGAAAAAATGGGATTTGGTGTCAGATGTAATATCGGCTGTTCGGAATACAGGATAGATATGGGCATAATAGACCCCGACGATCCAGATAAATACTTGCTTGGCATTATGCTTGACGGCAGCAGCAGTGTCAATACAGCCGCATCGGATAGGTTTATTCTTCAGCCGGGGGTGCTGAACGGCCTGGGTTGGCGCATTATGAGAGTGTGGACTATGGAATGGCTTGACGACAAGCAAAAAATACTGGATGAAATAAAAAGAGAAACAGAGATACAAAAAGAAGCCGCTGCTGCCGAAGACACGGTGACGATACGCTTTGACCAAAGCAAAGAAATAGAAAAGTTATATGAACAAAAGGATGAGTCTTTCCGTTCTGCGAGCATAAAATATAATGAATTTTCATTTGCTTCAATGGGTACGGCTGAAAACTTCAATTCTAACTTTGTGGACTCTCAAATATTATCTTTGCTGCGCAATATAATAGCGACCGAAGCACCTATAAGCAGAAAAGCTCTCTATAAAAAGGTTCTTTCGGCATGGAATATAAGCCGTCTCGGCAGCCGTGTGGAAGCAAGGCTCGATAAGCTTATGGCACGGATAGATGTCCGTACAACTGCGGACGGTGCAAATAAGTTTTATTGGCGTGCAGATCAGATACCCGAGGAATATGATATTTACAGGACCGAGGATAATGGGGGCAGCAAAAGAAGTATGGATGATATTTCCTCTTACGAGATAATAAATGCAATAAAAGAGGTTCTTGACGAACAGATAAGCTTGACAAAAAAAGACCTTGTAAGAGAGACCGCTAAAAAATTCGGCTTTTCAAGGCTTGGCGGTGTTATAGAAAATACCGTGCTGGCGGCTGTTGAAACCGCAAAGAAAAGAAATATTCTTGCCGAAGATGATTCGGGGAAAATAGTGTTAAAGTAATGTTGTTTTGAAAAGAGGGTGCGCATTAAGCTTCACCCTCTTTTGTATTATAGGTCAAGTGCTTCTTGTTCCAATTTACAGTTGTTTTCAAGCATATAAACAATCGTGCTTTCAAATTCCGTATCAAGCAGCGCGGTCAATCTTTTTCGGTCATTAGGCGTTAATGGTTTGCTGAATTGGATATTATTTGTTAAAGTATTCAAATCCATTTTATATGGGATAAAATTTATTCCTGTTTTTTTGCGCAAATGCAGTAAAATCTGAAATCCGCCGGCATCAATATCGCCATAGTGATAATATGTAATATTTGTGTTTTGCGAATAGACCCGTTTTATAAATTCGCGTTTTGCGGAATTGTGGTAGCCGCCGAGATATATTGCCATACAATTATCTTCGTTAAAGAAATTGTATGTTGTCAGGTTTTCTATGGTGATCAGTCGGTTTCCGGTTACGCGCAGTTTGGTTATATCTTTTAGCGCTGCGGTTGAGATGGCAATATCTCCACTTATTTTGTTTAAATCTATTTCCTGACCCTTTAAAGTAATAACACCGCATCCCTTAAAATAAATATGACCCGGATTTTTTATAATATTTAACTCCTCCAATACTGTATCTTCATCGGGAAAGTCGCCATATTTAAAAAGTATTTTGACTACCTTTGAACTTATCTTTTCAAATGCCTTTGAGTCGCCCAACACCCTTACAGAAAAATCGCGCCTATAGGTTTCGCGTTCGATATTTGTGATCTGTGAAAGTGCTTTTAAAATGTTTTCATAGGATTTTATATCGCCGTCGAATTTATCAACGCTTTTGTTGTGTGAAAGCCGTTCGAGCTGCTCTGTACAGTAAGAACAAAGTATCTCGTTTTTGCTGCGATAGCTTTCAAGCAAAATACAAAGCTGTGAATGAATATCGCTTTTGGGGGTCCGTTTCAGAAAAAAATATATATTTTCGAGTTGTGCAGTATTAAGGCAGACAGACTTTACAACACCGTTTTTCAAGATTTTTGCGGAAACATAGTTTTTTTCGATCAGTTCTTTGACAGCCGAGTTTATTTCCAAATACAGCTCAAATTCCGCTTCATCATCATAAAGAGGAAAAAGATCGGCGATTTTTATGCTGAAGTTTTGATTGACTTTGTTTGCGCCGATAAAACTTTTGCTGTTTTCATATTTGTCTACAAGGCGGTCAAGAATTGTTTTCTTATAGTTCTTCATATGAAAACTCCTCCGCTGTGCTGAAATTGTTATCGTCTTTGTATATCATAAGAATATTGTCGGTGCTTTCGCCGATTATCTCAAGTCTTGTGGTTGGTGCAGCCAAAATAACTTGGAAATCCTGGGCCTTAAAAAACTGCATCATGCTTGATATACGTTCGGGATCCATTTTGTCAAATGCTTCATCAAGTATTATTACACGGATGGTTTCGCCCAAACTGTATATCTGAGAAAACGAAGCGGCTATGGCAACATAGTATGGGGTTTGCGTTTCTCCGCCGCTTTTTTCACGGTATATTTTGGAAAATTTCTGTGATTTACCGTTGGATGATATTATTTCAATGTCATAATCAAGATAACGGCGGTAATCCGTGTATTCATTTATAACATCATTTCCGTTTTCATCGGTTTCGGTAAGTTTTGTGAAAAGCTCGTTCATTTCGTCGTGATACTGTGCATCAAACTGCATTGAAAACAGACTGAACCCCTGTCCTGTGCTTATATTCACATCGGAGGTTATCATTTCATAAAGCCTGCTTTTGGCGGCGTTCGCCGAGCAAATAAAGCGATATTGATCATTTCCGTATTTTATTGTGCTGAGAGTCTTGTTAAGACTTTTGAATAATCTCTTGGCTTCTTCTATATTCTCCCTCATTCTTGCGAGAAAGTTTTCGCGGAATTCAAGTTCGCAGTTTTCTTTTATTACATTCAGTTTTTCGTCGTACTCAACAAGATCGTGTTTGGTGATCTTGGCATATTCGTCTATATATGCTTGCATCATTTCGAGTCCGGTACCCAGTTCCCCGTTTTGATATTTGCCTTGTGCGTAAGCAAGGTCTTCTCTTAGTTTGCTTTTTCTGTTTTCAAGGCCCTGTCTGCGTGGTCCGTAATTTGTGTATATCGTTTCGGCTTTTTTTGTTCGCTTATTTTCTTCAAATTTCTTTTCCGCTTCGGTTAAAGCTGCTTCGTTTCCGCTGCACAATACATCTATTTCTCCTTGTATTTGCGCTGCTGTATTTGTCAGGGATGCTTTTTGGTTTGACAGCTGTTCTGCCTGTAATTCAAGCCTATTAATATTGTCTTTCAGCTTGTCAAGAGAGGTCTGTTTTTCTTTGAGGTCATTCTTTACATTTACGGATTTTATTTGAAGTTCGATTATGGTTGGATCGTTTTCCGCTTTGCGCAGATCTTCTTTTATGCGTGAGATCTCTGTCTTTAATCCCACTTCGTCATTAACGGCCGCTATTGATGATAAAAGTACATCAAAACTGCATTTTTCGAGTGCTGCTAATTTTGTCTGTATTTTTTCCGTAGCCGTTGTCAGCTCCTTCTTTTTGGATGAAAATTCATCGCTTTCCCTCTGCTTTATTTCAAGCTGTCGTTTATAAGCAAACTCACCGATAAATGGTATACGATAGACGTCGGGATTGATTTTTCGAAGCGCTTTTCCTTGATATAACATACATTCGGGTGTTATTGCCGCGCGATGTTGTTTTGTTTCTTCCACAGTTTTACAGCGTGCTATCCTGCCAAGCAGATAGTTTGCGTATGCGCGTGCAAAGCGGTTCTTACTTTCTACCACTTCTGCAAGGCTGTTTTCCGGTGCGGCTGCATTTATGTCAAGTGCCGCGGTATTTACAAGTGCTGCCGTATGTATTTTGTTTTTCAGCCTGTTATATACCATTGCCGCAGTGTCGTAATGCTGAGGCTCAACAATAATGTGAAATCTTTGCGTGTTAAGATAACCTTCGACAGCGTTTTGCCATTTGGGTTCCGTGATCTCTAAAAGGTCGGCGAATATTCTGACGGGGGAATCTATATTTTGTCGTTTGAATTCCTCATATATCGCTTCTATAAGCCGTGTGGTATTTACGTCGTATGTGAGCTTGTTTTTCTTTAAATCGGATATTTCCGTTTGAAGTTGCTTTATAGCTGTGTTCAAGGTGCGGAGGCTGCTTTCGATCTCAGCCTTTTTATTGTATAAAGTTGTTTTCAGTTCGTTGAATTTGTCTTTTATATCGATTATTGTGTTGTTTTTGGTTTCTGTTGTTATATCGGTGCTTCCGAGTGCTGCAATAGCATCTGCTGCAACAATGCCTTTGAGTTCGTCTGCGCTTGCCAAAACTGTGCGAATATTTTTTATTTGTGTTTTGACGTGGCTTATTTTTTCCTGTATCTGTGCGTTTTCTATATTTTTTTTCGCAAGGTCGCTTTTGAGTCCCGATATTATTTGTGAACATTCACTTGTCTGTATTGCTGCAAGGATATTTGTCTGCATATCGGTCAAGCGGTTTATTTCGTTTTGGATATCATCGGCTTTATTTTTGTATGTGATAATATTTTGTGAAATGGTTTCGTTGTTTCTTGCGTTATCCGATATTTTGATTTTGGTATCTTCCAGTGATGCCAATTTCAAAAGTATATCAATTATAAGCATTTGCTCGTCTATATCTTTGATATCGTTGTAGATTTTGAGCATGTTTTTTAAAGAATCGGCGTTTTCCCGGAGCTGCTGCACAAGTTTCTGCATTTCTTTTAGACTGAGTATATTCTCTGTAAGAGCACCAGTATCAATATCCCTTTGAGGGAGTATGAATTGCGAAACAAAACTTTTGACATCTTTCATTGGTTTGAAAGCTATGGAACGGGGCAAAAGGTCAAAGAAGGTGTCTTGCAAATTGCCGAGGCTTCTTTTGAATTTTTCTTTTGCTGCCGAATTCTGTTGTATCAACACCACTTTCTTGCCGCTGTTTTTAAATTGATCATCTTTTGCAGGCTTATTATCAACAATGAAGGAAAGGTCCTCAAGGCGGCAGTATTCGCAAAACCATTTGCATTTGGGCTGAGTTTCCAAATCAAAAGCATCAATTTTGGCGCCGAGCACAAAATGTCTATTACGGCCTTCTTCATAAACTTCAAGCGCGACATAGGATATAACACTGCCTTTACGAAGATAGGGCTCATCATCAAAGCCTGTTTTGGCATATATATATCCACGGAGGTCTCGCTTGCTGTTTTCGTTGGCCGCATAATTAAAATGCCTTGTATTAGTCGTAAGGATAAGCTGTATGGCATCCAGAATGGTCGATTTACCCATACCGTTTGCACCCGATAACAAATTTGTGTCTTTGAAGGAAATGGTCTCGTTTTGGAAAAAATGCCATTGTACAAGCTTAAGTCTGGTCAGCGCCTTCCTCGTCCGGGTATTCATCTGTATCATCATTATCAGCTCCTTTGTACTGTTCAAGTTTGTTCTGTGCCATTTTGTATATTTCGTCAAGGCTTTCCGAGGTAACTGCCAAAAGTATTGACGGATATATTTGTATTCGCGTCTCGGTACTTCCCATATCGGGATCGAGATTGTATATAAGATGATAGCGCTTAAACATTCCGAGAATGCTTCTAATTGTCGTTTTATCAAGTGGCTTGAGTTTAAGCATCTGAAATCTTTCGTATACTTCGTCTACCACAATAGTAGGATTGTCGGATTGAGAGAGTTTTTGCTTTTCTTCAACATATATAAGGCGAAGAATAAGCAGAACAATGCTTTCACGCTTCTTAAGTCTTATTCTGCCTGTTCCGAACATGTTGTTAAGTGAGATAACGCCGAATTGTTCGTTTATAACAATATCGTATCCAAGTAGATCGAAAAAAGACTTAAAGATATCCTGTTCCTTCAAGATAAAATAATAACAGTTTTTGGTGTCAGGGCAATTTTTAACTATAAAACATTCGTTAAGAAGTTTGTTTGCGTTCGCCTTGAATTTATCCTTTGAAATATCGGATAAAACATCTGAAAAGTCCATACTATTTTGCCCTCCTTTTTATTTTGAAATTGCAGAAACTGAATCCGGCCATGTTTATTCTTTCATCGGTAGGAATTACTGCATAATCCGACTTTTTGTCGCGGCCGTACATACTTATAAAAATAAGCCTTATCATATCTTTTTTGCAAGTCAACTCAAGTTCCTTAGCTTCTATGAACTGTCTGTCTTTAAGCAGTGTTTTTACATATGCATCTATATTTTTACGGCTGAAATTGTTTTTTGCCTTTTCGACTATTGTACGCTTTCGATTTTCGCGTTCTGCGGCCGAAAGCTCGGGCGGTACAAATATTTCGCCAACATCCTTTATCCTTTTTGATATGGGGATAGGTTTAAGTGACTCGCTGCTGATAAACCCTTGCGGGAAAATGTTAAATATTTGGCATATATCATCGGGGATCTCGTCGTCTTCGTATGAGTTGAATTGGGAAGCTAACAGGCGTAGTATAGTGGAGAGCTTGCCTTCTATATTGTTACTGCTTAAAAATGCAAGTTTGGCTCGCTGCACAGCGCTGCGCAAGTACCTTGAATGCTGTTTTTCTATTTCGGCAACGATCTCATCATAAGAGTTAAAGTGGTCGATTATATCTGTTATCATATAACGCACTTCTTCTCCGGCGGCGTCTATGTCATCTTCATTTTCTATATTTTGATAGCCGATAATAATATTATTAAGTGTGCCAGAGCTTTGCAAAATGTCTTTAAGTCTACGGACAATGGTACTTCTGAAGCGTGCTACATTATCACTTGTCTGCATCCTGTGATACGCTTTGGAACCGATCTGTTCGTCGTATTTAAAGAAATGTTCCATTATTTCTTCGGGAGTTTGACCGTCGGTGAGTTCTTCTACATATTTTTTTATGCCGGTATTAAGTTTTTTTAGTTCCGTAAACAATGCGATAGTACGCTCGTAAGCGGGCTTTATTACCTGAGGGTAGGGCCTTGCCAACAGTTCTTCATTGGTGAGCAGAGAGTATACGGCGGATATTTCGCTTTGATATTCCATTTCGGAAGAGTGAAGAAGCTTGTCGAACATCTGCATAAATGTTACAGAGTGATTGGGCATTATTATCATTGCTCTGCGGTCATTAGTATATTCATACTCTATCCATCCATACTCTTTTAAAGATCTTAAAAATTTAGCAGCTTTCATTCGCGAGTCTTTGAGCACTTCTTCATCATTTTCAAATTGAATATCGCCATAACCGATGTTTTCAAAATAATCGGAGAGTTTCGCGGTAAGAAGTTCTCTGTCTATTCCGTATGAAAGCTCTGTTCGGTAGGATTCATAGATTATTTTCAAACAGTCTTCATATATGTACTTGTATTGACTGGTAAGCGGTTTGAAGAAATCATCGCCGACTATGCTAAAAATATGCAATTTTCACACCTCCCTCAAATTCAATATCTATGATAATAATGTACCACAAATGTCCATATAATGCAAGATTTTGTCGATTATTAAAGTCTGCAACAGTAATGTGAATGAATTGAAAATGCTGATAACAGCGCAAAAAAGTGAGTGAAAAAAACATAAATTTTGTTTGAATCTAAACAAAAATATTGCCGAAATCTGCGATATATATTATAATAAAAGTAATAAAAAAACGGGGGGGACATATATGCCGAAGTATAACAAACTTGTTCGTGACAGGATACCGGAGATAATTGAAAATTCGGGCAAAACAGCACATACGCATTTGTTGGGTGATGAAGAGTACATTGCCGAACTTGACCGCAAACTGGGCGAAGAATATGCGGAATATCAAGCCGACAAAAACATTGAGGAACTTGCGGATATGCTTGAGGTCATATATGCCATAGCAAAGGCGCGGGGTGCGTCTGTCGAAGAACTGGAGCGTGTCCGCAAGGAGAAAGCGGAGAAAAACGGAGCCTTTGAAAAGAAGGTGTTTTTGGAGGAGGTCGAGGATGTATGACGGGTTACAAATCGGCTTCGGGAAGTGCTGCCGAAGACCTTTTTATAGAACTTTTTGCAGATACATTTGGGGCTGAAAAAGCGGGTTTTTTATATTCGCAATATCATTTTTTCGATATATATAATAACGATCGTTTTGCGGATTTTTTTCTTGAAAGCGGTGCAAGAAAAATAGCGATAGAAATTGACGATGAGGCAAGTCATAACAAGTCGCATATTGCAAGTAATAAGTTTTATGACGATCTGTTAAAGCAAAACAGTATGATAAATCTTGGCTGGGATGTTTTTCGTTGGGCGGTACGTCAAATGCAGATGCAGCCCGATACGATAAAAGACGAACTGCGTGTTTTTATCGGTTCGTCGCCGTCTTTTCGAGAGATAGACGATTATCTGCCCGTACAGAGGGGCAAGACGATCGACCTGAAAGAACAATGGATATGAGTTATTCATATAAGCCGGTGCTGATAAAGGCTATACTGAAATATGCCGACAATAAAGGCAGAATAAAACTTGACGATATATCCGCATATTTCAAAGAGTATTACGAGGGTAGAAGAAACGCGGGACTTGCGGTTGAAAAACCAAACAGTATATTCGCCAAAGGCGGTTATACCGATAAAGAAGCACAGAGAAATATCCTTGCAAATCCGTTCAAGCGTTTTCAGGATATGCAGATGCTGAGACATACAAAAACTTTGGGTATAGTTGAGGTCGAACCGACTGTATGGAAAAATCTGACAGAGGACG
>JAEEGL014603121.1_pt1 | contig 15807 bp, 13 predicted proteins | sample 9134231 | NCBI WGS metagenome assembly JAEEGL01 (sample SAMN16246548, study PRJNA631951) | gut metagenome | biome: gut microbiome; feature: rumen; material: fiber-attached | host: Bos | place: Iran: Karaj | collected 2018-10
AACTTCACTTTTCTTAAGACCATATACTTCTAAAGCAAATGCTACATTTTCATATACTGTCTTTTTAGGAAGTAATTTATAATCTTGGAATACTACACCTAGTTTTCTTCTTAATTTATATACTTTTCCATTTCTTAATTTAGCAACATTAATACCACCAACATATATTTCTCCACTTGTTGGTTTTTCTTGTCTATATAGTAATTTTATAAATGTAGATTTACCACTACCAGATGCACCAATTACAAATACAAATTCACCTTTTGCTATTGAAACAGTTACATCATTTAGAGCAGCAACACCATTACTATATCTTTTATATACATTTCTTAATTCTATTAATTGCATATTTCCTCCTATAAATTTTCTAAAGAAATAGTACTCTTTTTAGTTCCTCCTAATACTTCATAGCAATCACTTACAACTATAAAGGCATCCTCATCAATTTCCTTTACAGCGCTTCGTAATAATGAGTATTTTTCTTTAGGAACTACACACATTAACATTTTTTTCTTTTTATGTGTAAATGCTCCTTTAGTATCTAATTCTGTTACTCCACTTTTAATAACATTTAATATAAAGTCAGTTACTTCTTCATCTTTAGATGTTTGAATAAATATTGTTTTAGCATAATTAATACCAATTAAAATCTTATCAACCATTTGAGTACTAATAGTAGTAATAATTAATGAATACATAATAGCTGTATATCCCATTGTTACACCACCAGCAATTATTATTATATATGCCATATATCTTAATAATTCACCTATTTGTCTTTTAGTATAATGTTCTAATACTACTGCTAAAATACTTGTACCTCCAGTATTGAATCCTGATTTATAAACAAGTCCTTCACCAAAACCACCAACAATTCCAGCAGCAAGTACATATAGTAATACATTATCAAAATGAAAATTAATTAATTCAACTATATCATTTGTAAAATAAACAAAAGCAGTATATACAGCAGCACCTACTATGCTAAGTAAAGATTTTTTAGTACCAATAGTAAATAAACTAATAATAACAAATATCACATTTCCTATAAATATTACTAATGTTGAATTTATACTAAACATTTTATTTAAAATAACTGCTATACCACCAAGACCACCTAATACAAAATTATTTTGTACACAAAAAAGATTAAATGACAAAGCTGAAATTAAGGCACCAAATACAAATAAAACTGTCTTTTTAACAACACTCTTATTTACTACCTTAATCATTACTTCTTTATTATCTACTTTTTTCTTAAATATTTTAAATAATCCCATTTTAATCTTCCTCTTATCTATTATACTAAAAATTCCCTTATTTTTCCACTATACCTACTATTCTTTACAATTTAAGGTATTCTTCCAAAAATTCTTGTATTTCACCATCTAGAACTTTATCAACACTAGATGTTTCATAATTAGTTCTTGTATCTTTAACCAAAGTATATGGACACATTACATAACTTCTAATAGCACTTCCAAAATTAACATCCATTACTTCTCCTTTTAATTCTTTAACTTTATCATTAAAATCTTTTAAATTAGCAAGAAATAATTTATTTTGTAGCATTTGCATACATCTTTCTTTATTCTTAACTTGACTTCTTTCAACTTGACAAGAAACTACTATTCCAGTTGGTAAGTGAGTTATTCTAACAGCAGAATCAGTTGTATTTACACTTTGACCTCCAGCTCCACTAGAATGATATACATCTATCTTTAAATCACTCTCTTTAATATCAACATCTAAGTTTTTATTAATTTCTGGTGTAATAAGAACTGATGCAAAAGAAGTATGTCTTCTTTTATTACTATCAAAAGGGCTAATTCTAACAAGTCTATGTACTCCAGTTTCACCTTTTAAATATCCATATGTATAATAACCTTTAACAAGTAAAACTACTCCTTTAATACCAACTTCTTCACCTTCATTTTTACTAATTACTTCATATTTATAATCATGACTATCAAAATATCTAGTATACATTCTAAGTAACATATTAGCCCAGTCATTACTCTCTGTTCCACCTGCTCCCGAATGTATTTCAATATATGCATTAGATGAATCATATTCACCACTTAAAAATGTTGATAGTTTCATTTCATCAAGATTCTTTTCAATAGTACTTATTTCACTATTTATTTCATCTAATTCTTCTTCACTAATATCTAATTCTAATAATTCTTTTAATGTATTAATACTATCACTTAATTCATTATATTTATTAACAATAGTATTTAAATTCTTTTGTTCAGTTAATGTATCCTTAGTATCTGAATTATTCCAAAAATTAGGATCATTTATTATATTAGATAATTCATCTAATCTAGACTTTTTTTCATCAATAAAAAGCTTACTCTTTAAATCATCAAGAGTTTCACAAAATTCATTAAGTTTTTTTAAAATATCTTTTGTTTCCATAGTTTTATTATACAAAAAAACTAGTCAAATGACTAGTTATCTTTCTTTATATGCTTTTTTACAATCTTCATATAATTTTAAAGCTTCTTCTTTATTATGAAAACCTCTTACTTCAACTTTTATATTTTGTAATTGTTTATAATTTTCAAAGAAGTTTTTAATTTCAGATAGAGTAAATTCAGGAACATCACTTAATTCATGAATATTATCATATCTAGGATCGCAATCAACAACAGAAATAAGTTTATAATCACCTTTTCCATCATCAGACATATCTAAATACCCAACTACTCTAGCTGGTACTATACATCCTGGATAAGTTGGTTCTGTTGCGATTACTAAAATATCTAATGGATCTCCATCTGGTGCTAAAGTTTTTTCAATAGTACCATATTCTGTAGGATAACCCATTGCAGAATATAAAACCCTGTTTAATTTAATTTTTCCATCTTCATCTTCTTCATATTTATTTCTAGATCTATATGGAATTTCAATAACTGCTTCTACTACATCGTTTTTCATATTTTCCTCCTAAAAATCCTTATATTTTTTATCATCTGCTCTATCTACAATTATATGAATAATCGCAAAAATAAGTATTATTAATACTAAACCAATACCTGCTAAGATACAATATGATATACCTCTAAATTCTTTGCAACATATTTCTAAACCTAATAAACAATTATTATCCTTATCCTTAGGTAAAATTACTAATTCATCCCTTATTATAGGTTCTACTGTTTCAACTTTAGGTTTATCCATAATAAACTCTATATTTAATACATTATTAGCTATTGTTGTTTTTAATTGATCACTATCATATTCAGTAGCATTTACTAATACTTTAGAAATACTATTAATATTCATTGTTGCATTATTAGAAGGTGTAATATCACTTAATCTAAAACCATATCTTTCATCTTTCTTAAGTATATATTCATCTGCTAATTCTTCCTTAGAATCATCATTTACTTTAAATAATACTATATTGCTATTAAATTCACTTGTTCTATCTCTTAATATCTCATCATCATTCGTATTAGCATAAATACTATATTTAATATTTTCAGCTGTTGTTCCAACTTCAAAATTAATTTTTATATCTAACTTATCATACGAAGTTGTCTGAGCAAGTACCACAAAAGGAATAAAAGAAATCAGTAAAATTATAGTACTTATTAGTTTTTTCATTTAACCCTCCTATTGAACTTTACTTAATGGATATTTACTTGTTAATTCTAATACCTCTTTCTTAAGTTCTCTTAAAACTTTTTTATCATTATAATTACTTAATGCTTCAATTATAATATCTGCTACATACTTAGCATCTTTATCATTAAATCCTCTTGTTGTCATAGCAGGAGTTCCAAGTCTAATACCACTTGTTGTTCTAGGACCTTCTGTATCAAAAGGAATTGAGTTTTTATTAACTGTTATACATATTTCATCAAGAGTTTTTTCTGCTATATCTCCAGTTATACCAAATGATGATTTAACATCTATTAACATTAAGTGATTATCAGTACCACCAGATACTACTTTAACACCTTTATTAATAAATTCATCACTCATAGCCTTAGCATTTTTAATTATATTTTTAGCATATGTTTTAAATTCAGGTTGAAGAGCTTCATAAAAACATTGAGCTTTTGCTCCTATAACATGCATAAGAGGTCCACCTTGAATTCCAGGGAATATTGTCTTATTAATCTTTTTAATTATTTCTTCATCATTTGTAAGAATTATTCCACCTCTTGGTCCTCTTAAAGTTTTGTGAGTAGTTGATGTAACAACATCTGCATATGGAACTGGATTCATATGACATCCACCAGCAACTAATCCAGCTATATGTGCCATATCAACCATTAAAATTGCTCCAACAGCATCTGCAATTTCTCTAAATTTCTTAAAATCAATACTTCCAGCATAAGCACTTGAACCAGCAATAATCATTTTTGGTTTAAATTCTTTTGCTTGTTTCATGATTTTATCATAATCAAGTCTCTCAGTTTTAGGATCTAATTCATATCCTTCAATAACATAATCTTGTCCACTAAAACTAACTTTACTACCATGAGTTAAGTGTCCACCTTGAGCAAGACTCATTCCTAATACTTTATCACCTTTTTCAAGTAATGCTCTATATACAGCCATATTAGCAGAACTTCCACTATGTGGTTGAACATTTGCATACTTAGCACCAAATAACTTACATAAATATTCTATTGCTTTATCTTCAAAAATATCAATGTATTCACATCCACCATAATATCTCTTAGATGGATATCCTTCAGCATACTTATTAGTAAGTATACTCCCTTGTAATTTTAAAACTGCTCTACTTGTATAATTTTCACTTGCTATTAATTCAATGTTATTTTGCTGTCTTTTTTTCTCCTTTTTTAACGCCTTCTCTAATTCAATATCCATAATATTACTCACCTCTTTCATTATTATATCAAAAAAAGATATTTCCACATATAGGAAATATCATTTTTGGTCATCTACTTTACTATTAAAATCAACAACTTCATCAACTGGATCACCCATAATAAATTTAGGCTGTTTTTTCTCAGGTGGTAAAGTTTTAGCTGCTTCAACAATAGCTATTTTTGCTTTTTCTTCTTCAGGTAATTTAAATTCAAAAGAATTATCAACAATTTGATTATTATCAGATGTTTCAGCTACCTCAGGAGGTATATCTTCTTCAATTTCAAAAGCACTTAATTTATCTTCAATACTTGGATCATAATCAACATGAATTGGTCCAGCATTCTTAGCTTCTTCTCTCTTTTGTTTAATAACTTTAAATATTATAATACCTATAAATACTAATACTACTAAACCTATACCAGCAACTATATATACATGAGTTAAATTAAGAAGTGTAAAAGTAAATTTAATATTTGTATCATTACTTCTATTTAAAAACCAAGTTAATTTTTTTCCATTATCACTAACTTCTTTAGCATTATTTTGAATAGTTCCATAAGGTACTTCAAGAATAAATCTATATGATTGTTCACTATCTAAAGTAATCATTTTATCAGAAGATAAATCAACATCATCTCCACCATTAGCAAATATCTCACTTCTTAATCTATATGAAAAATCAGCATAATAAGTATTTTTAAAGAAAGATTTTTTAACTTTAAATAACGTACTATCATCCATAGTACCCTTTAATAAATCAGTTAATACTACCTCTTTACCAAGAGCATTAGATACTTTATCTACATTATATCTCTTAGTTATTCTAACTCCTTCATAATTATCCTCAGATATAGTACTAATATTAAAATGATTAGCAACTAATTTTTCTTGATTTATTTTATCTAAAACTGTTACATTTTCGATTTCTTTTGAAACTAAAAAATCAGTAGTTAAAGTCATACTCTTAGTTGAATTAACTGACATAGTTGTAGTAGATTTAACACATCCACTAAGTAATAACAATACAAAAAATAAAACTAATATTTTTTTGTGTTTCATATTATCTCCTCTATCGTTAAAAAAATTATATCATTTTTAATACATTTTTTAAAGTGTAATTTTTTTATATCAAATCAATTATTTATAGTATAATAAATATGGGTGAAAGAAATGTTTGAAAATAAAAAAATATTTATACTCGGAATGGCACGTAGTGGATATCATGCCGCTAAAATATTAGCAGGTATGAATAATGAAATTGTTCTTAGCGATATAAATGCTAATCAAGATGAAAATCATATTAAAGAACTAGAAGACTTAGGAGTTAAATTATTATTAGGTCCTGATCAAGAAGATATATTTGATGAATCATTTGATTATATGGTTAAAAACCCAGGAGTAAAATTTGACAATAAATATGTAAAATATGCAGTAGAACATAATATAAAAGTAATAAATGAAATAGAAATGGCATATCATTTATTACCAAAAGGAGTTAAATTAGTAGCAATCACTGGTACTAATGGAAAAACTACTACTACATCACTAACATATGAAATAGTATCAAGAGCATTTCCAGGTAAAACTCACCTAGCAGGAAATATAGGATTTCCATTATGTGAAGTACTTCCTAATATAAAAGCAAATGATTATTTAATAATGGAAATTGGTGTTCCACAAATACACGATTTCTATGATTTTAATCCAGATATAGGAGTTTTAACAAATATTTATGAAGCACATTTAGATATGTTTGGTACTCGAGAATACTATAACGAAAACAAAGTAAGATTATTTCAAAATCATACTAAAAAGAATATAGCTATTATTAATAAAGGTAATGAAGATGCATATAGAATAACAAAAGATATAAAAAGTACTAAAAAATACTTTTCAAGTAAAGAAAAAATTGATGGAGCTTATCTAGAAAATGATTCTATATACTATTATGGAGAAAAAATAATAGATACTAAAGATATTAAACTACAAGGTGTACATAATTATGAAAATATAATGTGTGCTATTATGATATGTAAAGAATTAGGTATTTCAAATGAAATAATGTGTGATGTTATAAAAGAATTTAGTGGTGTTGAACACAGAATAGAATTTGTAAGAACACTAAATGGAATAGAATTCTATAATGATTCAAAAGCTACTAATGTAACATCTACTCAAATAGCATTATCTGCATTTAAAAAACCAACTATTTTAATACTAGGTGGTTTAGATAGAGGACATTCATTTGATGGATTAAAAGAATATATGAATAATGTTAAATTAGTTTGTTCATTAGGACAAACAAGTAAAAGAATTAAAGAATGGTGTGATAATTTAAATATACCATGTAATTCATTTGAGACATTAAAAGAAGCTACTATGAATGCTTTTGAAAATGCTAATAATGGAGATGTAGTTCTTTTAAGCCCAGCTTGTGCCTCTTGGGATCAATATGCTAAATATGAAGATAGAGGCGATGAATTTAAAAAATTAGTTAAAGGATTAGGTGAATAAAATGATAACATGTGAAAATTGTGGTACAGCAATAGATGTAGAAAAAAATAAAAGATGTCCAAACTGTGGAGCATCTTATGCAAGAAATAAAGATTACCATGAATATAAAAATAATCAAAAAATAGACAAAGAATATGATTTTAGAGAAAGAGAAGCTGATATCAAAGCAAAAGAATTAGCAAATAAAATATTAGAAAAACAAGCTGATATGACTGAAACAACAAATAAGACTTCTTCTATTACATTTGTAGTTGCTTTAATTATAATCATTGTTGTTCTAATTATGATGGTATTAATGGCAAGAAGATTTTTCAATTTTATGTAAAATAAAAGCACTTATTAGTGCTTTTTAATTTGGATAATATTTTTCTTTATAATTGCCATATTCTCCAACTATATTTGTAAAATCTTCAATCAAAGATTCATCCTTTTTGCTATTAAAAACTATTGTTAATAATACTTTAGTATCAATTGGAATACTATAATAACCATTTTCCTTATTATGGAAAACATCCTTATCATTTATCTTATTTAACTCATATGCTTCTTTTAAATTATTATTAACATCATATGGAGAAAAGATATAGTACTGTGGAGTATTAACATAAAATATCATATTATCTTCATTATTTGGATTTGGACTAAAATATAGTTCAATATTACTACTATTGTCAGTTTTAACAATAGTTCTATTTTGTGTATTTAATCCATATTCTACTTCTTTATATTTATTTCCATCTAATGTTAAATCTAAATAAGCATATGATTCTTCATTAGTATCAGGAGTAAAATGAAAGATTAATTTATCTTCTTTTGTTTGACCTATTGTATATATAGCATCATTACTAATTTTAATATTACTTAATATATAATCTATATATTTATCTATTGATTCTTCATGTACCCTATATTCAACCTTTATATATTCATCATCACTTACATTTCCTATAAACATTTTATATTCTTCAGATGTTGTATCAGCATTTCTTCTTTTTACTTTATAGCAAACTGCATTACTTAAACATTTATTTGTATATTCAATTGAAATGGTACTATTATGTTCCTTATCAACATTATATAATTCAGTTGCTGCTTCAGTATATGTCTTTGTATTATTTTGTTTTACTTCAGCAGAAAAATATTTAGAATCTCCCTCACAGCCTCCATAAAAATCATCTCCACCATTGCATGATAAACCATATTCCCCTATTAAAGGAAAAGTAATTTTATATTTTAACTTCATATCCCTACTTTTTAAAGAATATGTAGTTCTAAGTTCTCCTCCATTTAAAGGAACTTGAACTATTTTTTTATCATCTTTTATATGATTATATAAACCAATCAAAAAAGATATGAAAGTTATAGCAAATAAACAAGAAACTATAACAACAATTATTTTTTTCATTTAATCACCTAATCTAAATTAGCATCATCACTTAACATATATTCAGGTTCACATGATAAATTAATTTTCAAACTTTTTAAAGTCTTTTTATCACCATTATCAACAATGTATGTAGCATGTGCTTCACAACCATTTAATTTCTTTAAATTTGAAAGAGCTTTTTCAATAATAGGATTTGTTGTTGAGCAAATAGAAAGTGCAGTTAATATTTCTGGTAAAGTTAATCTATTTCCACTATGTAATTCTTCTTTAAGTTTTAACATTGGATCTAATACATTAGGACTTAATAAATTAATTTTATCAGGTATTTTAGTTAATTCTTTAATAGCATTTAATATTAATGATCCCGCTGGTGTTAATAATTCTGTTTGTTTTCCAGTAAGAATCTTTCTACCTACTTTCATTGATATAACAGGTACACCTTCTTTTTCACATTTTTCTAACGCAGGTTCAATAACATCAAGATAGTTCTCATCTATATTAAGTTCATTCATTAATAATTTAATTCTCTTAAATGCATCTTCATCACCAGTACCAAGTTTGTATTCATTAGTAGCTTGATAATAACGTCTAACTATTTCTTTTTTAGCTGCTTCTTGTACTACTTCATCATCTATAATACAAGATGCTATTACATTTACTCCCATATCAGTTGGTGAAAAATAAATATCTTTTCCAGTAACCTTATTTAAAATAGCTTTTAATACAGGAAATACCTCTATATCTCTATTATAATTAACTGCAGTAATACCATATTTTTCTAAATGAAATGGATCAATCATATTAACATCTTTTAAATCAGCAGTTGCTGCTTCATATGCTAAATTAACTGGATGCTTTAATGGTAAATCCCATACAGGAAATGTTTCAAACTTAGCATATCCAGCATTAACACATCTTTTATGTTCATGATAAATCTGTGATAAACTAGTTGCTAATTTACCACTGCCTGGGCCCGGTGCATTAACAAGAATTAGTGGTTTAGTAGTTTCTATATATGGATTAGCTCCATATCCTTCATCACTTACTATTGTATCTACATCAGTAGGATATCCTTTTGTAAAAGTATGTATATATGTTTTAATACCATTTCTATCTAATTTTTTAATAAATTTATCTACACTAGGTTGATTCTTATATAAAGTTATAACAACACTATTAACACTAAATCCCATTTTTCTAGAATTATTAATCAATTTAATAATTTCAGTGTCATATGTTATACCATATTCTGCCCTAGTTTTATTCTTTTCAATATCACCAGCGTTAATACAATAGATTATTTCTAAATCATCCTTTAATTCTTGAAACATCTTAATCTTAACATCACTTTCAAACCCTGGTAAAACCCTCGCAGCATGCGAGTCATCAAATAACTTACCCCCTACTTCTAAATATAATTTGTCAAATAATTTGAATCTTTCTCTAATTTTTTGACTTTGTACTTTTACGTACTTCTTATTATCAAATCCCTTCTTCATAAAAAATTTCCTCACCTATTATACTAATTATATTAAATAATATTATTTATTAACAAGCAAACAATAAAAAGATTTACAAATAATTGTAAATCTATTCATTATAATATTTTTTTAAATTATTTTGAGCATATTCACTTCTCTCTTTTATTGGAGATTCAACTGCTTTTTTATAGTAAATATATGCTTTATCTAAATCTTTTTCTACTACTCTATAATATTCTCCAACTTTATTTAATGCCCAACTATTACCCATATCTGCACTTATTTTATAGTATTTAATTGCTTTTTCTAAATTGTCTTCTTCTTCATATAATTTACCAATATTATTAAATGCAAATGCATTACCAAGTTCACTAGATATTTCAAAATAATATTTTGCTTTTTCTAAATCTACTTTATTATCAGGAGTAATACCTCTTTTATAACATAAACCTAATGTATTATAACCAGCAGAACTACCTAATTCTATTGATTTATTTAAATATTTCCACATAGTATCAAAATCATATTTTACTTTTTTATTTATTATTAAATTAGCAACCATCCAACATCCTTTAGGATGATCTTTATTAGCAGCCTTTAAATAATATTCATATGACTTTTCATAATTAGGTTTACCACTTATCAATCCATCAAATTCCATACTACCAAGTTCAGCACATGCATACATATTATTTTTATTTGCAAGTTCAATTAAATCACTTATATGACTATGTCCCATATATAGTTTTATTTTCATATAATCTTCAAGTTCATCTTTATTAATTTTAATGTTAATATCTTGTTTATAAATAGGTTGTTTATTTTCAAGTATTGCATAATATAATAGTTCAATAAAAGTATTATAATTATCTTCTTTTATAAATCTCTCTTTACTAATATGTGGATCATTAGAAGCAATTGTTAATAACTCGTCTATAACTAATTGAAATTTCTTACTACTATTAATGTCTTCTATATTTATTTTATCTTCTAAAATACTAACTATTGATTTAACGTTTTCTAATAAATCATTCTTTTCATATTTATTTTTAAATAATTCTTTATATTCTAAACCAATTGCTCTAATACCTATACAATAATTATTAATAGTTGTAGTTCCAACATTATTCACACCAAAAATACTGCAAAATATTTCAGTTTGCATAGCATTTTTATTATCAGAAACTTTCTTAATTACATTAATAACATTTCCTAATGATAAATAATTTCCATCATTCATTTTAATATAATTTTTTTTCATGTTTTAACTCACTATCTTTTTTATAAACTCTTTCTATCATAGAAGAATATCCATTATATACATAATCTTCATAATCTATATATTCAAGTATCTTATCCATTTCAACTAAATATTCAAATTTTATATATTTTGATTCTATAACATACTCTTCTACTTCATCTGGTCTTTCAAATGTAACAAAGTCCATATAATATCCATGGCTAGGATTTGGTAATAATTCATCTGGTATATCATATTCACAAATATAATAACCTTCACGTAGATTTAAATAATGTATATCACCAAAATATTTAAAAAAGTGTAAATATTTTTTATCAGGTTCATATTTAAAATCATTCTTAAATCTTCTGTAATAATTAGATCCTAGTGAAGAAAAATCCCCTTTATTTAATATTATTTCTCCCTCTTTTTCTTTACATACTCTATATAATTTCATATGAATCTCCTATATGAATATTATAAGTGTTTTTAATTATTTATCAATAAAAATGTGGATTTGTTGTGGAGTATGAAATATGGACATTTAATAAAATATCAAGAATAATTATTATCAGGAGGGATAAAATGAAAAAGTTTATCAAAAATTACAAATCAACATTAATATTATTAAGTGCTATTATTGTTGGTACTATTGTGGGATTAATATTTGGTGAAAAAACTAAAATATTAAGTCCATTTGGAGATTTATTCTTAAATCTATTATTAGTTATCATAATACCATTGATATTCTTAACTATATCAACATCAATTGGTAAAATGAAACAACCTAAAAGAATAGGAAAAATTCTTGCAGTAATAATTGGTGTATTCTTAGTAACATCTATTATTAGTTGTTTAGTAGGTATAGGCACTACTAAAATGTTTAATTTAGTAAAACTAAGTGATACTGATACTATTAAAGAAGTATTAAAAGAAGAAGTAGTAGCTGAAGATACAAGTGTTAATTTCTTAGAAAGAACTGTACAAGCTATTAGTGTTAATGATTTTTCTAAAGTATTAACAAGAGATAATATGATAGCATGTATTGTATTTGCTATATTAATAGGTATTAGTATTAATTTAACTAAAGGAAAATCAGATAAGTTCCTAGAAGTGTTAGAATCAGCTAATCATGTAGTACAAGGATTTATTAAAGTAATTATGTATTATGCACCTATAGGACTTGGATGTTATTTTGCAACACTAGTTGGAACATTTGGTGGTGAAATAGCATTAGGTTATGGTAAAACATTTATTATTTATACAGTTATTGCAGTATTATTCTATTTTATATTCTATTCATTATATGCATATATTGCCGCTGGAAAAAGAGGATTTAAAGCATACTGGAGTAATATACTACCTGCAACTCTTACATCTATCGCAACATGTTCATCTGCTGCATCTATTCCAGTAAATACTGATTGTGCTAAAAAGATTGGAGTACCTGAAGAAATAGCTGATACTACTATTCCACTAGGAACTAGTTTCCATAAAGATGGTTCTATTATAGGTAGTGTATTTAAAATAATGTTCTTAGTTAACTTATTTAATGCAGATATAAGTACATTTAAAGTACTAGGAATTGCTCTTTTAGCAACACTACTTGTAACAGCAGTACCAATCGGAGGAGGAACTATTTCAGAAGCATTAATTATTTCAATGTTAGGATTCCCTGCTTCATGTATTGGAATGTTAACAATAATTGCAACTATTATAGATCCACCTGCTACTATGTTAAATGTTGTTGGTGATAGTGCTTCATCAATGTTGGTAACCAGAATAGTAGATGGAAAGAATTGGTTAAAAGAAACAGTTAAAACAAAAAAGAAGTAATTTTACTTCTTTTTTTATAGACTCATTAATATTCTATAATAATCACTCTTAAATTCATCTTTTTCAATACCAAGTTTTTCATAGAATGTATCTATATATTCTTCACCATAATTTCTAGCTATAGATATTTCACAAATGACTAAATCAAAATAAATATCACTTAATCCAGCATTACCCACATCAATTAGCCCACTAAAATGTCCATCAAGAGCAAATATATTAGGTAAAGACATATCTCCATGAGTAAATCCTATTATTTGTTTTGGTTTATTACCCTTCAAATATTTTAAAATACCCTCTTTATTATGAAATCTTTTAAGAATACTCTCATTTATATCACTATCTTTTATAGAACTAAATCTACTTTCAATTTCCTTTATTTTAGTATCTATTGTTTCATCAATAATACAATCAGAATAATCTATATTATATAAAGCATTAAATGCTTCAACTATTATATCTATTCCTTCAAGAGGATGTTCTTCATAATAGTCATTACATAACATTTCACCTTTAACTTCTTTAGTTAATATATATGATTTACCATTATATTTTTCATAGAATACTTTTTCAGGTACACTAATTTTACCTTGTAAATAATCAAGTGCTATAGATTCTTTACTTAAATGATTAGCTTCTTTTAAATAGAAAACTTTACTCTTCTTTCTAATTTTATATACTTTAGAATTACATCCAATAGTTATTTCTTCTATTTTAGTAGCATCTTTAATAAATTCTCTTATTCTATTACTACCATTAATAACTATTTTATGTTCTTTTTCTTCTTTAATTGGTTCATTTATACTAATAGATTTAATATCATCATAGTTTCCATCATAAGAAACTAATTTTTTATTTTCAATTCTAACTATTTTAGTAGCTATCTTATTAATAAAATATCTATCATGTGAAATAAATAATATAGTTCCATCATAATCTAATAATGATTCTTCTAATATTTCTTTAGTGTCTATATCAATATGATTTGTAGGTTCATCTAATATTAAGAAATTTGCCTTTTTAAGAATTAGTTCTAATAATTTAATTCTTACTTTTTCTCCTCCACTTATATTTTTTAATTTTTTATTAATTGATTCATCACTAAAATAAAATCTATGAAGTTTACTTCTTAATTCGCTTTCTCCACCTACAAAGAAAGTTCTACAATAATCATATATTGTCAAATCATCATTTTCAAATCTAATTTCTTGTGGTAAATATCCTATTATAGTATTTACACCTACTTTTATATTATCATGTGTATTATTAATAATATTTTTTATTAAAGTGGTCTTCCCAGTACCATTTTTACCCATTAAACATACTCTATCTTTATAGTTTATTTCCATATTTGATTTTACAAGTAATTCTTTACTGTCAATACTAAGATTTAAATTATTAATAGTTAACACATGATTAGCACTTCTATTACTAGTTTGTAATTTTAAATTAAGATCAATCTTTGTTTTAGGTTTTTCTAACATATCCATTCTCTCAAGTCTTTTTTCTAAAGCATGTGCTCTTCTAAAAAACATAGGATTATCAGATTTAGTACCCCATTCTTTATATCTCGCTATTGCTTCTTTAATAGCTTTTATTTCTTTTTGTTGATTATTATAATTTTTAAATTCCAATAATAATCTTTTTTCAGATTCCTTTACATAATATGTATAATTACCAAAATATATATCTTCTTTTCCATGTTCAATGCATATTATTTTATTTACAACATTATCTAAAAAATATCTATCATGACTTACTATTAACACACAACCTTTATAGTTTCTTAAATATTCTTCAAACCATTCAAGTGTATCTACATCTAAATGATTAGTTGGTTCATCTAATAATAAAATATCTGGATTAGATAATATTAAAGATGCTAAATTAACAATAGTTTTTTCTCCACCACTAAGATTATTATAATTAGTTTTTAAAATATCATTATTTAATTTAAAACCATATTTAATCTTTTCTATTCTTTCATTTAAATTATATCCACCTAATATTCTAAATTCTTCTTGTAGTTTATCTAATTCTTTTAAATCTTTATCGCTTGTAGACATATTTTCTACAAAATTTTTAATTTTATTATCAAGTTCTATTAAATGAGATACTCCTCTTAGATATACTTCATTAGCAGTAACTCCTTCTTTTTCTAAACTTGGTATTTGAGTTAAATAACCTATAGTAGAACCCTTTCTAATATTTATAGTTCCACTATCAGGTATTTCTAAACCCATTATTAAACGAAGTGTAGTTGTTTTTCCACACCCATTACTTCCTATTAAAGCTACTTTTTCATCATTTTTTATATCAAAAGATAATTCTTTAAGAACATCATTATAACCATAGTTCTTCCTTATCTTATTTAAACTAATTTCTATCATAATTATTCTCCTTTAAATTTTAACATGCAAAAAAATTCACACTTGTTATATCTTTTTAAAGGATCTAAGCAAGTGTGATATTACTTGTATAAATAATTA
>JAEEGL010225952.1_pt1 | contig 15806 bp, 15 predicted proteins | sample 9134231 | NCBI WGS metagenome assembly JAEEGL01 (sample SAMN16246548, study PRJNA631951) | gut metagenome | biome: gut microbiome; feature: rumen; material: fiber-attached | host: Bos | place: Iran: Karaj | collected 2018-10
AGAACCCACCGGCAGTTATGCTTTACAACACACCTATGTTCTATGGAAAGGCTAAGAACATCAACTGGAAGTCATATCCTTGCTACTTCATGGACTTCGGCCCACGGAACGTAAAACGGTAAGTAAGACCACGGTTATTGTGAATTGGGGGAACAATATAACATTTGTTCCCCCTTTTTTTATTTAAATTAGGTTGTTTTTTACCCTTGCGGACTGACATAAACCATTATATAATTATATAGACTAATTAATTTAGGAACACATAAAATGGAAAACAATCTTAAAAACTTACGCTTTGTTATCGCATATAACACATCGGGTATGATCGATTCCGGAAAGTCAGTGGAAGAGGTTATCGACATCTGCTGCTATTCCGGTTTTTATGGCATCGAGGCAGACAACGACGGCTTCTTCCAGGGCAAGTCCCTGACTGAGCTCCAGAAGATAGGCGAGCAGTTCAAGGCTGCAGGTCTTTCCATAGACACCTTCCATCTGCCGTACAAGGATCGGGTGCTTGACGATATAGCCACCCTGTACGAGGTGGATCGCCGCAAGATGCTGGACAATATGAAGGGCTGGATAGAGAAGGCGGCGGCTCTGGGCAGCCATATAGGTATTCTGCACCCCACCACCCGCAAGGGCTATAATGTGGATATAGAGGGGCTGGACCGGATTTGCGCCCAGGCAGGCAGAACGCTGCAGGAGCTTTTAAAGTTCAGCGAGCAGTTTGACTTCAAGATTGCCCTTGAGAACATGCTGCCGTACTCCGGCGGGCGGCTGGGGTGCAAGAACGAGCACATGATAAAGCTGTACGAGGAGAACAAACACCCGAACCTAGGCTTCTGCCTTGACACAGGGCATTCCCTGGTAGCCCACGGTCCCAATGCCATGAGCGCCTACGAGGCTATGAAGGATCACCTGATTGCATTCCACATGCAGGACAACGCCGGGGATAAGGATTCCCACCTGCAGCCGGGCAAAGGCAACTATTTCTGGAAAGAGCTGTTCACACGGCTCAACAAGACCGGCTTTAAGGGCAATGTATGTGTGGAGGCGCCTCCGTTCACATTCGGGCCTAATTATTCAAAGAATGCATGGAAAAAGATGTTCACCGAGCTGAATGAGCTTGTGGAGAAGAGTTTTCAATAATTCAAAAAAATAAAAGGAGAGGAAAATGAAAAAGTTTTTACTGACATGCTTGATGCTGTTTGTTGCATTGAGTCTGTTCGCTGGTGCAAGCGGCGAGAAGAAAGGCAAAGCTGTCGAAGAGATAGTTATTGCTGTTCCTGCACTGCCTGCAACAATGGAGCCTGGTGATATTTCCAACCAGACAGTAGCAATGTATAAGGTATTCATGAACATGTATGATACCCTTATCAAGATTGACTACAAGAACAATACCGGTACAGAGCCAGGTCTTGCAGAGTCGTGGAAACGGATCGACGACACCACTCTGGAGCTCTACCTCCGCAAGGGCGCTAAATTCCACGACGGAAGCGAGTTCACAGCAGATGATGTTCTTGCTCTGTTCGGACCTAGAAGACCTTTCTCCAAAGATTCCATCATGGGAAAGGACAAGAACTTCCCTAACTTCAAGGAAGTTCAGAAGATTGATGACTACACAGTAAGAATCATCACAAAGAAACCTGACCCGGCAGTAGAGCAGATTCTTTCTCTGCCTTCATACTCTATCATCAGCAGCAAAGGCTTCAATTCCACCGATTTCAAGGAATGGCAGTTTAAGCCAATCGGAACAGGTCCTTACAAGATTGTAGAATTTGTTGACGCAGAGCAGCTGGTTCTTGAGGCTAACCAGGATTACTGGGGAGGCAAGCCGGCTTATAAGAAGATCACATTCAAGGTTGTTCCAGAAGTTGCAGCAAGAATCGCAGGACTTTCTGCAGGCGACTTCAACATCATTACCGATGTTCCACCTGACATGTTCTCCACTGTAGAGGCAACTCCTGACGTAGAGATCGTAGGCGGCGCAATCACCACAGCAAGAACAATCTACTACAACATGCACAAGCCATACATGGATATTCATCTGAGACATGCCATGACATACGCTATCGACAGAGAGCTTCTTGTTAAGACACTGTGGAACGGCATGGTAGAGGTTCCTAACGGAATTCAGTGGCCAGTATATGGCGATATGTACATCAAGGAGCATCCAAAGGCTATCTATGATGTAGAGCTTGCAAAGAAAGAGCTTGCACAGTCTGAGTATGTAAAGATGGGTTCTCCTGTAATGGTTTACAGAGTACTTAAAGACTACTACACAGGCGAGCTTGACACAGCACAGGCTTGTATCGAGATGTGGAAGAAGATCGGCGTGAACGTAGAGATCCAGGTATGCGAGAACTGGTCACAGGTAAACGCTCAGGATGCCAACGGAATCAGAACCTACGACATGAGAAACACATCCCACAACGGACTGTTCCCAGACCCAGTTTCCGGCCTCTGGAGAACATATAAGCCAAGCTACGACGCAACCAAGTGGAACAACTGGAATGCTCCAGACTTCCACGAGCAGGGCGGAATCCTGGAATCTTCCACCGACCCGGCTGTAAGACGGGCTGCATTCAAGAAGATGCTTGAGATCTGGGATGCAAACCCACCAGCAGTTATGCTGTACAGCAACGCTGTATTCTTCGGAAAGCAGAAAGCAGTAGATTGGACACCGTACGGATGCCAGTTCATGGACTTTGGACCGGACAACGTAAAGGCTAAATAATATTTTTCACAAGGCGGGAATAAATTGCTTCATGTAAGAAATCTGAAAGTTGATTTTGAGGTGGACGGACGGAGAATCCGTATACTTCATGGAGTTGACTTAGATCTTGAAGAAGGCGAGACTCTCGGCCTGGTAGGTGAGAGCGGGTGCGGAAAAAGCGTCACCTGCTCCGCCATCCTTCGTATCCTTGCCGATAACGCCACTGTTACCGGCGAGGTTATGTATGACGGGACAGACCTTCTTAAACTGCCTGCTTCAAAGATGGAGGCAATCCGGGGAAAGGACATCACAATGATCTTCCAGGATCCTGTGGTTTATATGAACCCGGTCAAAACTATCGGCAACCAGATTACCGAGGTTATCCATCTTCATGAGAAGTGCTCCCAGGCAGAGGCTGATAAGAAAGCTATCGACCTTCTGACCCAGGTGGGCATACCACATCCGGAGACACGGCTTAAATACTATCCGCACCAGCTGTCGGGCGGTCTGTGCCAGAGAGTCATGATTGCAATGGCGCTGGCCTGCAAGCCTAAGCTGCTTATGGCGGATGAGCCTACAACTGCGCTGGATGTTACTGTACAGGCACAGATTCTGGATCTTCTCCGGAGCTTGAATAAAAAACTGGGTATGGCCACTATCCTGGTTACCCATGACCTGGGCGTAATTGCAGAGAATGTAAAGCGCGTAATGGTCATGTATGCAGGTGTTGTAGTAGAGGAAGGACCGGTAGATATCATCTTCAAGAAGCCTGCTCATCCTTATACAGAGGGGCTTTTGAATTCCCTGCCTAAGATGGACGGACAGGAAGGGGATCTGATTCCAATAGAGGGCTCGGTTCCTGCTCCTGACAAGCGGCCCCAGGGCTGCTGCTTCGGACCGCGGTGCAAGTATATGACCGACGAATGCCTTAAGGGACAGCCGAAGCTTACCACAATAAATGGAACACACAGATGTGCCTGCTTCCATCCGGTGCACGGAACTTACGGAGGTGAGGCATGAGAGAGAAACTTGTAGAAGCAAAGGGACTGTACAAGAAGTATGCCCTTAAGTCTGATAAGATTTTTGCAAAGCGGCGTTATCTCAAGGCTGTTGACGGCGTTACCTTTGATATTTACAAAGGAGAGTTCTTTGGAGTAGTAGGAGAGAGCGGCTGCGGCAAGTCCACCACTGCCAAGCTGATTCTGGATATGGAGCATCCTACCAAGGGAACTGTTCTTTTCAAGGGGCGCGATATGTCAACGCTCAAGCCAAAGGAATGGCGAGCCCTCCGCCTGGATATGCAGATGATTTTCCAGGATCCGCTGGGCGCCCTTGATCCTTATATGTGCGTCGGCAAGCAGATTATGGAGCCGCTGGAGATTCACAATATCGGCGACCCAAAAGACCGCAAGCAGATGGTTCTGGATATGCTGGCAGCTGTCAGCCTTAAGCCTATTTTCTACGACCGATACCCCCACGAACTTTCGGGCGGCCAGCGGCAGAGAATAGTACTTGCCAGAGCCCTTATAGTAAAGCCGCAGCTTTTAGTCTGCGACGAGCCGATCTCGGCCTTGGATGTATCTATCCAGGCCCAGGTTGTGAACCTGTTCAAGCGGGTTCACAAAGAATTGAACCTGACATTTATGTTTATAAGTCACGACCTGCGAATTGTAAAGCATGTGTGTGACAGAATAATAGTTATGTACCTTGGAAGAGTGGTGGAGGAGGCCGAGAGCGACGAGCTGTTTGCAAACACCCTCCATCCATATTCCCAGGCGCTTATTTCTGCAGTGCCGTCCCTGACCCCTGATGCCCAGGCTAAGCGGATAATGCTGCACGGAGACCCGCCGAACCCCATCGACCTGCCTAAGGGCTGCAGATTTGCATCCAGGTGCTCGAAGTGCACAGCACGGTGCCTTGAGTCAGAGCCGGAACTGGTGGATGTGGGTAATGGGCACAAGGTTGCCTGTTTCTTGGTTACAGGGAAGTAAGGAAGGGATATATGCACGTAAAATACTTTTTAGTTAAGACACTTAGAGCGTTTATCACCACATTCCTTCTGGTAGTGTTTGTATTCTTTGTACTCAGAATTACTGGTGACCCGGCTCAGGCTATGCTGCCAGATGATGCCACCGAAGAGGACTACATCGAGTTCAGGCAGATGTGGGGACTGGACAAGCCGCTTATGGAGCAGTTCTATGTATATTGCAAGAACTTTATCCACGGAGACTTTGGCCAATCGTATAAAGATGGACGGGATGTATTCGAAGTTATAAGCCAGCGGCTTCCTAAGTCGGTATGGCTTATGGGAATGTCTATCATCTTCTCCATTGTGGTGGGATTGCCGCTGGGTATATACGCGGCCTTGCACCGGAACTCCTTTGGAGACCGGTTTGTTATGGGGGCAGCTGTCTTCGGCTTCTCTATGCCGAACTTCTTCCTTGGTATCATGTTCATATTGATATTCTCCATGAGGCTCCACTGGCTCCCCAGCGCAGGAAGCGATACCTGGCTTCACCTGCTTCTTCCGATGATCACTATCGGAATGACCAGAATGGGATCTTACGCACGTTATACCCGTTCTGCCATGCTGAACGTACTTTCAAAGCCGTATATCATCACTGCAAAGGCCAAGGGTGCCAACCGGAACCGGATGGTCTACCTCCATGCTCTGCCTAATGCGGCTATTCCTATTGTAACTGTAATAGGAACCAGTATCGGACACATGGTAGGTGGAAGCGTAGTTATAGAGAACGTATTTGCATGGCCTGGAGTAGGACGGCTTCTGGTTTCATCAGTTGCAGTCCGGGACCTTCCGGTAGTGCAGGCAATCGTTATTATCATGGGCTTGGCAATGGTTCTTGCAAACCTTCTTGTAGACTTTACTTACGGACTTCTTGACCCACGGATCAGAGTTACAGCAGGAGACAAATGATGAGCGACAATGTTAAAAATGAAAAAGTAAAGTTTGAAGTTTTAAGCGGCGTTGTCGGGCAGGAGACAAGGTTACAGAAAGTCTTCCGGAAAGTGCCTCCTATGATAATGCTCTGTATGGCATGGCTTCTGTTCATGTTCATTGTGGCTGTGTTCTGGGAACAGTTTGCACCATTTGACTATGAAGCACAGGATCTGTCCCACCGTCTTTCCATCCCTAAGATTTTCGGTGGTAACGATACAGTCCACTTCCTGGGCACCGATTCGCTGGGGCGTGACTTCTTAAGCCGTCTTATCCGATCAATAAGAACGAGCCTTCTGGTTGCGTTCTGTGGAACTATAATCACAGCTATAATGGGTACTGCCCTGGGCTTTGTGGCCGCCCACTTCCGTGGTTGGGTGGATGAGGCTATCATGATGATGGTTGACTTCCAGTACTCACTGCCGTTCATGATCCTGGCTCTTCTGGTCATCGCATTCTTCGGAAATAATATGATATTCTTCGTGTTCCTCCTCGGTATTGAGGGGTGGAACAAGTATGCCCGGTTATCCCGAGGTATGGCGCTGTCGGCCCAGAACAATGGTTATGCAGTTGCCATAAGGCAGCTGGGAGCAAGTCCGGTGCGGCTCTACACCAAGCATATTCTTCCTAACGTTTCCAACATCCTGATTGTAGAGCTTACCTTGAATTTCCCTGCAAAGATCCTTGCAGAGACATCCCTGAGCTTCCTTGGCCTTGGAATTCAGCCACCTGATACTTCATTAGGAAGCCTTCTTTCCTTTGGCCGTGCCTACATGATGACCAACTGGTGGCTTGCGGTAATCCCAGGTCTTACCATCTTCCTGACCACACTTAGCATGTGTCTCTTGGGAGACTGGGTTCGGGATACAATAGACCCGACCATCAGAAAATAACCTTTCAAAAGATAAAAGGTGGGTGCAGGCAAGACCTGCACCCTTTTTTTACGCCATCACCAGCTCCTTCTGGGTTTTCTTCTGGCGGGCAGGCTTTGCCTCCGGCTTTGTGCTTTCTGCTCCTGAGTCGGCCGCTGTCTCCTTTTCGGCTGCAGTCACAGGCTTGGCCTCGATGTGCTCTGCCACAATCTTGACACGACTCTTTGCCTTGCCATCCTCGCTGTTCCATCTGTCCTGCTTGAGCCGTCCTACGACCCGCACTCCAGAGCCCTTGGTCAGCAGTCCGCGGCAGGTGTCTGCCAGTTTGCCCCATGCCTCGACGTCAAAGTAAGAAACTTCGTGCATGATCTCTTCACCGGATTTAAAGTACCGGTTGGTAGCCACAGAGAATGTGCAGAAACCGGTGCCCTTCTGTGTCGAATCAAATTCGGCGTCCTTTGTGAGGTTTCCCTCAACAATCACAGAGTTTAAATTGTTTGTCATTTTTTTCCTCCTGACAAGTTTCTACATGTGTTAATGGAAAAAAATTCATATTGCTTCAATTTTTTGAAAAAAAGTTTAAAAATTTTTAAATTTTTTTCTCCCTTTACAAAATAGTCAATAATATATAAAATTATTAATATGAGAAAATTATTGTTACTTTTGATTGTATGTATAAGTTTTTCCAGCTGTTTTACCACCAAGAAGTACCATGTGGTTGAGAATGATAAGAAACAGACCCAGGAGAAGAGCGGTATAACAGTAATCAGCGAGTATCTTACCGAGGGTGATATTGCTAAGCGTCACGGCAGTGGAGATGATAACCCTTATATAGCCAGAGAGTTTGCCATTACCCCCGTCTATTCCCTTGTTTTTGAGGTGGAGATAAGGAACAAGACCAGCATGGCTGTTAAATACGATTCCCGAGAGACAGAGCTTTTCTTCGGAGAGAAGGAAACCCGTGCCGCAGTAGTAAGCGATATCGAGACCAATATGGAGGACGAGAAATATCTCAAGGGGTCCGATAAACTGGCCCGAGTCCGCCTTGCAAAGAAAACCATGTATCGGAACATAGTAAGAATCAGACCGGGCGAGAGTTACAAGGGATATATAGTATTCAGAAACAACTTCCGCCAGCGGGGTGAGTGTATATTCCATCTTCCTCTTTTGTACAACAGCAACAATTTAGCCGAAGAGTTTGAGTTTACTTATCAGCTTAATAAAAAGAAAAATTATAAGGAGTGATATATGGCAGTAGTCAATCTTATTGAAGAAGATATAATCAAGATTCCGCTGGAGGCCAAGACAAAGCCAGATGTAATCAAAGAACTGGTTGATGTCCTTAAGAAAGCAGGAAAGATTGAGGATGCAGAGAGCGTATTCCGGGCTGTGATGCTGCGCGAGAATATGGGAAGCACAGGCCTTGAGAAAGGTATTGCAGTGCCCCACGCCAAGACCCACAAGGTCAACAACCTGGTTCTTGCTATCGGTGTTTCGCCAGAGGGTGTGGATTTTGACTCCCTGGACGGCGAGCCATCCAAGCTGTTCTTCCTCCTTATTGCAACACCTCAGCAGGCTGGTCCACATATCGAGGCTCTTTCTGAGATTGCACGCCTTACAAGGTCAAGCAACTTCTGCAAGCTGCTCTTAAACGCTAAGACACCTAAAGAGATTGTAGATATTTTTACAGCTCAGTGATTCTATTTCTTGTTCCTGGAACTAAACTTCCGGAAAAGAATAGCAATAAGAAAACCGGCGGCGAAGATAAGAAGACCGTTCTGTAAATTCATATTGTACCTATAATAAAAAAGGCAGAGTTTCCTCTGCCTTTTTTTTTTACATATTCTTAAGATTGTTCTCCAAGATATCCAGTTGCTGGGCCAATTCCTTAGGCAGGTGCTTGCCGAACTTAGGATAGTGGTTTTCCCTGATGTCCTTGATCTCCTTGAGCCAGCCCTCTTTGTCTACAGAGGTGATGGCCGGGATGTTGGCCTTGTCGGCCTCGGAAAGGCCCTCGGTGTTCAGTGCGCCTGGTTTAGGCATCCAGCCGATAGCTGTCTCTACTGCGTTGTCCTTGCCGTCGCAGCGGTCGAAGATCCAGGCCAGAACTCTGGAGTTGTCACCGTAGCCCGGCCACATGAAGTTGCCGTCAGAATCCTTGCGGAACCAGTTTACATAGAAAATCTTAGGCAGCTTGTCGGCTGTAGATTTCTTGCCGATGTTGATCCAGTGCTGGAAGTAGTCGCCCATGTTGTAGCCGCAGAATGGCAGCATGGCGAATGGGTCGCGCCGCACCTGACCAACCTGGTCGGAGATGACGGCCGCAGTAACTTCGGAGCCCACTATGGAGCCCAGGAACACTCCGTGGTTCCAGTCCCGGGCCTGATGTACCAGAGGCACTGTGGAAGGGCGCCGGCCGCCGAAGAGGAATGCGGAGATTGGCACTCCCTTGGGGTCTTCCCATTCCGGTGCGATGCATGGACACTGGTTTGCCGGCGCTGTGAAGCGGGCATTGGGGTGTGCGAACTCCTCGCCCTTGGGCGATTTGTCCTTGGGCAGGGCAGGGCGCTTTATGCCCTTCCAATCTATAAGGTCGCCCTTGGCAGGGTAGCCTATGCCTTCCCACCAGATGTCGCCATCTTCGGTAAGGGCGCAGTTTGTGAATATTGCGTTCTTTCTTGCTGCCTCAAGGGCGTTCTTGTTGGATTTTTCGGAGGTTCCTGGGGCAACGCCGAAGAAGCCGGCCTCTGGGTTGATTGCATAGAGGCGGCCGTCAGCTCCGAATTTCATCCAGGCTATGTCGTCGCCGATAGTCTCCACCTTCCAGCCTGGAATTTTTGGAATAAGCATAGCCAGGTTGGTCTTTCCGCAGGCAGATGGGAATGCGCCGGTCACATATTTGACCTCGCCCTTCGGGTTGGTGAGCTTGAGAATAAGCATGTGTTCGGCCAGCCAGCCCTCGTCCCGGGCCAGTACTGTGGCGATGCGGAGTGCAAAGCACTTCTTGCCCAGAAGGGCGTTTCCTCCGTAGCCGGAACCGTATGACCAGATTGTGTGCTCCTCGGGGAACTGGGAGATATACTTGTTCTCCATGTCGGCGCAGGGCCAGATGCCGTTGTCGGATTCGCCATCTGCCAGCGGTTTGCCTACAGAGTGGAGGCATGGCACAAAGTCGCCGTCCGGTCCGATTGCATCAAGCACTTTCTTGCCTACGCGGGTCATGATAATCATGTTGCATACAACGTACTCGGAGTCTGTGATCTCGATTCCGTTCTTGGAGATAGGGGAACCCACAGGGCCCATGCTGTAAGGGATCACATACATGGTACGGCCCTTCATGCAGCCGGTGTAGAGCTTGGTCATAGTCTTCTTAAGCTCCACCGGATCGATCCAGTGGTTGGTGGGGCCTGCATCTTCCTCAGTCTTTGATGCGATGAAGGTGCGGGCCTCTACCCGGGCAACATCGGAAGGGAGAGAGCGGAACAGGAAGCTGTTGGGCTTTTTCTTAAGAGGGGTGGCAAGACCTGAGTCCACCATCTTCTTCATAAGAGTGTCATACTCTTCCTTTGTTCCGTCGCAGATATGGAGTGCATCGGGGGTGCACATCTTCCTGATGTCTTCGATCCAAGCTCTTATCTTTGCATTCTTAATGTCATCGATAGTCATATATACTCCTTTAACTTATACAAACTGTGATACCAGGATGATGAAGATACATACTGGTGCAAAGAACTTGATGGAAAGCTCGAACAGCTTTTTCTTCTTGAATGTGTTGGAGAGTTCCACCTCTTCGATGATAGCCTGGGGCTTGATCACAAATCCTACGAATACGCAGGTAAGCACTGCTACAACAGGCATCATGATATTGTTACTGATGTAGTCGCAGAATGAGAGGAAGTCCATGCCCATGATAAGGAAGCCAGACCATGCTCCGTTGCCCATGGAGGAAGGAACACCCAGTACTATACAGATGATGAGTGTGGCGATGATAGCCTTTGTCCTTGAGAACTGGAATTCATCTTGGAAGCTGGCTACAACTGCCTCCATAAGTGAGATTGCGGAAGTGAGGGCCGCAAAGAATACCAGGATGAAGAATACTGCTCCGATGAAGCTGCCTCCAATCATGCTGTTGAATACCTTAGGCAGTGTAATGAACATAAGACCGGGACCTGCATTCAGTGACTCAGGACCCATGAATACGAATACAGCAGGGATGATCATAAGACCGGCCAGGAATGCGATTGCTGTGTCGAACAGGGCTATGTGTGTCACAGCAGTCTCTATATTCTCCTTCTTCTGGACATAGGAACCATAGGTGATCATGATACCCATAGCCAGGGAGAGAGAGTAGAACATCTGGCTCATGGCACCGAGCACTCCGTTCCAGGTGAGGGCTGAGAAATCTGGTTTGAGATAATATATAAGACCTGCTCCGGCACCTGGCAGGAAGATGGAGTAGATTGCTACGATCACAGTCAGGATCACCAGCAGAGGCATGAGGATTTTGCTGGCCCGCTCAATTCCTTTATGAACACCATATATAATGATGACAGTCACTAGGCCGATGAAGACTGCATACCAGAAAAGCGGGGAAGCAGAGCTGGAGATGAAACCTCCGAAGAAACTGTCTTCTGCTGTTATGTTGCCAGCGCCCTCGCAGTAAGCAACCATATATTTCATGACCCATCCGCCGATTACAGAGTAATAGGGAAGAATGATGGCTGGAACTATAGCGCCCAGCACACCCACAAAGGCCCATTTCTTGTTCAGCTTCTTGAATGCGCTGCATACGCTTAAGCCTGTCTTGCGGCCCAGTGTGATCTCTGCAGTCATCAGTGCAATACCAACAGTAAGCACAAGAAGGATATAAATAAGGAGGAAGATACCTCCACCGTTCTTGGCAGCCAGATATGGGAACCGCCATATGTTTCCTAATCCAACAGCAGAGCCGGCAGCAGCTAATACAAATCCGATTCTGCTTGCGAATGAACCTCTGTTATCGCTCATCAATTCTCTCCATTTATGAAGTTTTTGTATATTAATATATTATAATATTATTATTTCTTTTTCAACAGCATGGCAAAAGGATTATATGTCTCGGTGCCGCCCTGGCTCTGCATATACTTGGCCGCCTCCTGATCCTGCTCCTTGGAAGAGGAGGGCTTAAGGGATATCCGCCTTGCAGCCTGTTTGACCTCTTTTACTACGACAGACATCTTGTCGCCGATTTTATACATTTTCTGTATATTAGTACCAGGCTTGATATTATCGAGTTCCGAGATGTGCACAAGGCCATCAATACCATTCTCAAGCTCAATAAATATACCAAAATTGGATATTCTTGCAATCTTTCCTGTGATCTTGGTTCCTTCCGGGTATTTCTCGGCGGCGTTGTCCCAGGGGTCTGCCAGAAGTGCCTTGCGGCTTACAGAAATCTTTTCCCGCTCCCAGTCGGCCTTGAGCACCACAACCTCAAACTCATCACCAACCTTGAGTTCATCGGCAATGTCAGCGATACGCTGTCTGCTTACCTCGGAAATAGGGAGCAACGCCTTGAAGCCGTTCACCTCCACAAATGCGCCGAAGCTCTCGAGCGACATAACCTTTGCCATAACCCTGGCACCTGGAACCAGCTGGCCAGCCAGCCTCTTAAGTTCCATCTGGTGCTCTTCTTCCTTGATCACCCGATTGGAGACCAGAAGATTGCGCCCCTCTTCCTTGAACTCAATAATACGGAAGGGCAGCGTCTTGCCCACATATTCCTTGGGTTCTTTCTTCTCTCTGAACCCCATCTGCGAGAATGGGCAGAAGGCCCGTGCCGACCCTACAGTGATTTCGAAGCCGCCTTTAATCTCTTTCTCCACATGCCCATCCACCGGGGTGCCGTGTTTATATGCATTCTCAAGCAGCGCCAGGTCTGCGTTGTCTCCGCTTATGCGGGTGGTGAACATCATCTCGCCATCTTTTGTCCCGATGAAATAGACGTCTATAGAATCGCCCTCCTGGGCTTTCAGTGTGCCGTCATCGTTCTGAATGTCTGAAAGGGGGAGAATTCCCTCGCTCTTTGCGTTAAGGTCCAAAAAGACGCTGTCTTTTGAGATAGTAATGATAGTAGTGCTTATCTTCTGTCCAGGTTCAAGATACATAGTTCCCTCCATATTCCATTTTATCACGTCAGGGCGCGCATTTCAACAGAGGATTCTGGTCTTGTTTTTTGCTTGCATATCCTGTATCATTTTATGAAAGGAAGGAAGAAGATGAACTTAGACAAGAGTGCGGCTTATAACAATATTGTGGTCATGGGACTTGGCGGGGTAGGGGGATACTTCGGCGGCATGTTTGCCCTGAACATAACCACCAACTGGCGGGACAAGAGAGATCTTACCTTTATTGCACGGGGTGCCCATCTGGAGGCTATGAAGGCCAACGGACTGACCCTGAAGCTGTGGAAACAGGATCCTGTAGTCTGCATTCCTAAGATGGTGACCGACAGTGTGCTTAAGCTTCCTTATATAAATTTCCTGCTTCTGGCAGTGAAGAACTACGACTTGGAGGATGCCATCCGGCAGGTTGAGCCACGCCTCAATTCCGACACGGTGATAATGCCGTTGATGAACGGTGTGGATGTCTACGACCGCATTAAGGCCATAGCCACAAAGAGCATAGTGCTGCCATCCTGTGTCTACATAAGCTCGAAGATAGAGTGCCCAGGCGTGGTCAAACTGCAGGGCGATATTGTCAAGGTGTACTCCGGACCAGATCCAGAGCGCCCCGACTTTGATGGCCAGGAGATCCAGGCCTTCTTCCAGAACATGGGGCTCAAGCTTTATTGGAACGAGAAGCCGGCAGAGCCGATATGGCGCAAGTTCCTTTTTGTCTCGCCTTTTGCACTTGTGACTGGAGCTACTGGCAAGACTATACACGAGGTGTGGGCCGACGGGGCTCTGAATGCAGATGTGCTTGCTATTATGAACGAGATTGTGGCAGTTGCGGGCAAGAAGGGTGTGGTCCTGAACAGTTACGACATTGACTATGCTATGCGGATTGGGGAGCATATAGACCCGGCGGCCAAGACTTCGCTGCAGCTGGATATAGAGAGCAGGAAGGGGCGCATGGAGCTGGATGCCCTGGGGGGCGTGATTGTGAAGCTTGGCAATGAGCTGGGTATACCTACCCCTTCGGCAGAGAAATACTTAAAGAAAATAGTCAACGCATGAAAAAGATTCTGCTTGTTATACTTCTTATAGTGATGTCCGCTGCCTCGCTGCCAGCCGATAGTTTCCCATATAAACTTGATTTGACGAAGGAAGCTGTTATGTTCGGGGGAGGTGCCCTTTTCTATGGAGCCCACCTTTATATGAGGTTTTACCAGGACCGGGATTCTGCTTATGATCACGGCCTTGACCGGCTGGATAAAGGCGATATCAACTTTGTGGACCGGGCTATGATGCACAGCTATTCAAGGGCTTTGGACCTGACTGGACATGTTCTTCTGGCCGCAACCATGCTGGCCCCATTTTCACTGGCGATACATCAGAAAAAGGACACTATTATAACCGAGGCTGTGATGTATGCCGAGACCCTGCTTATAGCCCACAGTTTCAAGGAGCTTTCCAAGGATGTGGTGGTCCGGTGGCGGCCTTATTGTTACTATGATGATACAAAGAGCAGTCTGCTCAAGGATGTGGATTCAAGCAAGTCCTTCATGTCTGGCCACGCAGCTATGGCATTTACCTCTGCCTCGTTCCTGACCACTGTCTATGCCCACATGCATCCGAAAGGGAAGAACAAGTATCTGGTTGCAGGTGGTTCCTTTGCTGCCGCTGCCGGAGTGGCGGCGCTCCGGGTTTTCTCGGGCAACCATTTCTTTACCGATGTGCTGGTAGGGGCGCTGTGGGGAAGCTTTATCGGATATATTGTGCCCCAGTTCCACTACGTCCAGGACGGGAAACCTGTTAAGCTTTCCTTCATATCTGAAACAGGTGCGCCGGGAATCCTTTTCAATATCTCAAAGCTGTGATATAATTCAGCCATGCGGTTCAGAATCTTTATTCTTGCCATTGCCTGTATGCTCTCATCCTGCGTATTTGCGCCGTCCCGCAAGGAGTTTGCCAATGTATACTTCAATCTTGGCAATGCCTACATGCGGCTTGGCGAGGCAGAGAATGCGGCCAGGGCTTTCCTTAAAGCTGCAGAATATGACAAGAAGTTCGGAGCCGCCAACTTCAACCTGGCCAAGAGTTATATAATGGCCGAGAGGTATGGCGATGCCCTGGATGTGTTGGATGGGCTGGCAGAGCAGGACCCTGATAACGGCACAATTCTTTCTGCCCAGGCCTACTGTTACTACAAGCTTGAGAACAGGGACAAAGCCTTTGAACTTTATCATCAGATATTGGAACGGGAGCCCGACAACTATGCGGCCCGCTTCAACTATGCTTCGCTTCTTGCAGAGGAGGGATATCTGCCGGAGGCAATGGAGACATATCAGCAGCTGGAGATATTCCCCGATTCTGCCATCGACGCCCAGCTCTATTTTGAGATGGCTAAGGTCTCCTACAGCGCCGAGGATTACGAGAAAGCTGTGCAATACGGCGAGAAAGCCCTCTCCCTCGACACCGACAACATAGAGATAAGCAGATTCCTCATCCATCCTTACGAAGATGGTGAATATTATGCCAAATTCCTTGAGGCTTCTGATGTGATCATCAATTATAATCTGACTCACGACAGCAACATAAAGAACCGTGAGAATGCAGAGCTTTATTTTAAGAAATGTGATATCTACTTAAACCATACCGGAAACTTCTCCCAGGGGGCAGCCCAGCTTAAAAGGGCAATTGCCGCAGGCTTCGATGACAAAGATGAACTTAAAAAACTCTACGAAAACAAAGAACTGCTGAACTCCGATGAGATCCGCTCAATAATTGACAAGACCGGTCTTCTTAAGAAATAAACAATTATTTTCAACTTCCATTAAATAAATTTTTTTTCTGCCGATAAAGGTATTATGGGAGTGAAAAAATGAAGAAGAAATTAACAGTACTGCTTGTATTATTTGTATTAATCGTATTATTACCTGTTTGTGCATCTGCACAGGAAAAGCGGATAGGTCTTGGCTTCGGTCATCCTAATACTGTTCTTGTCTTCTCATATGATCCATGGGTTGCAAAGCTGGCATATGATTTTACAAAAGGAGATCAGTTCTTGTTCCTTGCTGCCTCATACACATTAATCAATTCCCGTCCTATAGCTGGACCAT
>JAEEGL013094416.1_pt1 | contig 15806 bp, 18 predicted proteins | sample 9134231 | NCBI WGS metagenome assembly JAEEGL01 (sample SAMN16246548, study PRJNA631951) | gut metagenome | biome: gut microbiome; feature: rumen; material: fiber-attached | host: Bos | place: Iran: Karaj | collected 2018-10
ATCGCCAGTCATCCTGACGAAAAGATTATAATTGACGCCACCGACTTGCATTTTATTTCGAGTGCCGGCCTCAGGGTGCTACTCGCAGTTCAGAAGATGAAGGAACCAGAGAAAGTGGTTGTGCGTAATGTGGCTACTTCACACATAAATATGGCTACCAGAGCAGCACCAGCACCTCGTTTAAGGAGTCGATGGAAGAGCCTCAGACCAATACCGCTCTCAACAACGAGCGCTTGATTGGCCTGATGTATGAGTATAATTTTAATAAATATATGATTTGGCGCGTACGTGCGTCATGGACGAAGGTGACCAATCGTATCGGCTTCCTCGACAATGAGTGCAGCATTCTCGAAACCCGTTTGCAAGTGAAATTCTAGCCTAATGATTCATAAAGGCATAAAATGAAGTGTTTTTCTTTGCCATGTCGGCAAAAATCAGATTAAGTTATAAATAATGCAAAACTCTTTGAGGCACAAAAAAACCGTCGGACTATGTCCGGCGGCGATTCTCTCAATTAGTTCGTACTAATTACTTTACGCTATCTGCAGCAACAGTGTCAGCAGCAGCAGTGTCAGCAGCAACAGTGTCAGCAGCAGCGCTGTCAACAACTGCGATTGAATCTGAATCAACAGCCTCAGCCTGAGCGGTCTTATTACCACAAGAAGCGAAAGAGATAGCTGCAACAGCTACGAACATAAATACTAATTTCTTCATTTTTCTAATGCTTTTTAAATCTGTAAAACAATCATTCGTTTATTAAAACGCTGCAAAGTTAGGCATTTTTTTGATACGTTGTTCTTTTTTTTGTGACTTTTTTTTGTTGATTTTTGTAACTTTTTTGCAAATCATTATAAATCAACAACTTACAAAATGTTAAAATTCTCGTAAAAAATACACTTATCTGAATAATTGCTAAAAAAAGGGTAAAAATGCATTTTTTTGTGTACCTTTGTCCCTTGTTAAAGAATACCTTATATATTATATGATAGATACCGCTGCTTTTCAAGGCAAAAAGGCTGCTTATTTCACATTAGGCTGCAAGTTGAATTTCTCTGAGACGTCTACTTTTGGCAAGATGCTTCAGCAGATGGGTGTGCAGACGGCAGAGAAGGGCGAACAGGCAGACATCTGTCTCATCAATACCTGTTCCGTAACGGAGGTGGCTGACCATAAGTGCAGGCAGGCCATCCACAGGCTGGTGCGCGAGAATCCAGGTGCCTTTGTCGTTGTGACGGGCTGTTATGCTCAGCTGGAACCTGAGAAAGTTGCACATATAGAAGGGGTGGACCTGGTGCTGGGCAGTAACGAGAAAGCAAACCTCATTCAGTTTCTGAGTGATGGCTTTGTAGGGCGTGACAGTTGTGGAGAACGTGATCACGTTGCATCGTACAGGGCGGTGAAAACCAAGGATATCAAGAGTTTCGCACCCAGCTGTTCACGTGGCAACAGAACGCGCTACTTCCTGAAGGTGCAGGACGGTTGCGACTACTTCTGCACGTATTGCACCATTCCCTATGCACGAGGCTTCAGTCGCAATCCGACCATTGCCTCGCTAGTGGCACAGGCCGAGGAGGCAGCGCGTGAGGGTGGTAAGGAGATTGTGCTGACGGGTGTGAACATCGGTGACTTCGGCAAGACTACAGGCGAACAGTTCATAGACCTGGTGAAGGCTTTGGACGGCGTGGAGGGCATCCAGCGCTATCGCATCAGCAGTCTGGAACCTGATCTACTGAGTGACGAGCTGATTGACTATTGTGCCCAGAGTCGTGCCTTCATGCCCCACTACCATATACCTTTGCAGAGTGGCAGTGACACAGTGCTGAAGCTGATGCATCGCCATTACGACCGCCAGCTGTTTGCTGATAAGATACATCGTATCAAGGATGTGATGCCTGACGCCTTTATTGGTGTTGACGTGATGGTTGGATGCAGGGGGGAGACACCAGAGTGCTTTGAGGAGACGTACGACTTCCTGAGAGAGCTTGATGTGACGCAGTTGCATGTATTCCCTTATTCTGAGCGTCCAGGAACTTCTGCGCTGAGCATTCCTTATGTGGTGGCCGATCTAGACAAGCGTCAGCGCAGCCAGCGTCTGCTGGAACTGTCGGACCAGAAGACAGAGGCCTTCTATGAGCGTCACAGAGGTCAGGAGGCAGAGGTACTGTTCGAGAAAGCCACCCGAGGTCGTGCCATGCATGGATTTACCAAGAACTACATCCGCGTGGAGCTGCCGCCTTCCGAAGCCCGTGAGGAATATGACAACCAGGTGCTGAAAGTGCGTCTGGGGGACTTCAATCGCGACAAGACTGCGCTGATGGTTGAAAAATAGAGAAATGGAGATAAATGGATAAGGTTGCTATTGTAATATTGAACTGGAACGGAGCCAAAATGCTGGCAAAGTATCTGCCTACAGTGCTGAACTATTCACGTGAAGAGGCTACAGTCTATGTGGCAGACAATGCCTCTACGGACGACTCGCTGGAACTGCTGCGTAGTCAGTTCTCTGAGGTACACACCATCGTGCTGGATAAGAACTGGGGCTTTGCGGAGGGCTATAACAAGGCGCTCAAGCAGGTGGAGGCGGAATACTACCTGCTGCTGAACTCGGACATTGAGGTGACGCACCACTGGTTGACGCCGCTTATCGAGTTCATGGACGTACACCCTGAGGTGGCAGCATGCCAACCCAAATTGCTGTCTATATATAATAAGGATATGTTTGAGTATGCTGGAGCGAGTGGGGGATACCTGGATCGTTATGGCTATCCGTTCTGTCGCGGACGTATCTTCGATACGGTGGAGGATGATAATGGGCAATACGACTATCCTGCTGAGGTGCTGTGGGCCACTGGTGCGGCGCTGATGATACGCGCCAAGGACTATTGGGATTGTGGGGGGCTGGATGGACGTTTCTTTGCACACAACGAGGAGATAGACCTCTGTTGGCGTCTGCGCATCCGTGGACGAAAGGTCTACTGTCTGCCTGAGAGCTACGTCTTTCATGTTGGAGGAGGCACGCTGCCTAAGTCGAATCCGATGAAGACCTTCCTGAACTTCCGCAACAACCTAACGATGCTATACAAGTGTCTGCCCGACTCAGAACTGGACCACGTGATGCGCTGGCGCTGGTTTTTGGACTATCTGGCTGCATGGGAGACACTGTTGTTGAATCGTAATGTAGGCGACTTCTGTGCCATCTATCGTGCCCGTCGGGCATTCTCCCAGTGGCGCAAGGACTTTGAGGAAGATCGTCGTCAGATACAGTCCACACGTGTAGAGGGCATCATTGCTGAACAACGCCCATTCTCACTGCTTTGGCAGTATTATGCCAAAGCACGCAAACATTTCTCGGATTTACCCTTAAAAAGATGATTGGAATGCTGGTGCGCAGCCTATAGACGGCGTGCCAGTTCGTCAATGATGTCACGGGCGACGTCTGCCTTGGCCTTGCGTTCGTAGTCTTGTTGTCCGTCGCGTGAGATAATGCTGATCTGGTTCTCGTCTGAACGGAAGCAGGTCCCCTCGTTGCGCAGTGAGTTCAGTACAATGAAGTCGAGGTTCTTCTTGTCCAGTTTCTTCTGGGCGTTGACCTGCTCGTCGTTAGTTTCAAGGGCAAAGCCCACAAGCACCTGCTGTCGTTTCATCTGACCCAGTTGTGCGGCAATGTCTGGATTGGGCTTCAGACGGATAACCAGATCATCGCCTTGACGTTTGATTTTCTGCTCTGCAACAGTCTCGGGACGGAAGTCAGCAACAGCTGCGCAGAGTATTGCAGCGTCCTGCTCAGGGAAAGCCTTGGTGGCGGCCTGATACATTTCCTCACAACTCTCTACACGTACCAGTCGGCACTGGCTGCTGACAATTGGACTCTGAATGTGCACTGGACCTGCTATCAGTGTCACCTCTGCACCACGACGGGCACACTCCTCAGCCAAGGCAAAGCCCATCTTACCGCTGGAGTAGTTGCCAATGAAGCGAACAGGGTCAATCTTCTCGTACGTAGGACCTGCAGTAATCATGACTTTCTTGCCCTGCAGGTCCTTGGGCTCAAAAAACTGGTCCAGATAGTTGACGATGTTCTCAGGTTCCTCCATGCGTCCCTTTCCTTCTAGTCCAGAGGCCAGAAAGCCGCTTTGGGGCTCGATGATGTGATTGCCAAAAGAGCGCAGCCGTTCCATGTTTTGCTGCGTGGTAGGGTGCTGATACATGTCAAGGTCCATGGCAGGTGCAATGAATACGGGAGCCTTCATCGACAGATAGGTTGTCACCAGCATGTTGTCAGCCACTCCGTTGGCCATCTTACCCAGGGTAGAGGCAGTACAAGGGGCAATCAGCATGGCATCAGCCCATAGTCCCAGTTTGACGTGTGAGTGCCACGTGCCGTCACGTTGCGAGAAGAATTCGCTGATGACGGGCTTCTGGGTCAGTGCAGACAGCGTGATGGGAGTAATGAATTCCTTGCCGGCAGGCGTGATGACCACCTGCACTTCGGCACCCGCCTTGACGAGTCCGCGGATAATAAAACAGGCCTTGTAGGCAGCTATACTGCCCGTGATGCCCAAAACAATCTTTTTACCTTTCAACATATTTTCAGCAGACAATCTTCAGTTTCTCAATTTCTCTGCGCCTCGCGCAGACGGATGCGGGTGAGCACTTGCTTGGTGTTGTACGTGAAGTCTCCACCCAGTATCCAACTGTAGTAGCCAGGATCCATGCGCAGCACGTCAGCCACGGGAAGTCCCCTATGTTTACCGAAGTTGAACACTTCCGTACGCTTGCCGTTGACGTCAGCCCATACAATGCGTCCTGCAAAGTCCACATTGTCGTTCTGCTTCGAGAAGTCAGCCAGCGCCTGCATGTCGTTCTCCAACACTTTCTCTGGGTCTTCGTTGGCTCCTGGGGCATACTTGTCCAGCTCGCCCATCAGCACGCGATAGGTAGCCTCAGTGTCCTGATCAGCGCGATGGGCTTCAAAGTCGTCCTCCATCTTGCGCCCACAATAGAACTTGTAGGCTGCTGCGAGGTTGCGACGCTCCATTTTATGGAAAATGGTCTGAACGTCTATCAGCTTGCATTTGGAGAAATCGAAGTCGATGCCTGCGCGCAGAAACTCTTCAGCCAGCAGGGGAACATCGAAGTGGTTGGAGTTGAACCCAGCAATATCGGCACCTGTGAACACCTCGCTCATTTTGGCAGCCAGCTGCTTGAAGGTCGGCTTGTCCTTGACGTCGTCGTTGGTGATGCCTGTCAACTGAGCCACCTCGTTGGGAATAGTCTTTTCGGGGTTGACGAGTTCGTTGCCACGCACCTCGCGTCCGTCAGGATAAATCTTGATATATGAAATCTGGATGACGCGGTCCTTGACTATGTCAAGGCCCGTCGTCTCCAAATCGAAAATGACAAGTGGTTTCTGTAGATTCAGTTTCATTTCCTAAATAGTCAACTGTCAATTAATCGTTAATCAGCATGGGCATCATGAGCATCAGTACATCCTGATTTTCTGGTTGCTCAGAGGGAAGCACCAGTCCTGCGCGGCTAGGATCTGCCAACTGGATGATGACCTCTGGACAGTCGAAGTTGCTTAGTATCTCGATGAACGAAGAGCCCTTGAAGCCAATGCTCATCGGCTGGCCGTTATACTCGCAAAGCATACGCTCTGTAGCTGTCTTGGAGAAGTCGTAGTCCTCGGCATCTAACTGCAAGGTACCGCCTTCCACATGGAAGCGAATCAGGTTGCTGGAGTCGTTGGCAAAGGGCTGTACACGACGCAGTGCAGCCAACAGCGACAGACGGTCGACTGTCAGCAGGTTAGGGTTATTCTGTGGAATGACTGAGTTGTAATTGGGATAGCGGCCCTCAATCAGACGACAGATGAGTTCGCCGTCGCCATAGTTGATTTGTGCATTGCGTTCGTCAAAGCGGATGATGACGTCACCACCATCCTTGCCCAGCAGGTTCTTCAGCAGCGAGGCGGGCTTCTTAGGCAGGATGAACGAGGCGGGCTGGTCGCTATGGATGGTCAGAATCTTGTTGCGTACCAGCTTGTGGCCATCGCTGGCTACCAAGGCCAGGCACTCTGTTGTAAGGTCGAAATAGATACCGTTCATCACCGGGCGCAACTCGTCTTGAGCAGTAGCAAACAGTGTGCGATTGATGTTCTCGGCCAACAGTGAATTGGGAATGACAATCTCTATTGCACTCTCGCTGACCTTCTGGGCCATCGGAAACTCGTCTGCACTCTCTACAGGCAGCGAGAAGAGACCATTCTGATAGGAAATCTTGGCAATATTGGCTTGTTGGTCAATATCGAAAGTGATGGGCTGCTCTGAAAAGCCTTTCACTGCCTCCAGCAGGTCGTGGTTGCCGACAGCAAAGCGTCCATAGCCATCGATGTCAGTCAGCTCAAGCTGTGTCGTCATGACATTCTCGCTGTCAGAAGCCGTCAGTTGGAGCATTCCGTTGTTGATGTCAAACACAAAGTCTGCCAAAATGGGCAGAGAGTTCTTGCTGTTGATGACTCTCGAGAGAGCATTCAGCTTGCTGCTAAGTGCAGTACTTGATACGGTAAATCTCATGAGTATTTCTGTTTTTAGTTCTTTTTTTTCAAATTGACTACAAAAATACAAAAAGAATTGCTCAATCACAAAAATATTTGCTTAAAAATTCTCATTTTCGGAATATTTTCCGTAATTTCGCCATCTGAAACAGAAAACAATAATCATATTAAGGTAATAACAACTATGGATTTAACAGGAAAAGTAATTGCCGTTTTACCGGCAAACAGTGGTGTTTCACAACGTACGGGTAATCCGTGGATGTCGCAGGAGTATGTTATCGAGGTTCCTGGACAGTATCCGCGCAAGTGCCTGTTCCGTATTTTTGGTGAGGATCGTATCAAGCAGTTCAATATTCAGATGGGTGAGGATATCACTGTCAGTTTCGATATAGACGCTCACGAGTATAATGGCCGTTGGTTCAATGAAATCCGTGCCTACAATGTCTCTCGTGGCGCTGCTCCTGTGGCTGCAGCTCCTGTGGCTGGTGTCACTCCCTTCCCTCCCCAGCAGACTGCCCCTGAAACTTCTCCGTTCCCTCCTGCACAAGAACCAGCAGGTGAGGGCTCTGCTGACGATCTGCCCTTCTAAGATATATTGCTGGCTGTGGATACTACATTATATAATAAGGTAACTCTTGGAGTGCTCGCTTCGTTGGCACTCTTCATGATGTCGTGCGGAGGCAAAAAGCACGATGCAGCTTATTATATGGATATGGTCGACAGCATCCGCAAAGCAGAGCAGGTGAAAGAGATACAGCAGAAGGCTGGTATCTACAACGACCCTGTGGAAGCATGGTTCGACACACTTGGCATTCATACACTGCCCATCAAGTCGGCAGGAGCTGAAATCTGGGAGATTGGACATTTCTCACCCGTTCCCATGGACATCAACGAGAACTTTGGCTATTCTGCCAGTGCCAAGCTGAAAGCCTTGGGACTTCCCTCGGCCTATCGTCGTCGGGTAGTGATGGTGGCCGAGATGGTGGACTCCATCACGCCGCGTCTGATGCTCTACACGATGGACAAGAAGTATCAACCCATTGACCAGTTGACCATCTACGAGAAGAAGGATAACGATCGGACTGACGACTATGGAGAGACGTATATGGAGTACTACATTACCAGCAAGTATGAGATTATGCTGTTGTTGTACTACCAGTCTCACCATCAGGACCAGAAGCCTGAGTTGTTAAACTCACGGCGTTTTGTGATTAACAAGGATGGTCAGTTTGAGGAAACAATTATAGAATTGTAACTGTTAGGGTTGCCAAGTGCAATCCGTTAACAATAAGTGTTATAACAATTTGGCGAGGCGACTACGAAGCTGGTCGGCCTCGCTTTTTCTGATGCTTAAGACAATCTCGCAAGTGTTGTCGTAAGTCTGTGATACGATGCGAGGATTCATGTCCTTGACGATACGCATTACATCGTTCATCTGTGGGTAGGCAAACGAATATTTGACGACTTCCTCTACCTGACGTGTCTCTATGGTGGCATGGGCCAATGCGTCAGCAGCAGCCTCGCGATAGGCAACGATGAGTCCGCTGGTGCCCAGGTTGACACCTCCGTAGTAGCGTACCACAACGATGAGGATGTCTGTCAGTTCGTTGCTGTTGATTTGGCCGAGGATGGGCTTGCCAGCTGTCGATGATGGCTCGCCGTCGTCGTTGGCACGGAACTCCGTACGCTCAGCGCCCAACATGTAAGCATAGCACACATGGCGAGCGTCATAGTACTTTTTCCGATAGCCGGCCAGCAGTTCTTTGATCTCGTCAACAGTCCTGACAGGATGAGCAAAAGCGAGGAACTTACTCCGTTTCTCAGTGTAATATCCCTCGCTTGTAGCTGCTATGGTCTTGAACTCGTCAGTCATTTCCTTTTTTTCTAGTTATACTAGTCAAACAAGTTCAACTAGTTAAGCCTAACTCAGCTTGTGAATAACCAGTCCTGAGCGCAGCTTCGGCTCAAACCACGTCGCCTTGGGTGGCATGATTTTGCCAGAGTCGGCAATGTCCATTATCTGCTTCATGGTGACAGGGTAGAGTGCCAGTGCAGCGCGCATCTCACCAGAGTCCACACGACGCTTCAGTTCACCCAGTCCACGCAGACCACCCACGAAGTCAATACGCTTCGATGAGCGCAGGTCGCCGATGTTCAGAATCTCGTCCAGAATCAGTCGGCTTGAGATGTCTACATCCAACACTCCAATGGGGTCATTGGGGTTGTATGTACCCTCCTTGGCCACGAGGCTGTACCAGTGTTCGTCCAAATAGAGCGAGAACTCGTGCAGCTGCTGAGGCTTATAGATGTCAGTACCCTTATCGGTTACCACGAAATCTTTCTGTAGTTTCTGCAGGAACTCCTCCGAACTTAGCCCGTTCAAATCCTTGACCACGCGATTGTAGTCCAGAATGGTCAGTTGTGAGGCCTGGAAGCAGACTGCCATGAAGTAGTTGTACTCCTCATCGCCCTTGTGGTTAGGGTTTTGTTGCTGCTTTTCCTGACCCACTAATGCTGCTGCTGCTGAACGATGGTGTCCGTCAGCGATATAAAGCGATGGCATCTTGCTGAACTCCTGTGTGATGGTTTCCATATCCTTGGCATCGTTGATGATCCAGAACTGGTGGCGGAAACCATCGATGGGAGCTATGAAGTCGTACTCAGGTGCCGTCTTGGCATAGCGCATGATGAGTTCGTCAAGCACCTTGTTGTCGGGGTAGGCAAAGAACACTGGCTCGATGTTGGCATTGTTCACGCGGACGTGCTTCATGCGGTCTTCCTCCTTATCGCGACGTGTCAGCTCATGTTTCTTGATATTACCCTTCTGGTAGTCGTCCGTATGGGCGCATACCACGAGACCATACTGTGTCTTGCCTTGCATGGTCTGTGCATAGATGTAATAGTGTTCCTTGTCGTCCTGCACCAGCCAACCTTTGTCTTGGAACTTTTGGAAATTCTCGGCTGCCTTTTCATAGACGCGTGGATCGTACTCCGACGTACCTATGGGGAAGTCTATCTCGGGTTTGATGATGTGGTACAGACTCTTTTCGTTGTCGCCAGCCTCGGCACGGGCCTCTTCTGAGTCCAGTACGTCGTAGGGCCGACTCTCAACCTGCTCCACCAGTTCCTTCGGTGGGCGGATGCCTTTGAATGGTTTTACGATTGCCATAATCGTTTTTCGTTATTACGTTATTCGTCGATAGTTATCAAAGGCAAGCTTTGATTTTGTCAATCAGCTCTTGGTACTCGGCGTCCGAAAGATACACTTTGCCTGGGTTCATTTGGAACGTGCCACCATAGTCTGGACCGTCCACATACTTGGGAGCCAGGTGGAAATGCAGGTGTGACAGTTTGTCGCTGTAGGCACCATAGTTGATCTTCTCGGGATTGAAAGCTTTCTGCATGGCGCGGGTTACTTGTGCCACGTCAGCCATGAAAGCATTACGCTCTTCGTCAGACAGCTCGTTCAGGTCGTTCACATGGTCCTTGTATGCTACGAGGCAACGGCCGCGATAGGTCTGTTCCTTGAACAGGAAGGCACGCGATACGCGCAACTGCGCAAACTCAATCATCAGATCCTTCAGGGTCTGGTTGTTAGTGCAGTAGAGACACTGCTTGGGGTCACTTTGCATAGTTTTTATTTGTTTTGTTTTAGGGGTTATTATATGACTTCGATGCCCTGCTGTTTACACAGTTCAAGGCTCATCTCTTTCAGCTTGAACTTCTGAATCTTGCCCGAACCTGTCAACGGGAACTGGTCGATAAAGAATACATATTTGGGAATCTTGTAGCGGGCTATCTTGCCGCGGCAGAACTCCTGAACGTCCTCGGGCTCCATCTTGACACCCTCATGCAGGATGATGAAAGCACCAACGGCCTCGCCGTATTTTTTAGAGGGGACAGCAGCCACCTGTACGTCCTTGATGCCAGGCATGTGGTAGAGAAATTCCTCGATTTCGCGTGGATAGATGTTTTCGCCGCCTCGGATAATCATGTCCTTGATGCGTCCTGTGATGCGATAGAATCCATCTTCGTCCTTTACACCAAGGTCACCAGAGTGAAGGAATCCGTTTTCGTCGATGACCTCAGCCGTAGCCTTGGGGTTCTTGTAATAGCCCTTCATGACGTTGAAGCCTCGGCAGCACATCTCGCCTTGAACCCCTACAGGACACTCCTCGTTGGTCTCTGGGTCGAGCACCTTGACCTCAACAAACGGATAGTCGCGGCCAACGGTGGTGCAACGCTGTTCGAACGAGTCGTTCAGACAGGTCTGTGTCATACCTGGCGACGATTCAGTCAGTCCGTAGACGCTGGTGATGGTCATAAACATTTTCTCCGACACGCGCTTCATCAGTTCTATCGGACACAGGCTACCAGCCATGATGCCCGTACGCAAGCACGAAACGTCGAACATGTCAAACATGGGGTGGTCCAACTCTGCTATGAACATGGTGGGTACACCATAGAGGGCAGTACACCTTTCCTTATGGATAGATGCCAGCACCACTAACGGGTCGAACTTTTCCACCATCACCTCCGTGCATCCGTGTGTCAGACAGTTCATGGTGGCCAGCACGACACCGAAGCAGTGGAACAAGGGCACGCAGACGCACAGTTTGTCATCTTGGGTGAATCCCATGTTCTCGCCCGTGAAGTAGCCGTCATTAGCAATGTTATAGTGGGTCAGCATGACACCCTTGGGAAATCCCGTGGTGCCACTGGTGTACTGCATGTTGCATACATCGTGGCAACTCACCTGGCTTTTGGCCTCCAGTAGCTCCTCGTCCTCAATGTTCTGGCCCAGTAGCAACAACTCGGCAGTGTTGAACATGCCGCGATATTTCTCCATGCCGATGAAAACCACGTTCTTCAAGAAGGGGAAACGATCAGAGTTCAGGTGGCCGCGCTCACATTCACGCAACTCGGGCAGCATGGTGTAGGTCATGTCGACGTAGTTGCAGTCCCAAGTGCCGTCTGTGATGCACAGAGTGTGCATGTCCGAGTCCTTGCACAAGTACTCCAATTCTGCCTGCTTGTAGTTGGTGTTCACCGTTACTAGCACGGCACCAATCTTGGCTGTCGCATAGAGAAATGTCAGCCAGTCTGGCACGTTGGTTGCCCAAATGCCCACGTTGGAGCCTTTCTTCACGCCAATAGCCATTAAGCCTTTGGCCAAGTTGTCCACTCGTTCGTTGAACGTCTTCCATGTGAAGCGTAGGTTGCGATCTGAGTAGACAATGTACTCCTTGTCTGGTGTTGTCTCAGCCCAATGTTCGAGCCACTGTCCCAAGGTGCGCTCGGATAACGTGTATCCGGCACTACCAGTTTCGGCAGGGTAGGTTCTGTCGGGCAGAGGTCTGCCTGCCATATCTAATTTTTGGTTGCTCATATTCACTCCGGAATTTTTAGAATGGAATATACACTAAGGCGAGAATCTTTGCCGACTTGCCTGGGGCGCTGTGCACGTGGTGCTTGACGATGCTGTCATAGTAGATACTGTCGCCTGGCAGCAGAGAGTATTTCTCCTTGCCGTAGTCCACCTCCAGTTCTCCTTCCATGACGTAGATGAACTCCTCGCCCTCATGGTGAGACAGTTTATAGTCCAGATCGTCAGAGGGGTTGATGTCAATGATGAAAGGTTCCATATGGCGTCCAGCCTTTTGCTGAGCCAGCGGGTGGTACTCCATGTGTTTGCGGGCATCGGTTGCACCGTTTGAGAAACTGATGCTGCTGTCTGCCTCGCGGTCCTTGGCGCGTGTTACTACAGGCCCCAGGGCATCGTTGTCATCCATGAATGTTCCCAGTCGCACACCCAGTGCACGGGCCACCTTAATCAGCGGACCCAGTGAAGGCAAGTTCTGGTCGTTCTCAATGGAGTTGATCTGTTCTACAGATAACCCGCTACGTTCTGAAATTTCCTCGATAGTGAGGTTCTTTGATTCTCTGATTCCTTTGATTTTAGAACCTACGATGTTGTTGTTTGACATAAGTCTTTATCTATTAAGTGTTGTTCTTACGTTTTTTTATTTTGCCTGCAAAGGTACAAATAATTTTTTTAAATGTAGAATAAAGGTGGCAAATATTTAGAGTTATTCTTTGATTCGAACTTCAAACAATGTCTATGAAGAAAAAAGCTGCTACCATTAATACATGGTTAGCTTACTGTAGTTTTGTATATAGACGTGCAACAATGGCACCGCTTATATTGTGCCATACGCTGAAAATAGCCCCAGGGATAGTCGCCATCGGGTAGGCGGCAAAATGCAGTGTGGCAAGGCTGGAGGCTAGTCCGCTGTTCTGCATGCCAACCTCGATACTGATAGCGCGCCGTTTGGCATCGGACAGTCGCAGTAATCGCCCTACCATATAGCCTAACCCAAGTCCACAGATGTTGTGGAGAATGACAACCATAATGATGACCACACCGCCCATGAGTAGCTTCTGTGCATTGGCAGCGATGATGATAAGTACAATGAAGGCGATGGTGAGCGAAGACACAGCTGGTAGGTAGGCTGTTGCCTTCTCCGTGAATTTCGGCCAAATACTTTTGACGATGAGTCCTGCTACAATAGGCAGAATGACCACCCAAAGGATGCTCTGCAGCATGCCTAACACATTGACATCGACAGATTTGCCCACCAAAAGCCAGACAAGCAGCGGAGTCAGTAGCGGAGCTAGCAGCGTGGAGGTTGCTGTCATACCTACCGATAGCGCCAAGTCACCCTTGGCAAGATAGGTAATCACGTTTGAGGCTGTACCGCCAGGACAGCAGCCTACAAGCACCACACCCACAGCCAGTGCCTCGTCGAGAGAGAAAAGGTGAGCCAGCGCCAATGCCAGCAAGGGCATGATGGTGAACTGGGCCACACAGCCGATGATGACGTCCTTTGGGCGGCTGAACACGATGCGGAAATCGCCTATGCGCAGAGCCATGCCCATACCGAACATGATGACACCAAGCAAAGGGTTGATGACGGTGGGGTTGATGCTGTTGAAAGCATTGGGCATAATGAGTGCCACTATAGCTGCAAGGAGCACCAAAAAGCCCATGTAATCGGAAATCAGTTTGCAAATTCGTTTCATGACGCTGCAAAAGTACAACAAATATTTGAAATTAAGTATAATAAAAAGAGGTAAGTTTTTGTTTTTTGTCGCTTTTGAGGCATAATTGACCCTGTTTGTTGAAATTTAACTATAAAAAAATACTAAAATTCTTGGCCGTATTCTAGTTTTTTAGTAATTTTGCACCCGAAAATTAGATAATTGACCATTTTTGTTTTTTAAATTTTAACCATTATGAATAAAAGTTTAGTGATTGGATGTTTTGCCGTCATTGGCATGGGCTTTATGTCATGCTCAAAAGACCTATATGACAGCAATGCGGTAAACGAGAAACAAAACGAGAAACAAAAAAATGACTATGCCACGAATTTCGTCAAGAGATATGGCGAAATCGATCCTAACCAGACTTGGGACTTTGCTACGATGGCTCCCATTTCCGGCCTGCCTTCAACAAGTACACGTGCTGCGGGCGATGGTGGAGCAACCTCCGTTTCAGTCATTCAGCAAAGTTCTGGTACGATGCGTATCGAGAAAGACGTTATTGACTGGATGCACTCTGAATTCAAGGCTGGTGCAAACAACTCAAAGAAAGGCAGCCCTTTCTATCTGAAAACCCAAGAACAGACTTTCACCATCGTTCCCTTCTATCAGGGCGTAGCCTCTTATTACTGGGAGTTGTGGATGAATGTCGGAGGTGTAAATGTTCAAGTCTGGTCTAAAAATCAGGATTTGACATATAAGACTTCTGCTGATGGAACTTCGGAGGCTATGACAAACAATGGTGTTCCTGCAGAGGCTATCGAGGTCAATGCTCCTACATATACTTTTAAGGCAACCGCTAATCAGAGCTTGTATTTCTACCTGAAGATATGGACCGGAGGTTCAAAAACATCGGGTAATCCGAATGTAACTACTTCTTCTCTGGATATGAAGATGCTGGCTCTTGAAGGTGCCATCAGGCCTGCCGGTGTTCCTATCGATAATGAAGTGACCATCATTGGTTGCGAGGATGCTACTGATAAAGATTATGAGGACCTCGTATTCCTGATCTATGGTAAGCCGACTCCTCCAATTACTCCGGTCGATGAAATTGAAATTACGGAGACCAAGCGCTATATGATGGAAGACCTCGGTACTACAGATGACTTCGATTTCAACGACATTGTTGTCGATGTTCAGAATGTCTATTCGCAGAAGATTTACTGGAAATCAACCGCTAACGGCGGATGGGAAGAGTCAAAAAGAGATGATCCTGTTTCTAAAGGTCAGCGTGCTATTGTCCGTGCTGCCGGTGGTATCTACGACTTTACACTGAAAATTGGTGATAAGACATGGACCAAGAGTCAAAACCTCTCTGCGGGATCGATGCTGAATACAGGTTCGGGTGGTTCTAGTATCCACTTTAGTGGTCCGTCCAGTGAGTTGGCTAAGTTTGATGTCACAGGTTGGATTCCCAAAGATAATAACGTCTCTGTCACTGTAGCTGGTCAGGATAATAATGGCATACTCATCAAGTTCCCTGAGGCTGGTGAGGCTCCGATGATGATTGCCGTAGATGGTGATATAGACTGGATGCATGAGCGTTCTGGAGTTCCTAGTAATTGGTTTAAAGATTGGTTTAAGAAGTAATTTCGCTATTACATATTTTCAAAGGCCCGTTCCCATCAGGAGCGGGCTTTTTTCTTTAATTATTAAATAATTATTCAATTTTGGTCATGAAGATGGTTGCTTTTGCAGAAAAAACGAGTTTTCCTTTTGATATTTGCTCACTAATTTGTACCTTTGCACCCCGAATTCAGGATTTGATGCATTAAATTAAATAAGTATGGCTAAAATGAAAGGTGCCATTGAGGTGAATACTGAGAGGTGCAAGGGATGCTCATTATGCATTATTGCATGCCCTCAGAAGGTCATCGCTTTGGCCAACAAAGTGAATCTGCACGGCTACCCCTATGTGGAGGCTGTCAACGAGGAAGCCTGTGTGGGTTGTGCCTCGTGTGGTATAGTCTGCCCTGACGGGTGTATCACCGTGTATCGTAAAAAAGTGGAGGAGTAAACTATGGCAGAAGAAAGAGAAGTTGTGTTGATGAAAGGCAATGAGGCTATCGCCCATGCTGCTATTCGTTGCGGATGCGACGGCTATTTCGGCTATCCTATTACTCCGCAGAGTGAAGTGATTGAGACGCTG
>JAEEGL010284102.1_pt1 | contig 15805 bp, 19 predicted proteins | sample 9134231 | NCBI WGS metagenome assembly JAEEGL01 (sample SAMN16246548, study PRJNA631951) | gut metagenome | biome: gut microbiome; feature: rumen; material: fiber-attached | host: Bos | place: Iran: Karaj | collected 2018-10
AAATATCGATAAGGAAGAGTATCACTCCATCTGAGAACCTTGGGAGGCATGACGTCGGTGTTATTTAATGAAAAAAGAAGTACATTGAGGTCACGGCGTGCTGTGTCTTGCCCCCATAGCGTGGCTGCAATTCCGTATATTTTTGTAGGCTCATTTGCATAAAATTCTCTCCCATATGTTTCATTCCGCCTGAATTTACGAATAATACATGCACTCCTTTCATTTTTGACATAGTTGTAACTATAATACATGTTTGAATCCATAGGCCATTCCATATAGCAGGAGTAGGGGTAGCGTATTGTGTCCTGACTGAAAGCAGGATATGCGATTGAAAGTATGATTGTAATAAAAAGGATTTGTTTCATTTCTCAAAAGAATAGTTTTAGTCGTTACGACACTCTAAGTTATTATTAATAAATTCTATATCTTTGACTTGCCCTTTGGTCGGCACTTTCGAATCAAGAACATCGAATAGAATACTATTGGATTCGAAACTCAATAATGATATTGGATCCAAACCAAGTGAGAATGTGGAGTAGCATATTGGATTTTGTACGTTGTTAGGCAATGCTTTGAAAAACCAGACATTATCTGATACAGCCACATAATAAGGTCCATTTGCGTGATCGATGGAAGTATAGAAACGTTGATTGAGATCGTAGATTGCCCAGACCATTTCTGTAGTGTTTGCCCATGGATTCATCTCGAAGAAAGAGGCAAAATCATAATTCCAATTGTGAAACCTGTAGTTTGTCATGATTACAATCCTTTGTTTGATTTTGTTGTATGCAATTTCTACATCGTTCATCTGTTCTCCAATTGGTATTGCCTGAGAAGCAACCATGTTCATTGTGTTCAGGTCAATATTGCGAATTATTATTTCGAAAGTTCCTAATGATACGTCATCGGCAGACAATGTTGCCAATGCAATATTGTTACCATCAAGTGCTACGGCTTTTAAATCTGATAATACTTCGAAATGAGAAGTCTGGTATTTGTAGATAGTGTTGAAAGTACCAGAAATGTTGTTTTTGCTACAACGTCGAAGTATATATTCATCGGAAGAATTGCGATAACTAAGCAGTGCCACATAGTCGTCGGTGAGTATCACTTCTTGTATTTCTTCATTACTTGGACTTGTGATGTCAGAGATAATTTTTACATCTACATAACTGATTTCATTTAAATATCCGTTTAAGATATGATGATTGTTGTATTTTAAGTGAACCACCTTCCATTGCGAGTTTTGGGACTGGTTTCCTTTTCTACCGATAGCAACAACATTTTCATCAGCTAAATCATAGGTAAAAATAGAAGAATTATCATTAAAAACAACTAATTTTTCAAGAGATGTAATCTCATCTTCATTAAAATCAAGAAAAGAGACACCGGCAGTATTTGTGCTTTGAGGGAGTGTATTGAAAAGATGATAGAGATTTACAATTCCGACAAAGCCTTTGTTGAAATGCTGTCCACAGAAATAAATCAGATTGTTGAATACCTTCATGTCTTTTACATCGTATTCCAAGGGAACTTTTACACGCGTAGTATGCAATCCTTGACTCCTTAGTTCAATGTAGCCGGAACTATTGTCTTTGCTATAACATGCCACAGGATTATAATATGGGGTAGACCGAATGATTCCTGTATAAACGTTGGCATTTTCATTGTATCGGACATAGTCCTGTGCCTGGATGTAATTGCTGAACGAAAGCAGCAAAAATAATGGGATGACAATGTTTTTCTTCATTTTCTTTGGTGTTAATAATTATTTAATTGATTGTGTTTTATTATGTTTCATATAAATTATAATTATAATCCCTGATGCAAATATAATGTTTTTTTTTGAATGGCAAAATAACTTGTTTTTTACAGAGTGGAGCCGTGGAATAAAAACTTTTATTATTTCAAGAAAAAAGCGTAATTTTGCAAATTTAAATATTGAATCATTCAATGGGCAGAATCCTTGCAATAGACTATGGCATAAAGCGTACGGGCATTGCCGTCACCGATCCGGAGCGTATCATTGCTACCGGATTGACCACTGTTGCCACCCCTACTCTGCTGCTTTTTCTGAAGGACTATTGCCAGAAAGAGTCGGTAGACATTTTTCTTGTGGGACAGCCCAAGCACATGGACAACACCCCCTCGGAGTCGGCCAGGATAATAGAGCCTTTTGTCCAGCAACTGGCTGCGGCTTTCCCCGACAAGCAGATTGCCCGCATCGACGAGCGGTTCACCTCGAAAATGGCTTTCCAAGCCATGATTGACGGAGGTTTGAAGAAGAAACAGCGACAGAACAAGGGCATGATAGACCAAGTGAGTGCCACCATCATGCTGCAAGATTATTTGAGAACAATATAAAAAAACAGAATAATGCTTTACCCTATAATTGGCTATGGCCACCCGACACTGCGAAAAGTAGCACAACCCATCGACAAAGACTATCCCAATCTGGACCAACTGATTGCCGACATGTATGAGACCATGTACAATGCCGACGGTGTGGGGTTGGCAGCACCACAGATTGACCTCAGCATCCGGCTGGTGGTCATCGGGTTCCGCCCCTACGACGAAAAGACCGACACATACGGAGACCCTGCCGAAGAGCATACGCTTATCAATCCCGAAATCCTGGAATACCTCGGGGAGAAACAATACTTCAACGAGGGTTGCCTGAGCATTCCCGACATTCACGAGGATGTGTTGCGTCCCGAAGGCCTGCGCCTGCGCTGGTATGACGAGCAATGGCAGTTGCACGAGGAGGAAATCCACGGCATGTTTGCCCGTGTGGCCCAGCACGAGATAGACCATCTGGAAGGCAAGGTGTTTACCGACCGGCTCAGCACCATACGCAAGACCATGCTGAAAAAGAAACTGAGCGATGTTATCAACAACCGCGTGAGGACTGCCTACCGCATGAAACCTAACAAAACTAAAAAATAATACATTACAATGAAGAAATTCCCACTTATAATGATTTTGGCGACTATGTTGGTCGCCTGTGGCCCGAGCAGAGAGCAACGCATCGAGGAGATTGAGGATTTTGAAGACTCCATCTTCGAATCCGCCATTGCTGCCGACCCCAACACCGCCGACGAACTGACAAAGCTTTATACCGCTTTTGCCGACAAATATCCCGACGACACCCTCGCACCCCAGTACCTGCTGAAGGCTGCCGAATCGCAGAGCAACGTTATCCACACCGAAAAGGCCATTGCCCTGTTCGACCGTATCATCAACAACTATCCCGACTTTGAGGAAATCCCCATCTGCTATTTCCTCAAGGGCAACGCCTACGAGTTGAACAGCCAGTATGACGAGGCCAAGGCTGCCTACCAGACTTTTGTGGAAAAGTACCCAGACCACTATCTGGCCGACCAGACCCGTTATGTGATTTCGCATGTGGGGATGAGCCCCGAGGAGATGCTGGCAGACATTCTGGCCAATGCCAGCGACACCATAATAGCCCAGTAAGCACCCATATACACCTGCCGACATTATGAGCGACATCATCAACATATTGCCCGACAGCGTGGCCAACCAAATCGCTGCCGGCGAGGTGGTGGACCGCCCGGCTTCGGCAGTGAAGGAGTTGCTTGAAAACGCCCTTGATGCCGGGGCAACCAAGATCCAATTGATTGTCAAAGATGCCGGGCGTACCCTCATACAGGTTATCGACAACGGCTGCGGCATGAGCGACAGCGACGCCCGTCTCTGTTTTGAGCGTCATGCCACCTCGAAAATACACAAAGCCGACGACCTCTTTGCCATCCACACCATGGGCTTCCGCGGCGAGGCTTTGGCCTCAATTGCCGCCATCGCCCAAGTGGAGATGAAAAGCAAACTGCACGACAGCGAACTGGGTACCCACATCCTGATAGAAGGCAGCGATGTCAAGGAGCAGACCCCCTGCGCCTGTCCCAACGGCACATCCATTGCCGTCAAGAATCTTTTCTTCAACGTGCCGGCACGACGCAATTTCCTCAAAAGAGACAGCATCGAGCTCAGTCATATCGAGGAGATTTTCAAACGTGTAGCCCTTATCAACTACAACACTGATTACTCGCTGAACAGCAATGGCAGACTGCTCTACGACCTTCGGGCCGGGAATTTTGCCGAGCGCATCAGCCAGATTTTCGGCAACAGCTACCGCGAAAGGCTTTGCCCCGTAGATGAACAGACCGACCTCGCCAACATCCGGGGGTATGTCTCCAAGCCCGAATTTGCCCGCAAAAGCCGTGGTGAACAATATCTCTTTGTCAACCACCGTTTCATCAAACACCCTGCCCTGAGCGCCGCCATCGAGAAAGCCTATACCGATGTCATTCCCGACCACTACTATCCCACCTACTTCATTCACATCGACATCGATCCCGCCCGTATCGACATCAACATCCATCCCACCAAGACGGAGGTGAAATTTGTTGACGAGCACGCCCTCTTTGCCATCCTGCGCGCTGCCACCAAGAAAGCCATAGGCCAGTTCAGCCTGGCAACTGAGTTGCAGTTCAACCCTATCGAAGAGGTGGACTTCCCTCCTGCCCCCAAAGGCTATATTCCCACCCAGCCACGCGTACACTACAACCCCGACTACAATCCTTTTGAGAGTACCCGCCAGTCAAAGCCATCCTCTGCCTCTGCATCGCCTCGCCCGGCTGCCGACCCTAAATGGAAGTCTTTTTTCGACCTTGACACTCCCGCAACACCTGCCCCGTCAGACACTCAGACATCCCTCGACATGGCTATCCCCACAATACCTACGCTTGCCGACAGCCCATCCGAGTCGTCTCCCTGCCTCCAGTTAGCCGCCAGCCACATCGTCAGTGTCCTGCCTTCTGGACTGTTGATTGTCGACCAACAGGCAGCCCACGAGCGCATACTCTACGAGAGACTAATGAACCAATCCAAAGCCCCTCATGCCCAGCAACTGCTCTTCCCCGTCAACTGCCAGTTTTCGCCTGCCGATGCCGATATTTTCAACGAGCTGATTCCCGAGTTGAAAGGATACGGATTTGAAATAGGTTCTATTGGTCAGACCGCCTTCGTCGTTTCGGCAACCCCGCCCGACATCAAGGAGAGTGAACTACAAACCCTCTTCGACCAAATCCTCCTTGAATACAAAGGGGCAATGATACAGAAGTTCAACGACAGGACACAGTGTCTCTGCCGCTCTATGTCAAGACAAATGGCTGTCAAACCCGGCACCATCCTTCAGCAATCGGAGATGCAGCAAATCATTGCCGACCTCTTCTGTTGCCAAACGCCCTCCGTCAGCCCTTCGGGCAAAAAAACAATGGCGATTCTCTCTCCCGACCAACTGATAAAATAGCCCTGTCAACACACAAACAAGTTATTAATAAAACAATTCACAGCAATATGTCCGACTATTCTCCTCAAGGGTTTAGAATGTTACCCACCGTGGTGAAAAACCTGCTTATCATCAATCTCATTGTATTCCTTGCCACCATGGTGCTGGAACGCTATGGCTACAACAACATCACCTCCATGTGCGCCCTCAACGCCATTCCCACGGGTCGTTTCCGCGTGTGGCAACTCTTCACCTACATGTTCATGCATGCCAACTGGGAGCACATTATATTCAACATGTTTGCCCTTTGGATGTTCGGCTATGTGCTGGAGAACTTCTGGGGCCCCAAACGCTTCCTTGTCTATTATCTGGTATGCGGTGTCGGAGCCGGCCTCTGCAACCTTCTTGTCCCGGGATGGTACATCACCGTGGGAGCCTCTGGAGCCGTCTATGGCATCCTGCTGGCCTTTGGCATGATGTTCCCCAACGAGCGCATATACCTCTATTTCCTCATGCCCATCAAGGCCAAATGGTTTGTCATAGGCTATGCCGCCATCGAGTTGCTGGAAGGTCTTTTCCGTGCCGACGGTATCGCCCATTTCGCTCACCTTGGCGGTATGCTCTTTGGCCTGCTGCTCATCCTCTACTGGCGCAAACACCCGTTCTCACGGTTCTAACTACACCATAAAAAAGGGCGATGTATTATTGATACACCGCCCTTTTTATTATTACTCCGGCTGCTACCAATGGGGCATCTGCTGCGACAGGCAGTGGAACGAACCCAGCCCCCACACTATGTCGGTGCTGTCGATTCCCACAATCTCCCTGTCGGGGAAACAGGCCTCCAATATATACGCTGCCTCATTGTCGGAAAGACAACGATACGTGGGGAAAATCACTTTCTTGTTGGCGATATAGAAATTGGCATAGCTGGCTGGCAGCCGTTGGTTGTCGTAAAACACCATGTCGGGCATCGGCAATTCAACAATCGTAGGCTGCTTGCCGTTGGCCAGTCGGCATCGGTTCAGTACCTTGATATTCTGTTGAAGAACCTCGTAGTTCTCGTCCCAACTGTCCTCCTCCACGGCGGTGATGATGGTGTCCTCCGAGATAAAGCGGCTCAAATCATCCACATGCCCGTCTGTGTCGTCGCCCACAATGCCGTCGCCCAGCCATATAATATTCTCCACCCCGTAATACCCGCGCAGATAATCCTCTATCTGGCCTTGGCTCAATCCAGGATTGCGGTTGGGATTCAGCAGGCACGACTTGGTGGTAATCAAATCCCCCACTCCGTTCACATCTATGCTTCCGCCCTCCATCACTATGCCTGGCTCAAACAGTTGCAACTCCTCATCCCCTTTCGACAGGTAGTTAAAAATATGCACCGGTATTTGAGTATCCAGTTCATACGGGTACTTCCCGCCCCAGGCGTTGTGGTTCCAGTTCACCATACCATGCTTTGCTCTGTCCTCACGGTTCAGTAAGAATGCAGGGCCATGGTCCCGGCACCACGCATCGTTAGTGGGGAATTGATGAAAATATATTCTTCCCATGTCGGTACCAATCTTCTGCAACTCATCAGCCACATGGTCCTCCATTCTCTGGTCATCGACATTGATATGTACATCCTCATCCTCTGCCAGTGTTCTGACAAAGATGTGATACGAAGGGAAAATAGTCTCAATCTTGCCCGGCCACGAATCCTCATTGTGGGGATAGCTGAGCCATGTACCCTTGTGGGGAGCCCATTCGGCGGGCATGTAAAATCCTTGTTCCTTTGGAGTAATCATAGACAATTAATAGTAATCAATTCAACATTCACTCATCGATATAGCGTTTCAGTATCGGGGCATACGAGTCGATGCGCCTGTCGCGGTAATAAGGCCAATGGCGGCGGTAATGGTCGCTCTCGTCCAAATCCAACTCTTCCACATGCAGAGCCTCCTCCAGATGCGGAGCCTGGTATAGCACCCTGCCGAAGGCATTGGTGATGAAACTGCCACCCCAAAACTGCATCCCGCCTTCCCTTCCGGTGCGGTTCACACTGATCACAGGCACCCCGTTGGCCACGGCGTGGCTCCGCTGAATGGTCTGCCATGCCTCATACTGCTCGCGGTTGTCATGCTCGTTCTGGCGCACATCCCAGCCTATTGCCGTCGGGAAAAACAGCAACTGCGCGCCCATCAGGCTTGTAATGCGGGCTGCCTCGGGATACCACTGGTCCCAACATATCAGCACTCCCAACGTGGCATAGCGGGTCTTGAACACCTTATACCCCAAATCACCGGGAGTGAAATAGAATTTCTCGTAATACCCCGGGTCGTCGGGGATATGCATCTTGCGGTACTTGCCCAAATAACTCCCGTCGGCATCTATCACCGCCGTGGTGTTGTGATACAAGCCTTCGGCTCTTTTCTCAAACAGCGAACAAACCAACACCACGCCCAACTCCTTGGCCAGACGCATAAAATGCTGGCATGTCGGTCCCTCTGGCACCGCCTCGGCCAACTGGAAGTTCACATAACGCTCCTCGTCACAGAAATACAGCGAGGCAAAAAGTTCCTGTAAGCAGACTATCTGAGCTCCCGACGCAGCAAGTTCGCGCACTTTCTCTGTATAACGGGATATATTCTCCTTCTTGTCGGCCACGCACGACATTTGGGCTATTCCAACCTTGACTTTCATTGAGATAATAGTTTTTGTTCTTTCTTTTCAATTTGCAAAAATACGCTTTTTTCTTGAAATAATAAAAGTTTTTATTCCACGGCTCCACTCTGTAGAAAAAAGATTATTTTGCCATTCAAAAAAAAACATTATATTTGCATCAAGAATTATAATTATAATTTATATGAAACATGATGAAACAAAATAAAATAAATATTATATAACACCCAAAAATATGAAGAAAAACATTATCATCCCATTACTCTTTCTGCTCTTGTCTGGCAATTTCATCCAAGCACAGGATTTCCTCAAACAGTCTGAGAATTCCGTCGTCTACTCAAACATCATCAAGTCATGTCCCCTTTATCCCTATTCAGTGAATAGTGAGATAAACACATTAGGCAGAGTTGTGGATATTGAATTTATTACCAGCAACTCCGAATGTACTGAGGAATAAAATTATTATATAAAACATATTAATTCAACCTGTCATGAAAAAAATCGCTTTTATTACAATAATCTCTGTGGTCACATTCTTTTCTATGCCTTCCGCTTTCTGCCAGGACACTGTTCGTCCACCCTACTCATGCTACTTGGATTGGCCGCGTGATGACACCTTGGGTTTCAATGCTAATGGCTATTTATGGACTTGGCTTCCATTTGATATTCTTAATGTAGCCAACAAAGATGCAGCTTATGCAAAGAAATACCGTGTCGCCCAACCCACCAAAATCTATGGCGTTGCGGCAACCCTTTGGGGTCAGGACACTGCCCGTTGCGGCATGTTGGTTCGCTTGTACAATCTCGTTGGCGATAGCGCCACACAACTCTGGGAAATGAGATGGAACGATTCCCTTCCATTCCGCTATTATGTTTACGAGGCAAAAGATTGTTATAAATACTCCACAACATTTGGACAATATGGCGAGGAAGTCATTAAGGCTTACGAGTTTTATTTCGACACCCCCATGGTAATGATGGACTCTTTTCTTGTAGGCTACATGGTTGATTCAATAGATCTTAATCGTAGAGGCCTGGGCCATTGCTATCTTGCAGGAAATAGATGGCGTTGTACCGATAAATACGAAGAACCATATTGGTATTGGGTCAACTACAATACTACTTTTTATAATTCTGATGGCAGAAAACACCCTGGGCACTGGGGCGGTCTGATGCCTATCCTGCATCCATTATGCAACCCCGACACCGTCTCCTGCCCCGTGGTGGAGCAGCTCCATGCCGACACCGTCGACAGCCTCCATGTCCGCTTCTCATGGCTCCCCACCGACTCGCGCCAGCAGCGCTACCAAATATCCATCGGCCCGCAAGGCACTCCCCCCGACGAAAACCGCATCTTCGATATCGACATCAACCCCTACACCCACCGCAAACGTTGGGACACCTCCATCGTCTATGCCGCCTATGTCCGCGCGCAATGCCTCGTCCCCTGCTACGCCCACGACTCCCTCTACTGGAGCGATTGGAGCCAGCCAGTCTTCTTCTCCTTCCGCCGTCCCGAGCCCATAGGCATTGACAGCCCCGACTCCCGAGCCCTCTTCTCCATTCTTCCCAACCCCGCCAGCGAGTCCGTCACCCTCACCCTCGCCACCCCAACCCAAGCCCCCTGCTCCGTCACCCTCCGCGATGCCGCAGGCCACACTCTCCTCCAAACCTCCTTCTCCGGCTCCTCCACCACCCTCGACACCCGCAACCTCCCCTCCGGCACCTACTTCCTCACCATCGCCACCCCCGAAACCACCGCCACCCGCAAGTTAATTATCGAATAATATTATCTCGTCACTACAAACAATCACAGGCAGGAGTTTCCTGCCTGTGATTGTTTTTCAATTCTGCTTCCGAACCGCGAATCAGCGGCGTATTATCTCCGTCGTACCCTGTGAATTCTGCAGGGTCACCGTCACCGCATGGGTCTTGCCATTACGGTAATAGACAATGTCCACATGGTCGCCGGGGGCATGGCGGCCTATCTCCTCCATCATCTCGGCAAAACTGTTCACCTCCACGCCGCTCACCGAAAGCAGCAAATCACCCTGCTTCAGACCGGCTCTGTCGGCGGCGCAGTCGGGCACCACACGCGCCAGCAGCACCCCTTTCACCTCTTTCAGACCCATCTGCGAGGCCAACTCCGAAGTCATCTCCACCACCTGCACACCAAGATATCCGCGCTGCGCGTGACCATAGCGTTTCAAATCCTCTGTCACCTTCTGTGCCAGATTGACGGGAATGGCAAAACTATAACCAGTATAGTAGCCGTCGGCCGAAGCAATAGCCGTAACAATGCCTATCAGCCGTGCCTGTCCATCCACCAACGCGCCGCCCGAGTTGCCCGGGTTCACAGCCGCGTCGGTCTGGATAAACGACTCTATCGGGCTCTCCATGCCCCTGTTGTTGTCGATAATACCCACATTGCGTGCCTTGGCGCTGATAATGCCCGCCGTCACCGTCGAAGTGAGGTTGAACGGGTTGCCAATAGCCAGAACCGGCTGTCCCACCCGTGCGCTGTCGGAATTGCCGAAAGGGATGGCCTTCAAATCCTTTGCCTCCACCTTGAGCAATGCCAAGTCAGTGGCGGGGTCGGTGCCCACCAGCCGTGCCGGCAGCACCCTCTTGTCGTTCAAGGTGACCTGTATCCGCTCAGCATCCTGCACCACGTGGTTGTTCGTTACAATATAACCGTCGTCGGAGATAATCACACCAGAGCCGTAGGCGCTGTATTCCTTGCGCTGCACCCCCTGATTGATGATAAAGCCGAAAAACGACTGATACAAAGGCGTGAGACGGGTCTGCACGGTGCGGATATGCACCACCCCGTCGATAGTCCGTGCCGCCACATCGCTGAAATCGGCATAGCGCACCCCCTGGGCAGGCAATGCCACCGCATTGTTCATCTCTACATTCTGCTGTGTCTGTCCGGCGTGGCAGCCACACAATGCCAAAGTCATTACAAAAAGAAGTTTCTTCATAGTTTCTATTATTTATTTTATCAGTAAATCCAAAAGCCCGATGACGCTGCAGTCGCCGTCAAGCATCTTTGTATCGGAAAACAAAAAACGACGAAAAATATTGTATGTTTAATAATTTTTGTATTTTTGCATTTTGGCTGGTCGGCAGACCCGCCGCAAACAACACATATATTCAACACCCAAACAGGCACATCCATGCATATCGTCATCATAGGCACAGCCCATCCCTACCGCGGCGGACTCGCCGCCTTCAACGAGCGCCTCGCCGCTCAATTCCGCAACGATGGCCATCAAGTGGAAATGTACACCTTCACCCTCCAGTACCCCTCGTTCCTCTTCCCCGGCAAAACACAGTATACCGACGCCCCAGCACCCGCCAACCTTTCCATCAAGCGGCGTATCAACTCGTGCAATCCATTCAACTGGCTATCGGTTGGCAGGGAAATCCGGAAGAAGAACCCCGACCTCGTTGTCTTTGCCTACTGGATGTCGTTCATGGCCCCCTGCTTCGGCACCATAGCGCGCTGCCTGCATCGCAACAAACACATACGCTGCGTGGCCCTTGTCCACAACATGCTGCCCCACGACGCCAAAGCCATCGACCGCATCTTCCCTCCCTATTTCGTCAACTCCATGCACGCCTTCACCACCCTCTCCGAAGCCGTCATTGCCGACATCAACCACTTCGACCGTCACAACAAACCCAAAACCTGGGCCCCCCACCCCATCTACGACCACTACGGCGAGCGCCTTTCCAAAGAAGAGGCACGCCGCCAACTGGGACTCAACACCAACGGCCGCTACGTACTCTTCTTCGGCTTCATACGCGACTACAAAGGCCTCGACCTGCTTATCGACGCCTTCGGCGACCCCACCCTGCAGGATCTCGGAGCCAAACTCATCGTTGCCGGCGAGTTCTACGGCGACCCCAAACCCTACCTCGACCGCATACGAACCCTTGACATCCACGACATCGTCGTCCTGCACAACGACTACATCCCCGACAACCGCGTCAACCTCTACTTCTGCGCCGCCGACATCGTGGCACAGCCCTACAAAAACGCCACCCAAAGCGGTGTGACACAGGTGGCCTTCCATTTCGAGAAACCCATGCTGGTGACCAATGTCGGCGGACTGGCCGAAATAGTGCCTGACGGCAAGATAGGCTACGTGGTCGACCCCGACCCGCAAGCCATCACCGATGCCCTCGTCAAATACTTCAAAGAAGGCAAAGAGGAAGAATTTACCGCCGCCCTGCGTCAGGAAAAGCTCAAATACACGTGGAACCGCATGACCGACGCCGTCCTCCGTGCCGCCCAAGCCGCCTCCAATTAACTTAATTTTAACATTCTAACAACCATTCAACTCTTTCATCCCTCGCTACTTATCCCCCATTTCTCCCATATTTCTCCCATATTTCTCCCATCCAGGATGGGAGAAATATGGGAGAACTGAGGTATAACGATGGCCGAACGAGCGAAGAAACACATAGGTTTCCCCCTTCCCCTCTCCTCCTTTGGAGGAGGGGAGAAAAAAACCGTTGCCCAATTTCTATCTCGGACAACGGGAAAAAAAATGTAATATGAAAAAAAAGTGTTATCTCTTTCCTTTGGGAGCCTTGCCACGCGGGGCATCGGCTTTGCGGTTCTTGCGGTCGGCTTTGCAGCGGGCTCGGAATTCGGCCAACTGCTCTTCGGTGAGCACCTCGTCAATCTGCACACGGGTGCGGTACATCTCTTTGGCAATCTGCGACTGGAGAGAAGCTTCGCGGTCGATGAGAGGGAAGAGCTTTTCGGACTGGTCACCGTCCTGTCCCATCAGGGTGCGGATGTGGGAGCGTACACCGTCGAGTTCTTTCTGAAGTTTGTCAACCTGTTTCTTGCAGCTCTCGGTGATGCCTTCAAGGCGTTTTTTCTGTATTGCCGAGAGGTTGCTCACCATCTCCTCCACCTTGGGAGGCTCGTGGTTGGGACGACGTTGGCGATGACCGCCGTCGGGAATCTGTGCCGGGAGTACCGTGCCGCACAACAGGATTATCAGTAGCAAAAATGTTTTTTTCATGGCTGGGAATGTTTTGGTCAGAGGTTAATCATAAAGGTATTCGATAGCGGCCATCTCGTGCATTGGCGAGGTGGACTCGTAGTCGGCATTGTAATTGTAGACCGAAGCAATGACATCGCTTATCTGTGCCTCGTTGTAACTGCGAGTGAAGAGAATGGTGACGTTGAGGGCTACGGCAAAGACGGCACAGGCGGCCACAGCGGTGACTACGCGTTGGAAACGCTGGCGGCGGAGCTGATAGGGAGTGAGCAATGGCATAGTGCGTACCTTGGCCATGACGGCGTCGGTGACGTCGATGGTGCCGGGGTAGCGCAGGGACTGGAGTTGCTGCACGATGGGGTCTTGCTTAGTATGTCCGGGTTCTTTCACTATTGTTGTTTTGTTGTTTGTTCGGGTTGCGGGGTGTTGGTAGTTGCGGGGTGCCGGAGGGTCAGGGGGTGAGCATTTTGCGCAGGTTTTTGCGGGCGCGGAAAATGAGCGACTCGACCTTGGCGGTGGTGCATTGCATCACTTCGGCAATGTCGTTGTAGGAGAAGTTGTCGTAGGTGTAAAGCACAAGGGCTGTGCGTTGCTCGGGGTTGAGTTTGCCGATGGCTATGCGGAGCTGGCGTAGCTGCTCGTCGCGGATGATGGACTGCTCGACGTTGGGTTCGTCGGCGGGTCGGTCGGGCAAGGGGTTGTCGTCGGTGGGGACGATGATGCGTTTTTGGTGTTTGAGCTCTTTGCAGACGACGTTGACGGTGATGCGGTAAATGAAGGTACTCAGTTTCGACTTGAACTGGAAGCGAGGCAGGGCGAGATAGAGTTCGACAAAGACCTGCTGGGTCATCTCCTCTATGTCGAGTTTTAATCCGCCCATTTTGTAGCAGAGGTTTGCCACTATGGTCTGGTAGGCATCGACTATCTCGGCATAGCGGTTGACGTTGCCTGACAGTATGTCGCGGATTACCTCTTCTTCGTTCATGTTCGAATCTGTTATTATGTATTTGATAAATGTGATTTATTGCAGGGGGATATATGTTTTTTTTATCCTTTTGTGCAACAATCGTTTTATAGGGTGTCGGGACTATTTGTATTTGAATTCTTCAATGTCGCGGCGTTGGCGTTTGGTGGGTCGGCCACTGCCTCGGTCGCGCTTTTCGAAGGCATATTGGCGCACCAGCTGTATGCGCTCGTACTCTTCGGGGGGTGTGAGGTCGGTCATAAAGTTTTCTACAAGCTTGGCACCTACCCTGTTGCCGAGGGGTTGGCGCACTTGGATGACTTTGTGCAGCTGCTCGATGGAGAGTTCGTAGATTTCGCCGGTTTTGATTTCGTGGGAGGGTTTGAGGGGCAGGCCGTTCATGCGTACATGGCCGCAGCGACAGGCATCGGTGGCAAGGCTGCGAGTCTTGTAGAGGCGCACGGCCCAGAGGTATTTGTCTATGCGGATGGCTTCGTCCATGGCTTAGTTGTTTCGGAAAATATAGGTGATGGTGCCCACCTGAACCTCAGGGGCATCGGCCTTGGAGCTGAATTTGGCTTTCATGGCTGCTGCTTTGGCTTTGCTTACAAGTCCGGCATCAGTTAACGTGGAGCCCTTTTCGGGGGCGGTCACTTGCGTGACGTTGCCGTCACGGTCGACCCATATTTTCACCACTACTTTACCTTCTTTATTGGTATTGGTCTGTGGGGAGGGCAATGCGCGTGCGCTGCGGCCTGCAAGGCTGAAACCTGCGCCGCCCTTGCCGGGAGTGCCGTCGTAGCGGTTGGAGTTGGGGTCACCGCCTTCTTTGCCCATATTGCCACTGCCGTAGGTGTTGCCTTCGCTGCCACTGTTGGCGTTCTTGTTTTTATTGCCGCGGTTGCCGTTGAAGAGCGCGTTTTTATTAATTTCGGGTTCTTTCGGGGGTTCGGGCTTGGTAGTGGTGGGAGTGGTGTTGTCGGTCTTGGCGGTGGAAGGACGGTCGGAGGTGTTGATGGGAGTGGTGGATTCGGTGCGCTGGGTGGAGACCTGCTCGGTGGCGGTGCGGGGACGCGGGGCACTGCTGGCCTCGGAGGCCTCGGGCATGGGGTTGTTGCCCAGGCCGAAGTCGCTGTTGCCCAGGTTCACCTCCACTCCTTCTTCGGGGATAGGCGGGTTGGGCGGGTCGTAGCCAAAAGCGAGACACACCACCACAACCAGAGCCATGCAAAGGATGGTGATGCCCCCGGAGATGGTTTTGTTTTTCTCTTCTTGGTTCATTTGGAAATAGATTTTTTAGATGGGATAGAATGAATAGAACTATACGATTATTTCTTGGGCGAGGTGGCCAAGATTACTTTGTGCTTGGAGCCGGTATGGTCGTTGATGGTGTTGACGGCATCGATGACGTTGACCACATATTGCACAGGGACGGTTTTGTCAGAACGCAACACCACACAAGCATCGGAGACACCGGGTTCAATGCCCGAGGCGATGAGAGGTTGTAGGCCGTCGATGTCGGTGGGAGTATTGTTGACTTGGAAATTGAAGTTCTCGTCGATGTAGACGGTGACATTCTGCTTGGCCATGGTCTTGCTGCCGCTTTCGGGAAGGAGAAGCTTGACGGCGTTGGGGCTGATGAGCGTGGAGGTCATCATGAAGAACACCAACAAGAGGAACACCAGGTCGGACATGGTGGAGTTGTTGTTCTCGATGGTGAGTTTGTTTCTTGTCTCTATCATGGCTTAAATATTACAAATTAATCCGGTTTCTCAAACTTTCCTATTGTTTATTAGGCGGGTTCGTGGAGGAGATCCATGAACTCGGTAGCACGGACTT
>JAEEGL012362711.1_pt1 | contig 15805 bp, 9 predicted proteins | sample 9134231 | NCBI WGS metagenome assembly JAEEGL01 (sample SAMN16246548, study PRJNA631951) | gut metagenome | biome: gut microbiome; feature: rumen; material: fiber-attached | host: Bos | place: Iran: Karaj | collected 2018-10
CCATGCTGAAGAGCTCTGAAGATAGCCAAACATACGGTTTGTGCTCCTTTGATACCTTCGTCGTGATTATGAGAAGGAAGAGCTGTGGCCGCTGCAGCATCCAACATTTCGTCAATGTACTTATACCAGTATGCTACAGGACTCGGACGCATTGCAGCTCCGTTGCCATAACTGGAATATGGGACAGGTGCTTCACTATTTACCCATTGGGCAAAGCGCCCGCCATAACCTCCTTTGGGATTCGGATAGCGGCGGCACCAATCATGGATGCTCTCGCCAAAGTCTCGATTCATCAGCAAGGCATCGGCAACAGCGATAGTGCAAATGGTGTCATCGGTGAAGCTGTTTTCTTCAGACAACCACTCGAAATTGTAGTCGTTCGTGGGATTGAACTCCCAGCGGCTCCCTACTATATCTCCTATTATTGCTCCTAACATAATGTTAATCTTTATTTAATCCCATCCTTCATCGTCATTATTCTCCATGTAGCGGCTCATGCCGTTGTCATCCATATCATCTTCAGATGCAGGATCGAAGCCACGCATGTTGTCTTGCTTCACTTTGTGGCTGCTTCTACTGGAGGACGAGTTATAAGAGCTTGATTGTTCTTTCTTCATTATCTCTTGTTCTTTTATGATACTATCAAGCCTGTTCCTTTCTTCAGCTCGCTTAATACTGTCCCTAACCATATAGATAGAATCATAATAAGCCCTGTCGATATCATCCTGTTTCGGCGTATTGTAGCCACATGATGATAGGACTATCAGAAGAAATAATAGACTTACGAAATTTTTCATACTTCAGAAGTTATCTTCAAATGAATCAGAACTACTTTCCTTATACTTCGCATAAAGCTTTTTTCCAATTTTATCACGCCTCCATTCTTTTTCGTGATAATCTGGTGAAGTGTTAATGCGAACTTTCTTAATACCGTTAGAAAATTTCTCTATCTGGCCCTTCGATATAGGGAACTTTGCTTCTGTAATATATTCGTTTGATGATACAGCAACGTAACCAATCATGACTGCTCCATCGTTCATAATGGAAGAGTCAAGTAGCTTTCCGTCAAGAGAGATTACTTCATCATTCATAAAGCGAATCAGTACTTTAGGTGAATCAGACATATTGTATTTCCATGACGTAACAATAAATGTGAGGTATACAGAGTCCTTTTCTGTAGATACATTTATCTGAATATTACCGTCACCGAAAGCCCTGTCACCATAACTTACTTGAGCCTTGGTACAGGTGCAAGATAAAACTATTAGTAACAATGATAGTAATCTTCTCATACTGTTCTACTGCATTTAGTAAACTATAGTGTTTTTTATTTCAACGTATCATATTATCCTCATTCTTGTACAAATGTTGCAGAGAATGCTCTACAGCGACGATTGGTCTGACGAACACTACCTAATGAGAACTTTCCGTACTTTTCAAAGATGTCTAGTCCACGTGAAAGGGTAATTTTCCAGCCATTGTTAAGGACAATACTTCTGTCATGATCTGCATCGAAGAAATAAGAGAACTCAATTCCGACCGCTTGTAGTTCGTCTTTTAGCTCATCGAAAGTATCTATCATTTCTGGAACTTTCTCATCATCGTTCTGAGTATGTAGTTCGATGGAGAGCTCCTCGTTATTTTCGCAACACTCACGACACGTCTGGATAAACTCTACCAGATTTTCTATTTGGAATGGTGCGCGTACGTACGGGTCAGTGATTACGATATTCGAGGCAGTAGCAAGATAATCGCCAAATAGACGCTTGTAAGATACATTCGACTGGTTAGCACGAATTTCAATGAATTTTGAAGCCAATTGCTTCCCTTTGGATTTGGAAGAACTTTGGGCTTCATCTTTCGGCTTTTCTGCCGAAGTGCTGTTGTTATCCGTGCCGGGCTTGTTTCTTGTGGGGATTGTTGGAATGTCTTCTTCCTCAGTTTGAGCGGTACGCTCATGCACGGGTAGAAAGTCATTTTCTATCTGTTCCAATGTTAGGACTGTGTGCTTTTCGCCAGTCTTTACATTGAGATATTGGAATTTCGCAGGTTCGGCTCTGAATGTCTCGTCAATTACGTAGAGCTGATCCTTGACACGTTTACGAGATTCGGCGGCGAAGTCGATAAGCTCGTATGCCTCTTCGTCTGTGAAATTCTGGTCGGGATAGATAAGTTTTATCAAGCCAGAGAATGTCTTACGAATAGCGAGATGGTCGCGCTCAGAAAGTGAACCATCGAACTGTGCGTAGTTCTTCAGCAGTGATGTGAGGTCAGTATTACGCATGGCATGAAGGACTGCAGCGATGTAGTCCGTAATTAAGCCATAACCTTTTGAGAAGGAATCCTTCTTCAGCATCTTTATCTCCCAACCAGGATTATAAAGATGAATGCGGTCAAGAAAAGCACCTTTTATGAATGAAGTAGGAATACTTTCAAATAAGTGGCTATTTCTCAACATGTATGAAACAGTATGCTTTGTATTGCCGACAAATGACATGGAAGCAGATGCTTCATGTGTCGCCTTACCTCGGTTGAATGACTTGTTTGCAAGGTAGTTCTGCATGGTATCAATCAAGACGGCATCTGTAGCACGACCTTTCTGCTGCTCAAATTCATCCCATGCGACCACATCCCAATATCCGACAAGACCGAGGATTTCTTTGTTTCCTGACATCTTTACGAAGAGGCGTGCTGAAGTAACATCACCACCGCTGACAAGTACACCATAGGGAGAAAGCTCTTGGAATACATGGGATTTTCCCGTTCCTTTCGGACCAAGCTCCATGAAATTAAAATTGTTCTCAACATGAGGTAGCAGACGAGACAATACAATGAATTTCTCTCTTCTATTAAGATTTTCAGGATTGAGACCGACTGTATGCACGAGGAAGTCAATCCATTCATCCGTAGTAAACTTTTTACGCTGCTCTATATAGTGTTGAAGGTCGATGTTGGCGATCTGTACAGGCTTCAAAGTCTGTATCTCCCAACGAACTTTAATGTTTTCTCCGGGAATGTGTCCAATGGTGACAATACACCAAACACCATTTCCAGAGAGTAGCTTCGGATTCTCTTTCACATACTCGGCTCCGATGGGTATTCCAGTCAATCCAAGATTTGCAAACTGTGCATGGTATTCATCTGCGCGGTCGTTAAGAGTTACGGATACTTTATCAATGATGCGATGCCTGCCTTGCTCCTTGATTTTACCTTTGACAATCTCTGCTTCGGCACGATGAACATAATTGTTACGAATAACTTCCTTAACCTTTTCAAGTCCTTGCTCTATGTCTTCTTCATCGTCACTTGCGCAGTATTGTCCAAGCAAGTATTCGAGGACATAGGTAGGTACAGGCAGACCGCCCTTGACGAGAAAAGCTAAGTCTTTTCTAACCACTTTGCCCAAAAAGGCTTCCAATATTTTTTCCTGTAATGTCATAGACTTACATTTTTATTGTTTAGAAATCTTGTTCTATAAAAGTATTGTTCTTCACCGTTTCCTTAATCAACGGATTGAGTGGTGTTTCAACATCCCAAACGCGCAGCTGCAGAAGAGATGATGGAGTGGAGTTCTTCAAATTCAGTGTAACATTGAACATGCGGTTAGCCGGATTCTCGGCATCAGGGCTATTCAAAGTCACTGTCACTTCATCTGTAACTGGAGTATTGCCGTCGAATACACAGCATGCAACCTTTCTTTCAATAAGAGTCATAGACACGGCTTCAGACTGAATGAGCGTAAACTTCACACGAGAGTTCACCATATTCAGCTTGTTTGAGAGTAGTACCACATTCACCTTATCCGTTTTGTCCTGGCGTTTCAGGACGGAATGTATAACAGGTACGATAAGTTCTTGAAGCGTAGCACCTCCGTGTGCAAATTCATATCCACCCGGTGCGGCAAGGCGATTTGTGCCTTCTGGTACAGCTACAAATACAGGAGAAGCCGATTTGATGGATGACACCTTTTCCAATGGGAACTTAATAATCTTATCTTGATCAGCATCTGATGATGTTAGATAATACCTCGTTCCCTTGTCAATAGTTTCCTCCTTGATAGAGTGTTTATCTTTATCCGTAAATTTGATGTCATTATATATGAAGCCATGGTCAGCTGTAAGCAATACATTGTTTACGTTCCATGTAGCATGAATACGGCGAATGAGTGCTGTCAGCTGTTCTATAGCACGACGGCAGGCGCTAATGACCTCAAATGTGTTGCTATTATGAGAAGCGTCGTCTATGGTATCATGATAGATATAGACAAGCGACTTCTTGAACAATTCACGTTTAGAAAGAGCATCGCCGTCCATCACATTCTCATACTTAACGCATACAGCATCTTGGCGATACTTCTGCAAATGAGTCGTTCTCTTTTCGATTGTATCTAAAATGACCCCGTCCGTAGCCATTTTATCTCCTTGAAGGGTGAGTTCGTGGTGGGGCAAGATGGATTGTTTGCAGTATTTCGTTTCTGTAGGCAACATAGCCAGGCAAGGAGTAATACTTGCAATGTGCTTTTCTTTAGAAAGCTCTTGCATCAGCTCCTTTGCTACTTCATAGCGCAAAGCGTCGCTGATGATAACCACCTGCTTAATAGAGGGGTCTATGTTGTCCTTGAAGAAATCCTGCTGATTACTTATAGATATGCCTTTGAAGTATTCACCTTTCTCCTGCACACAAGTTAACCATTCAAGATTAAATATGTTTGTGACAGAAGCATAGTCTTGATCCAACTGTCGTTTAACCTCATTTAGCGTCTGCTCGATTGGGTTAGCGTTATTCATTACTGTATGGTAATCTTCCAACGCCTGACGATAGAAGTAATCGACAAGATAAAACTCATTGAGATACTTCTGTACATATTCGTTAGGAGTATTCAGCTTAAGCGTACCCAAGCTTCGAATCTTGTCATAGTACAGGGCCAGATTCTGAACAAAAGAGAGCACCTCCTGAATTGTCGAAGATTCTGGCAGCTTCAATGAGAGGTCGCGCATCTTTTCGCTCACTTCCATTGGCTCTACCTGCAGACGCTGTTTGACAGCAGTAGCGATGATGGGCCAACAAAGAGCTTCTGTAACGTAGAAATAATTTGCATCAATACCATAGATACGTATTATTTCCTGCTCGTCAATTTCTTCTCCCAGTGTCGCTATCGCCTGGTTGAATGGACCAGAAAGCACACGATCATGCGTAGCACGGTCGAGAATGCGGTTAATCTGCTCCAGTACCAATCGGTCGGAAATCTTGTATTTCTTGTAAAGGTCTGACGGTGACTGTTCCATTAGTTGCGTAAAGGAATTGTATTTAAGTGATTCCGCTATTTCACGCATTTTTACTTCACTATTCGGATTATAGCCACATCCGAATACAGCAGCTAGCTTCGCCTGCAGAGCCTTGTTAACGTCATTGTTCTTTCCTATACGATTAAAGAAGTCAGTTCTTTTCTTAGCTTCTGATTCCAGCCCAAGAACAATGAGCCTAATAAATATCTCTTCCCAATCCAGAACTTTTTTCTGTGCAATATAATCAGAAATGACGGCACGGAAGAAAACATCTTCGCTGAAAGCAGTGGGAGTTAGATAATTCTGCATAAGTTTGTTTATGCGACTAGATTGTAATTCTGCCACATGCTTTTTGATAAACGGAGTGAATTTCTCCGGCAAGTTATATTGTTGTATGAAAGAAGCGTAGTCATCCTCTTTATACTCCATATTTGCCATGAGTAAATCAAGCAGAGGAAATTCGAGCCGAGTCTGTTCGTTTACTGGCTTGAATTCCTGCTTGAAAAGCAAAATGACCTTTTCATTCTTCCACTGGTGCTCGATTGCGTACTTTGTTCCAAACCAAGTGCCATCGAAAACTATATAGTGAAAGCCATCAGCCCACGAAACGTCTTTCAAGTCCGATTCAATGATAGCTAAGCTATCGAATATGAAGAGGACATGAAGTTTCGGGTTTCTTTCAAAGTAGCTATATATTCTATCTTGTACCATGAGCATTACTTTATTTTAGCGAGGACATCACCGAATTTAGCATAATTCACTACTACGCCATCATCAAGATCGAATGTTAAACGGCTGTCCGCAATGAGCTGTAAGCGGTCGTTATATTCTTCACATTCAGCCAAGTCATTTCTGAATTTTTTCAGCTTGTTACGCTCAGCCGTACTCAAAGCTACAACGTTAGCCTCCAAACCAGCAATAGACTGACGAAGCCAATCCATGTGCTTCATGAGGTAATTAGAGCGTACCTTGTCTGCCGTGTTAGCATCTATGCGGTGCATGTATGCCAAGCACTGGAACGCACCCTTCTTGCTGCTGAACAGCCAGTAGATGGGTCGGTTCTGATATATCTTCTTGTGATCCTTCCAGAAATCCTTTTGCAAGTACTTCTCCAGAGAAGTGCCAAGACAGGCTTCCACAAAGCTGATGTTCTGATTGACCTTCTCAGCACCGAAAGCTATACGGATAAATTCCTGCACACGCTTCACGAGGTTATCATCAAAAGCACTGTCAGCAGAGAGAATAGGAATGATACCATCATCATCTATCGTCAGTTTGCTGTCACCATACTTATATGTGCAAACCTCCTCTTCGGTGGGATTGGGGTGTGCGATATGCAATCCTGGCATATCAAGACGGTAACGCCCCATCCAGCAACCGACAGCATAGGAAATGAGCTGTTTCATCACCACATCAGCGTGCCATTTAAGTTCGTTGTTTTCAATAGAGATTTCACCTTGTTGAAGGATTGTTACTTCATCGAGTGGCACTTCAGGCGCCAATTCGTCCTGTAGTCCATAAATCTCAATGAACTGCTTATTCAACTCTTCTTCGTTGCGATGGAGCTCGTCGAACTTATCTGCCCACTTATTGCAATACATATCGTAGCACCATTCAATGCTGTCAGGCTGAGGTACTGAAGGGTCGATACATATATGTTCACCTGACTCTCTGAAAACTTTTTCACTGTAGTATTCAATGTGTTCAAAGAGTGTGTCCGCATCCATTGTAAGAAGTTCATTCTTTTTAAAATCCCATGATGTCTCATGAGCGTCCCAATCACGCCTACAGATATCTATATTAGAATCTGTTTTATCAATAATGACTTTATTCTGAGTAATATTTATTGGAACTTGTCTCACAGCTCCAGTATCAATTTTCCATGAAGGACAAAGGGATTTGACAAATAGTCTGCCAACAATTGAATTTAAGTATGCAAGACCATATTTATCATTAGAGTTATTATAAATTCCTCCCATATATGGACTCGCATCTGTCATCATTGACCCTGGATAAATATAACGTCCTATAAATCCTCGGGTACTAGCGGAGATAATATTGTAAACAAATCCTTCTTTAAGCATATAATCAAGGTTTTGAGGCCTTGAAAGTAATTTTCCTTTAGAATTTCTGAAATTTTTTAATTCTTCACCATCATTAGTCCAATTAATAACAAATTCAAGATTTCCGTACCATCTTCTATAACCGCCTCCTTTATTGATAGGTACCCATGTTTTGACAATCTCTTGATAATTTGATTTGTTATAATTGATTTGATCATAATCAACTTCGCTCCATAATCTTAAAAAATGTGGATCATCACCTGTTGCTAAGCCTTTTCGAGCTTCGAAATAGGTACCAACTTGGGGAAGGCATTTAAAAGCATCTGAACACTTCTCACTTAGCCAATAAATAATTCGGAAATCTGGATAATTTATAATATTAGCAATTTTGAAATGATAAATAGGACATGATTTTTCTAAGAAATGAAGTTCCTTTTCGATAGAACTTAGGCCTTTCAAATCAAAATAAATACCGTTTATTTGATTTATATTTGATTTTGTACAAATAAAAGAAACAGATGTTACAACTTCGCCAGATAATTCAGCAAAAGTTCCAGGACCTAAATCAAGGTAGTCATTTATCATTAAATTTTTGGAAACAAATTCCCTATAATTCTTATATGATACTTTTGAAGTCCATGCCGATTGATTTATAAATCCATATTTTCCGTTAGATATACACAGATTGAATGCGACATCCATGAAAATTGCGCTTAAATCAAAACTTGTATACTCATAATTTTCTTTGGCATACTCTAACAATAAACTATTCATATTGCCTGCACCCATATAGGGCGGATTCATCACAAGAGTATGGTATTTCTCTGTAAGTGCAAGAATGAGTTTCATTGCCGGAATGATTTCTGCAAACTCCTCTTCATCGTACTGATGAGCCTCGTAATATTCAACAGTAGATTTGATTTTAGATCTTGTACTGTCGGGAATATTAAATATCATAATAGATCCGAGTGAGTCTGCATCCTGCATGAGTCTAAAGGCATCAAGGAGGGCAGCAATGTCCTGGCTTGATTCATTTCCTCTGAAGAAGCTATGAAGCTTTGCTGTTAATGTTTCTTCATCTTTCTGCGACTCAGGCATATTTAGGATGTTGGGCATGCAGTGAGCGTCTGCGAACGAGCGGTCTCGCTGGCAAGCCTTCAACAAGAGCGCAAACGTAGACAACTGCTTCGCGCGGGTATCGAGGTCGATGCCCGTCAAATTCTTTGAGAAAATAGCTTCTATTGCTTCGCTGCGACTATAGCCATCCTCGATGTAAAGGTCAAAGAGCATGTCGAAACATTCATTCAGGATGTGACCTGAGCCACAGGCGAGGTCGCCTAAACGAAGCTCTGTCAAATCCTTGTATTTCAGCTTGGCATCTTCAGGCGTTGGTTCTGACGGTTCCACAAGATATTTCCATTTATCTTTGAGGTTAGTTGCCCATGGGTTGTTATCAAGATATATACGCCCAAGCGTATTCTGCACCATGTATTTCACAATCCAGTTCGGTGTAAAAATCTGAGTTGCTGCAGGTATTTCATCCGCTTCAAACTTTCCTTTCTTAGCAAATACTTCATCCTTTCGCTCTGAGATATAGAACTGATAGAGCCATCCAATCAGTTCGGGTGAAGCGAAATCTTCGTCTGTAATAAACTCCGTATGATTGAGTGTATCAATGAAGCCATTCTCTGCAAGGATGTCATTTGGTAGTAATAACTCTGTATAGTCGGCGATGCCACCGAAGCACTTGTAGAGAATCGGGTTGCTATGACAGTAAGCCGTAATAAGGAGTGAGAACTGTGGTGTTACGGCTGATACATCAGATAAAAGCGTCCGCAGCAGTTCTTCATCAGCGGCAGACATCTGAGGGTGTTGCCCCATTCGGGCAGCATCAACTATTCTTGGCGTTCGGGCTACGTCGACAAAAGTCAACTGTGGCTCAATAATGCCATTTTTTTGCAAAATTCGAATGGCAATGAACCTGTTAAACCATGTGTATGCCGCTTCCTCGTACACCTCCTTAATGCCTTTTTCATTAATACGTTGGTATAGAGACATCCACTGATGGTAAAAGTTTTCCGTCTGCTGTTGTCCTTTGAAGATAGAACCTCCCTGTATTAGAATAGGCATATCTGATTCGTCGATATGTCCTTTTTCATCGAAGCCCAGTGACAGCATTTTTGCTGCCACTCCGCGCTTCAAAATGGCGCGTGCTTCGGATGCGAATTTCTTTAGTCTATTTGTATCCACTGTATATACTCTTATACGTTTACTTTATAATCATCACAGATTTACCCTCGTTGATGCTGTTCATAATCTCTTTCTTCAGTCGCTGTAAATAGTTATCCACGTCCTGCTCAGTCTTCAATGGGGCGGTGGTACGTGTCGATAATACCTTATTTACCGTTGTTGGCTTTGGATCAGGAGAAGGAGCACCTCCGGGGACTGGCTTTGGCTTTGCCGCTACCATAATTCTTACCGACTGTTCTGCGTAGAATGCATCGGTAGAAAGATTCGTCTGCAGCACCAGTATATTTTCAGACTGTGTTTTATTATGGATAACTGTATCTTTAGCAGGAAGGATAGCCTTATCTACTCCTTGCTGCTCACAACCATCTTCCAGCTGTTCATATGTTTTGTTATATTCCTCCTCAATTTGTTTGCGCAGGGCTTTCTTCACTTCATCAAGGGCGAACGAGAGCTCCTTGCGAAGTTTGATGTAATCTTTCATCTTCTGTTTTGGCCATTCGTCCGACTTAATGGCTTCTATCTCCTGCACTTTTTCCTTGTCTTCTATGAACTGGAAGTTATCACGGTTGTCATCTACGAACTTGCAGATGTCAAGGTACTTCGGCATCTGGTCATGGTAGAACTCGAATACCTCTTTGCATCGATCCATCAACTCACGGGCATCACTTCTTGAAGCGATGACGAGATTGAAGAATTTCAGTGGGTCGCGTTCTTCCATCCATTTCTCAAATACGTCAATGGCTTCATTGACAGGATTTGAGAACGGATAAGCCCTCATTTCCTTATACTGTTTAGCGTAAGCGTCGCGCTTATGCGGCAGACCTCTTTCGCTGTCCTTGTCCTGACAGAAGCGGAAGATGGTAGTGCTGTCCTGTGAGGGGAATACATCCATTGTACCAAAGATGTCCTTCCATGCATCTGTAAAGGATTTGATAATATCATCGGGAATTGCCGTAGCTGCATGAACGGTAAACTTACTAAGCTCTGTCATCAGACGTGTAGCGACGGTCTGCACGTCCACATTTGGATTGTTAGAATAAGAGTAGTCACGCTTATGACGACGAACCAATTCATTAACGATGTATAGAGTGCATGCATCATTCCATCCATAAGGTGCTTTGCTGAACTTGGCAATAATGTCAGTCAGACCTACCTCCTTGAAACTGTTGTTCAAGTAGATTTCCATTTCATGCTCAGGCGGTGTTAGCTCAGAGTAAGGACCTTCGTAGTCGCCTGGCTGAATGGGACGGAGGATAGACTGACGTAAAGTGTCGGCAGTCTTAGGCAGCAAAGAAGAATCCACCATGCTTGCCCTTGTGTATATATTTGAAAAATGCTTGTTCAACGCCTTGCGGTATCTTTCACCACCTCTGGCACCTGAAAGTTCAGATTCATCAATAACAAGATTACCAGAGATGACAGGACAGGTGTCAAGAATATGTTGGAATTGTGGAACGATACGTGATGTGTATAGTTCTTCAGCGCGTTTTCTGAATTTCTCACGTACATTCAAATTTTCCTGAGATTCCACTGGAGTCTTCAAGTATTGTGTAACATGGCAGTACCACCAGAAATCGTTCCTCAGCTTATTGTTCTCCAAGAATAACGGCCCGAGATAGTAAATCATCTTCGTTGGCATAGTACACTGGATGGCAAAAGTATGGGCATCCTGTTTGTTGTCAATGTCGAAGTCCACCGTAACATCACCATTGTTGCCATTATAGACACGCTGCTTAATGGTGGCATTGACAGCAAAGGCACGAGTGAGGTATGTTTCTTTATTTTTCGGATTGCCCAGATGCTTGAAGAAAATCTCTTTCAACTGATCTGCAAGTACCGCATTGTCCACATCCTGAGCCTGAATGAGCGAAGCAACCTTCATTTCCTCCTCCGAATAGAAGAGATAAGTGCTGGGCTGTCCGTCCTTTGACTGAACTTCCTGAATGATATTCTTTTCACAGAGGTAAGACAAAACAGACTCCACCTTGTCCTGTAAGGTGAGTTTAGGTGTGTCAAGAGAGTTCAGCATTAGCACAGTAATGTTCTGCATTGAAGCCGGGAACTGAAGCTTGTCAGTAGGCTTTAGGTTGCAGATCATGAAGAGTACATTCACGACGCGCTTTCCAAAATCGGGGTCGCTGTACTCTTTGATAACGCGCTCTGCATTTTCGATGGCCTTCTGTCCGCGTGCCTGCAGACCTTCCTCAAACATAGAGTTATAGAGACAGTCAAATGAAACAAATCGTCCCATCTCCTGGTCCTTCTCTGAAATTGCAGTAGAATGAACCACTTTCAGGATGCTTCGCTCGTTGCCTTTAACTTCCTTTGCCACATACTGCAAATCCCGGAAGGCATCAAAAACCTTTTTGATAAGCGTAAATTGATAAGGAACAAATGGATAGCAGTTGACAAACTCTTTATCAGATTCATAGCGAGAAAAACCAGTGGGGAGTTTGTACAAGGCCTCAATATCACCATGACGCTGCTTGAAGAAATCCTTCAGATCGTCTTTAACATCATCCTTCTTATCAAGTATACGTTTCTGTGTAATATATTCTGTTGATGAACCCTTCAGCGACACTTTCACCTCGAAGCGGCCACGAATCTTACCTTCGCTGTCGCGTCCTTCCTGAATGTCGCAGTCATCCATCACCTCCTCTAGTTCCTGTTGTGCGGTACAAGCAAACCAGATTTTCTTGTCAGTAGTCTCAGGAACCTTAGTGACGATTTCCTGTAGATTAAGGTAGCGGTCGCGCTCCTTGTTGATGAACTGCGACACTTCATCTGCGAACATGATCAGGCGGTAGTTCTCGCCCTTGTCAGCGATGAACGATGCCAGCTCCTGTGAGAACTTCTCGATGCTTACCGTAGTATCACGCTTGATAATACGTTCACGGATAGACTCTATTGAGAGTGTAGGAACGAGCTGCTTTGCAATTTCAAGCACAATGTCGGTTTCATTATCCACAATATCTGCAGCATCGTTGGCGTTATTCCAGTCTACACCGGTTTCTTCAAGAACTTTAGCCTTGAACTCATCCAGTTTGCCTCTCTGTGCCAACGGTTTCTCCAGATGCTGAGCCAACGAAAGGTTGAAATTGTTAAAGCCGCGCATACGATTCAATTCATTCCAGAAGACATGGATGAAAGCCGATTTGCGGTCAGTAGCATTGTCATACGATGTTTCGAGGTTGAACATGCAAGTGTCAATCTCGGCAATCTTCACCCAGTCAATGATGTCACCCACCGAACTCTTGTCAATCTCCGGGTCGAGCTTGTGGGTGCTGTCCATCGGGTCGATGGTATCCACAGCCTCCTTCAGACGAGCGAGGGCTTTGTCCCTTGTATCGGGTGTAATGCAGTAGTCGAGATACTTCAGGAAGTGAGACTTACCTGTTCCATAGTAACCATCAATCCATATACCAGTATGGCTATATGGCTTGTTGTTCTTCAGCGCATTGAGAATACGGAAGAGACCATTGATGATTTCGTCAGTGAAAACGTACTCTTCGATTTCAACATTCTTTGTTTCTACATCTAACTTGGTGACAGAGACGGCGGGATTTACCGGACGATCAATGTCTTTTTTGTATAGCTCTCTTAGTTTCATATTATTCGTTTATAAGAAGGGTGGCACGATAGGTGTGGTGGTCGGGTAACAGCCCGAATAGTCTGAACGAGTTGTTTTCCCGATGTCCTGGATAGAACACGATAATTTTGTATTTGTATGTGACGTTGTACTGCTCGTAGAGAGTCAGCAACTCATTCACTCTGATATAAGGGTACATAGAACCGATTCCATGCACGAAGACATAAGGACGGCGGTAATCGTCCTCGATATTCACATGTGCCATGATATGCTCATGGAGATAGTGGATAAAACCTTCGGAATGTGCGTTGCGCGTCAGAGTGGACATCGTTGCATCAGGATTGGTCTTTTCTTTCTCCAATTGATACTCCAACATCGGACGATGCATGATTTGCTTTGTCTGTAGATAATTGCAAAACTCTTCGAAGAGATTTAGGCACAACACATCGACGTAATTAGTGGGGCGAATAAGGTGCTCTTTGAACTCCTTAATCTGCTCGCGGATTTCGTATTCGTTTTCCGCAGGATACTGATAGATGAAGAAATTGTAGAAAATATCTCCATTCTTTGGATCCTGGAAGCCGGGGTCATTTAGCTTGTGGTCTAACTCCTGTATTGTCATAATGCTTTCCGAATTTCGTTGATTTCATAAGGCTGTAGCAGACAGGCTTCGAGAAACCATTGCTCACCGATCCGAATATAATAAGCCATTGCTTCATTCGAGTCTTTTACAGCATGAAGTTGGTTTTCTTCATCAAGCATACCCACTTTGCGAAGGATAGAGATGTATGCGGCAGCCACCTTTATACGGGTGTTGTCGGTCCATGAATCTACAAATTCATCTCTTGCTCCTATTTCGTTAAACTCCATAAGAAGGTCGTCTCTTGTGACAGTACGACTAATAGATTGCCATTTGTTTCGCGTCACATTGATTTGGAAGTCGAAACAAATCTTATATGTCTTCAGGATAACGTAGAAAAGAGCAATCTTCTGTGATACCTCTGACATACCTTTGTAATCCTCCCAAAAACTCTTTTGCATGGCATTGTATCTTCGACGAACTTCAAAGATAGCCCTTGCCCGTGAGGTTTCACGGTTTATCTGAAGCAAATTATTCTCCAGCTTTTCTTTCTTGAGCAATGCTTCACTGTCTTTGCTCATAAGCAGCGGCAGGAGTAAGTTTGTCTCGTTAAAGAGGAACCCACCTCCTGTAATAGCTGCGCTATATATGCTATTTTTATTTTTCATTTTCTTTTCTTTATTTTTGACCAGCGTAATCATCAAATATTGGTCTGTAAGGTACCGTGACATTAAGTCTAAGTAACCAAATTGGCTACAAATATAGCTAAATTTTAACAAACTAAGTTAGTTAAGCGGATTTATTTAATAAAAATTTTCGTAATGGGACGAAATCAAGCTAATTTAATATCTAAAAGCCGATAAAACCAATGGTTTTAGAATGTAGCATCAATTACCCGCTCTCAATTCGCTAAGAGTACTGAGAGCGGGGAAGTGGGACACGATTGAGCTAATAATGGGTAATGTGTTTGTTGTAGAAATCCTGCAGGGGGAAGTCTTTGTTAGGAATGAATTCTATGTCATATGAAGTGGTGACGTGTATTATACTGTCAATTGGGATCTTGGCTGCGCACTCATTTGTTGAGTCGTGACAAAGGAGATAATATGTTGGACAGTCGAACATGATATAGTACGGATGTACAACAATGACTTTTTCAGCTCTTCCGTGTGATTTACAAGTAATGAGTGCCGGCGATTTTGAACGGATATGCTGGTAAATAGACTTGAATATCTTACAAGCAGATTTAGAAGGAGTTTTCTTATAAAGCACAATAGGTTCACTTTCGACATCAACTTCAAGCATGTCAGAAAGCCTACGTGAGAGGGATTCGTAAATCAATGTACCTTGTATAGGGTCACAAAAAAGGATAGACATCAGAGCAGAATGAAGATGTTCTATCTCATCAAAGGTAAACGTATTCTTGAAAATTGAATTACCGATTTGCTCATATCGATAATAGTTCTCATAACTGCGACGTTCTACACGGATTTTCCTACGATATACATACCGGATTGTATCTATATCGTTTCTAATAGTGTTGCTTGAAACTGGTGGAAATCCGTTAGCCTCAAGTCCGTCATTTACTGCTTCCAACATCTCTTTTATTGAGCTTCCATGTCGTCTGTTTAATAGGCGGTCGATTATAATTTCTCGAGCCGCAGCATGTTTTGTATTTGCCATTTTTGCTATAATTAAATCTAATGTTTCGTAAACAGGATGCAAAATTATAAAATTAATATCCAAAAATCACAGATATCACCTGAAAACAGAGTGATTTCATGCTCTTTTTCTGAAATACGAACGAAACATTTACAGATAGACTGGAAAAGATGGCAACTTACATTATTCCACCCAAAGAAATGGGATATGTTTCATGCTGGGGGAACTTCTCGCAGCCGATGTACAGGGTGTCGAATGCATCGGTGCCGTCAGTTCGATGCTCGAGCAGGTCCTCTTCTGACTCGGGCTGCTTCTCCATAGACTTGTTCTTGCGGAAGCCCAATCTACCCCGCTCTACCCCAGCCGACTGGATTGCCAG
>JAEEGL012727231.1_pt1 | contig 15805 bp, 17 predicted proteins | sample 9134231 | NCBI WGS metagenome assembly JAEEGL01 (sample SAMN16246548, study PRJNA631951) | gut metagenome | biome: gut microbiome; feature: rumen; material: fiber-attached | host: Bos | place: Iran: Karaj | collected 2018-10
AGGTCGCCCCGCTCAACCTTTCCGACACCGACCGGAACAACAAGTGGTTCGCTCTCTGCGATTCGGTCAACGCCTCCGGACAGGACGCCATCGAGGCGAACCGTGAATGGAACAAGGTCTGGGTCGCCGTCACCAAACTTGACGTCAAGGCCGGCGAACTCGGATTCTAACCTCAACCCCTGCCGCGCGGCAACTCGCCGCGCGGCAACTCCTTCTCTCCACTATGATTCAAAACATCCAACTTTCCGAAATCTGCCAGAATGGCCTGCAGATTCGCGTCGCCATCGACGAGCGCACAGTCAACGACTACGCCGAGGCTATTCAGAACGGCGCCAAGTTCCCGCCCGTCATTGTCTTCCACTCCCTTGCCGTTCCGCCTCCCGGCGAAATCCGCATGCCTTCCGACTTCCGCCGTTCGCCCCCTGCCGACGCCCAAGACGTCTTTTGGCTTGCCGACGGCTTCCACCGTGTCGAGGCCTGCCGCCGCGTCGGCCGCAAGACCGTCAAGGCGGACATCCGCGCCGGCGACAAGTACGACGCCCTCAAGTTCGCCCTCTCCGCCAACTCCGCCCACGGCCTCCGGCGCTCCAACGAGGACAAGCGAAACGCCGTAAAAGTGGCATGGGAGAACCGCTTGCACCTCTTCGGCTGCGACAATCCTTCTTCTGCCTCAATTGCCGAAATCTGCGGCGTCTCCCATACTTTTGTCGACAATCAACTGGCAATCGTTGTCAGCTCCCGCCCCAATTCTACTGTCGGCAGGGATGGTAAAGAGCGTCCTCGACCCCCTCTTCCCGTTCGTCAACCTGCAACCGTTGCAGGTTCCCAGAGTTCTGTGAGTTCTCCTAGTTCTCCCAGTTCTCCTAGTTCTGTGAGTTCAGAAAATGCCGACGATTTCGAGTACCCATTGCCCGAGACCGACGAGTTCGGCCTTGACGCCCTTCCCGAACCTCCTGCGGCAGCCGTTCCTCCTCCTCTTCCTCCTCCGCCTCCCCGCTCGATCTCCTCCCGCAAGCAGGTTCTCGACAGCCTCGGTGTCGAAGTTCCGCCCGAACTTCTTCCGACCTGGGTGCGCGCGCCCGAACTCGAGGAGCTGCTTTCGTCTCTCTCCTCCGTCCGCGTCGCCCTCCGCAAGGCGCAGGCTGCGAACGACAAGCTCTTCCTCGAAGTGAACTTCTCCGGGCTTCTCCCGCTTCTCGACCGCGCCTTCGGCGAACTCGCCGCAACCAAGCCCTTCGCCGTCTGCCCGATCTGCCAGGGCTACGGCTCCGACGGCTGCCGCGCCTGCAAGGGCAGGGGATTCCTCGGCAAGGACCGCTACTATCGCGTCATTCCCCCCGAACTGCAGCGCAAGCGCTGAAACCTTAACCAGGGTCACACACAATGGCCTCCCTTCGCGACTACCAATCCGAGGCGGCCGACCGCCTCCTCGACGACTGGAAAGAACACCAGTCCTCCCTTGTCGTCATGCCGACCGGCTGCGGCAAGACCGTCTTCTTCGCCGAAGTCATTCGCCGCATGCAGCCACGCCGCGCCATGGTTCTCGCCCATCGCGAAGAACTGATCTTCCAGGCGCGCGACAAAATCCATCGTTTCACCGGCCTCGACGCCGAGGTCGAAATGGGCGTCTACCATTCCACCGGCATGCTCGGCGTCCTCCCGCCCGTCATCGTCTCGACCGTCCAGACGCAGACCGCCGGCGGCGACGGTGCCGGGCGCATGTCGAAATTCCTCCCGCAGGACTTCGGGCTACTCGTCATTGACGAGGCTCATCACGCCGTTTCCTCGACCTATCGCCGGTGCGTCGACTGGTATTCCCAGAATCCTGACCTCAAAATCCTCGGCGTGACGGCCACTCCCGATAGGGCCGACGAGGAGGCGCTGGGGCAAATCTTCCAGTCCGTCGCCTACGACTACGAGATTCTTGACGCCATTCACGACGGTTGGCTCGTCCCCGTCGAGCAGCAGGTTGTCGAGGTCGGCTCCCTTGACTTCTCGCAGTGCCGCACCACTGCAGGCGACCTCAATGGCGCCGACCTCGCCCAGGTGATGGAAGCCGAGCAGAACCTCCACGGCATCGCCTCGCCGACGCTCGAAATCGCCGGGGACCGTCGCGCCCTTGTCTTCGCCGCCTCCGTCGAGCAGGCGGAAAGGCTTGCCGAAATCTTCAACCGCTCCCGTCCCGGCTCCGCCGCCTTCGTCTGCGGCAAGACGCCGAAGGACGAACGGCGCAAGCTTCTCGGCGACTTCCAGCACGGTCTCTTGCAATTCGTCTGTAACGTCGGCGTTTTGACCGAAGGTTTCGACGATTCCGGCGTGGAGCTTGTCGTGATGGCTCGTCCGACCAAATCCCGCGCCCTCTACGCCCAGATGGCAGGCAGGGCGATTCGTCCCGCCGATTCCATTGCCTCCTCCCTCGGCTGCCTCGACGCCGCCGGCCGCCGGTCGGCAATTGCCTCCTCCTCCAAGCCCAAGTGCCTCATCGTCGATTTCGCCGGCAATGCCGGCCGGCACAAGCTCGTCAATTCGTGCGACATCCTCGGCGGCAAGGTTTCCGACGAAGTCCTCGACATCGCCCGTTCGCGCCTCCGCGAGTCCGGCAAGCCCGTCGACGTGACCGAGGCGATCGAGGAGGCGCAAGTCGAACTCAAGAAGCGCAAGATGCGCGAGGCGGCGCAGCGCGCGGCCATCGTCGCCCGGACGCAGTTCACCATGTCGAAGATCGACCCCTTCGACGCCTGGGACATCACGCCCGCCGTCTCCCGCGGCTGGGACAATGGCAAACACCTCACCGACAAGCAGGCGGCGATTCTGCGCAAGAACGGCATCGACCCCGACAAACTGCCCTACTCCCAAGCCAAGCAGCTCCTTAATGAACTGTTCCGGCGTTGGCATAACGGCGAATCGGCTTCGCTCCGCATGTCCAACCTCTTCCAGCGAAACCACCTCCCCGTGCCCATGCGCCGCGAGGAGGCCGGCCGCATGGTCGGCGTCCTGAAGGAAAGGCAGGGCTGGTAATGAGTCAGTCATTTTTTCCTTGCAAAATTATCATGAATTTCGTATCATATTTATGTTTTCGGATAACAGGAAGTAGCACCCCTGCCGAGAATTCCTTTCGCGGAATCCCAACCCGATTTGCCCGCCCCTTATGGGTCTATGCGTCCGCGCATAGGTGCTACCCCATTTGGCGCGGGCTTTATCATGCCCAAATGGATGTAGCACCCCATGAGAGCAACGATAGAAAAGACGGCGCGGAAAGACGCGCGGACTGCGGGAAAGACCGCTACGAAATCAACGCCTCGCTTTTGGCGTACTGTGACCAGGAATGGCGTTACGCGCATTATCGCGCCGGATGGAACGCAATTCTATGGAACTGTCAAAGAGGTGCGCCAAGCCGCACTAATGCCTCACAGAAGAAAGCACTTGGCCCAATTGCTGAGAATGGCGCGGATTCTTTTCCGCTCCGGAACTCTCAACTCCCAAGAATACAAGAATGCTTGCGAATCTTATCGGCGCGAAACTATTTGTTACGGAGCCACGGATTCAAAAATCCCGCACTTCCTCAATGTCTCCGCCGAAATGCTTATCAGATTCCAGGCGATGGTGAGACTGGTGGGCGACAAAACCCCAGACGATTATCTTGCCCTACTCTTACAGCGCGAGATAGACGCGCAGACTTGCAAACGGGCTATCGTTTTTACTCGGCACGAACAAGACGCCCTTGCCGCCATTGCCGCAGACAAGTGACAATTCATGCGCGGCATGGTCGTTGCTCGGCCGTGCCGCGCAATCCCTGGAGTTTAATATGAAGAATCGCATTGGATCTCGTTTTGGACGACTTGTCGTCATCGACTGTTTTCACGAACTGCACGGGAAGCGCAACATGCTTGTGGCTCATTGCCGTTGTGATTGCGGACAAGAAAAGAATGTTTTCTGGCAGGCCTTGGCGGACGGGCGAACGAAAAGTTGCGGCTGCCTGAGCCGTGAACTCATAAAACAAAGGAACCTCATGCTTGCGACGAAACATGGCGGAAGCCGCACGCGACTTTATAGAATCTTTCAGTCTATGAAGGGACGCTGCTATAGGCCTCAACACATCCATTATGCCAACTACGGCGGACGCGGAATTGGAATATGCGACGAATGGCGCGATAACTTCGCGGCGTTCCGTGAATGGGCTATTTCTCATGGCTACGACGATTCCAAAAGCATTGACCGCATTGACAACGACAGGGGCTATTCTCCCCACAACTGCCGATGGGTTGACGCAATGACACAGGGCAACAATCGCCGTACTTGCCACATGTTGACCCTTGACGGGCAGACGCACACCATTGCCGAATGGTCGCGCCTTACTGGAATCGGCAAGACTACGATACGCGAACGGCTGAATAGAGGTTGGAGCGCCGCAATGGCTTTGGAGGTGAAAGTTGGACAGGTTTCATCCAGTCACTAAACGCGAGCCGTGTGTAATATGTGGCCACACTTCTTGGTGTATCGTGTCCAATGACGGCGCAGTTGCCATCTGCAATCGCGTCCAATCATCGAAGCAGGCCAAGGGTGGCGGCTGGATCCACCGCCTCCGCGACGATCCTCCTCCGCCTCCCTCGCGGCCTCCCCTGCCTCCGCCCCCGCAGCGTCCCAGGCTCTTCAACGCCTCCGCCTATTTCGCCGGCCTCCGCTTGTCCTGGAATCACTACCTCTGCGACGGCCTCGCCATGTCTCTCGGCGTCTCAATGGACGCCGTCGATAGCCTTGGCGCCGCCTATGACGACATCAACCTTGCCTTCGCCTTCCCCATGCGCGATGCGGCCGGCGAAATCGTCGGCATCCGCCTCCGCAACCTGGAAGGTCGCAAGTGGGCCGTCGGTGGTTCCCGGCAGGGTCTCTTTTACTCGCCTTCGCTTTCCCTGCCTTCTTCTCGCGAAGTCTTCGTTCTCGAGGGTCCAACCGACACGCTTGCCGCCATGACGCTTGACCTTCCCTCCGTCGGGCGTCCGTCCTGCAATGCCTGCGCCGACGATCTGCTTCTCCTTTTCGGCCGTCTTGGCGTCCGCTACGCCACATTCATTCTCGACAACGATCCCTTGCATACTCGCAAAGACGGCTCCTCCTTTCGCCCCGGCTTCGACGGCTTTTCTTCTCTCTGCGCGTCCCTCCGCATTCCCTGGCGCGTCTGCAAGCCTCCCTTCAAGGACTTTCGCGCTTGGCTTCTCGCCGGTCTCGACCGTCAAGGCTTCGACAACTACCTCTCCTACTCCTCCTACCATTTCCCGAATCTTAAACGCCCTTAACTATGCCATGGATCTCCCAAAGTACTCTCTTCACCTCTTCGCCGGCGCCGGCGGCGGACTCCTCGCCGACCTCCTCCTCGGCATCGAACCTGTCTGCGCCGTCGAAATCGAACCCTTCTGCCAGCGCATCCTCTCTCTGCGCTTCCCCGACCTCGCAATCTGGGACGACGTCCGCACTTTCCGCGCCGACAATCCCGACTGCCGCGACGCCTTTAGCTGGTTCGCCGCCCACCGCCACGAACTCTTCGTCTCGGGCGGTTTCCCCTGCCAGGACATCTCCTCTGCAGGGAAGGGCGCGGGCATCGACGGCAAGCGTTCTGGCCTCTGGTCTGAATTTGCTCGAATCCTTCGCGAGATACGACCTCGATACGCATTCGTGGAGAATTCCCCTATGCTTGCCCATCGAGGACTTGGACGAGTTCTCGGGGATCTGGCCGAACTCGGGTACGATGCTCACTGGAATGTGCTTTCAGCTGCAGCCGTGGGCGCCCGACACAAACGCGCTCGGATCTGGATTACAGCCCTTCTTCCCGACGCCTACCCTGCAGGACGGCAAGAATAACGCCTCGCCCTCCCAATTCCTCCGCCATTCCCTTTCGCTCAACTGCGCCATCTTTCCAACGCCCACTGTCAACGGCAACGGCAATGTCAAGGGAAAATGTGCGAAGTCCGGCGACGGCCTCGCCACTTTCGTTTCCCGCTTCGCCTCCCCCTGCGCCCAGGACTTCAAGACGCGCACAATGCCTGACCGCTCCTCGCGCCACCCTCGGCTCAATGCGCAGATCTGCGCCTTTCCCACTCCCACTTGGAACGGCGGCACTTCCCGCGCCAACTCCCCTTGCACTTACTCCCTTCTCAATCCCGACTGGGTTGAATGGCTCATGGGCTGGCTAGTCGGTTGGACCGATCCCCTCTGTCTCCGTCCCTGGCCGTTTCTTCCGCTCCCTCTCGACCCCGCCGACCTTCCATCCTACCTTCCCGGCTACATCCCCCGCGTCACCTCCCGCCGCGATTATCGCTGTAAGCGCGTCTTCGCCATCGGCAATGGCCAAGTTCCGCAATGTGCCGCCATCGCCTTTCTTCACGCGCTCGATTACTTCACCTCCCTTGGAATCGCAGCATGAGCACCCTCCACTTCCGCCTCGACGACCTCCCCGAGCACCTGCGCCGGCAGGCGCTCGCCAAGCTCGGGCAGGAAGCCCCGCCCGTGGCCGCTGGCTCGTCTCTGGGCGCGCCCCCGTCCTCCGGCGCTACTGCCGCACCCTCGGCCTCTCCGGCGCCTTCTGCGCGCAAATCCGCGCCTCCCGCTGCGGATCCGTGGCAGGGCTCTTCAAAGACCGAACGCGCGTTCTTCTCCGCCGTCATTGCGCCCCTCGGCTTCACCTTCTCCCAGGTCTACGAGGTCCTGCGCCTGAAGCTCGCCCCCGGCACCTTCTACACCCCCGATTTCGTCTATCGCGACAGCACCGGCGACCTCGTCGCCGTCGAGGTCAAGGGCTCGTACCGGCTTGGCTCCGCCTCCCGCGCCTACACGGCCTTCATGACGGCCCGCGACCGCTTCCCCTGGCTCCGCTTCGAGTGGTGGGAATCCCGCGGCGGAGGATTCGTCCGCAAGCACTAGCCACCTTCCGGCCTCGGCGTCCGCCGAGGCCTTTTTGGTGCCTACTCCAGTACGCATTCACTCAGAGCCAAAGGAAGAGGGTGCGAGGGGGAAAACGCCGAAGACGATCGCAAAGCGTAGCCGGACGGCCCCCGCCGCGTCGAGGGAACTTTGCCCGCGTAGCTGGCAAAGTTAGGCCGCCTTGTGCGGCCGGTCCTCGTAAGCGGCGAAGGGCCGTCAAGGCGAAGCGTCGCGGCGCGAGGCGGTGTCCCCCTTTGCACGCGAGCCACGAGGACGAATGCCCCGCATGAAGGCGGCGCGTAGGCGCATGGCGTAGCATAGCGGCGCCGCCCCCGCCCCGCGACGAGGAAACTTCGCCGTGAAACTGCGAAGTTAGGCTGCCTTGCGCAGCCGGTCCTCTAAAGCGGGGCAGGGGACGTGCGGCCGCGCAGCGAAGCCCTGCGCCTGCGCCGCGAACAACCATTGGCGGCTGTTAGTGTACGGGTCAATGACGGCAGGGGTGCTAATCATCCCGGCTCCGCCGCCTCGGCGCAATACGGCATTGCGCCGCTCCACCTCGGCGCGAAGACGCGTGGCCGGCGGCGGACTCGGCGCGGCCTCCCATGTAGCGACGAGGACAATTTGCCCGCGTAGCTGGCAAATTGAGCTTGCCTTGCGCAAGCGTTCCTCCAAAGCGGAATGAGGAGGCCTGCGCCGGCAAGTCCGCCTTTGTCCGGCCTTGCGTCAAGCAGCCGCTCCACGTCGGCGACGCGAAGCCGAGGCCAGCGGCTGGAAATAGCCGCAGCGAGCAACGCGAGCGTCGCCTCGCAGAGGCGTGCGGCTTTTTCCAATGCCGCCATCAGGCCGAAGGCTTTTCGCCGCCGCTCCACCTGCGAGCAAGGCGGAGGAGCAGGGCGGCGCAGCGCTCCAGGCGGGCTCGAATAGACTTGGACGCAGACGAGGCGGATAGACCCCGCCCAAAACTCTAATGCGGTCCTCGGTCTTCGGTTCCGCGCCTTTAGGCCAACAAGAGGCGCATCCCCGTTTTAGCGGCTCGCCGCGGCCCACGCAGTGGGCAAAACGGGTGTGCGCCTTTTGTTGAGGAACCGAAGTCCGAAAGAGGGCCGCATTGCAGTTTGGCGTCGGTCGTTTCCCCTCGAAGGCGGCCTTAGTCGTTTTCCGCCCAGCCGGAACGCAAGCCAGCCCGTCTCTTCCTCCGCCGACGCGAGCGCTTTGCCTGCCACCTCGCGCGTGCGTACGCGTACGCGTGTTCTGGCAGGAAGGGATTAAGCATTAGTGATCCGTGGTTGCTACCTTCTCCCTCCTACTCCCTCTTATTAGAAGAAGAAGTAATAAGAAGAAGAAAACCTAATAGGTTAGGGTAGGGTAGGGGAATTGGTGGAAACCTAGTGAGAAAGAGCAGAAAGCCCTAGAAGGTAGAAATGGAGAAGAACGAATGAGAGAAGAGGGAAGAAGGAGAGGGCAGCGAGAGGGAGCGCGCACACACGCGATCCCCCTCCCGCCAATTCCCCCGGATTGGGTTCCCGAATGGAGGGGTTCCCCTGGAGGGGGTAGGGGGAGGTTCACGGTTCCCTCTCCCCAAAGCCGCCTGCGCGCGTGTGTGTTGGTTGAGAGATGAGTGGGAGGAGAGGAGGCTGGCGTTATGGTAGACGAGAGCGGGAGTGATGCGAGGTAGATGAGTGATGCGTTGGTACTGCGAAGAGGGGGAGGGTGCGAGAGAAGAAGGAGAGCGTAGGGATTGAGGAGGGCTTGAGGAAAAAAGTTTTCCCGCACCCTCCCCCTCTTCGCGGGGAAGGGACTCCTAGCTACCCCCTCCCCCGAGAAACGGGTATTTTTGGCCTCTGAACCATGAGGAACTGGGAGAACTACAAGGCTCTTTGGATTTTGATTGACGGCTGGTATGATTTTTATGCAATGTCTGTGACGCCGGAAATACGGGAGCAGCTCAAGTCTTCAGGCAAGTGGCCGGTTTTCGTAAAGGAACGCCGGGAACTGGAGGCGGGCGGGATGGACGTCGAAGCGGCCACCAAGGAGGCTCTTCGGCGCGCCGAGGCGTCGGAAAGTGCAGGGAATAAGCCATGTGACGGATGTGTTTCTGCTTCGGTGTTTGCCGGGAAGACGGCTAGCAGGGCGACCGAGTTCAACTGGGTTTTGTCCAATCTCTACGTGAAGGATGTGAAGGCGGAGGATGCGCCTGACGCTCCAGCCTGGACTATTCTGCAGATGTGCCGGAAGAACCATTCTTTCGCGGAGGATCTGATTGGGCGCGGGTTGATCAAGATGCTGCCCGCCAAGCTCGAGGACGGCCCTCAGGACGACCGCTTCGACGGGCAGGACGTGTTTGATGCGTGGGCGATGATAAGGGGGCGCGAGAATGGCTAACGGCGCCTATCCCTACGTCCCGAAGGAATGGATCGCCAATCTTGACTGGCGCATGAAGGTTCTGGAGGCCTGCGGGCGCAGTCGGTCGGCTCGCAGCCAGTTCTGGGACATCTGCTCGCAGGACATTCTCTTCTACATCAACACGTTTGGCGCGACATACGATCCGCGGCGGCGCAACAGCATGGTGCCGTTCATCACCTACGGCTTCCAGGACGAGACTATTCTCGACCTTGTGGACGGGATCTGGCGCAGCGACACTTCGCGCGTTGACATCGCGATCGCGAAGTCGAGGGACATGGGCGCGAGCTGGCTGCTGCTTTCGGTCTTCGAGTGGTTCTGGCACTTCTATCCCGGCAACTCCTTCCTTGCGGTGAGCCGCAACGAGGACTATGTGGATTCGACCGGCAATCCGAAGAGCCTTTTCTGGAAGGTCGACTACATCCAGAAGAAGCAGCCACGGTGGCTTTGCCCGCAGACGAAGCGGACCAGCATGCACATCGAGAACGTGAAGAACGGCAGCGTGATCGACGGCGAGAGCACGACGGGCGAGGTGGCGCGCGGCGACCGTCGCGGCGCGATTGCGCTTGACGAGTTCGCGGCTTTCGACCTGCAGGCCGGATTCGCTGCGATGTCGTCGACCTTGAGCGCGACGAACTGCCGGATATTCAATTCGACTCCGAAGGGGTCGGCGAATGCGTTCTACAAGGTCTGCCACGAGATGGCGGCGAAGGTGATCAAGCTGCACTGGTCTCGGCATCCGCTCAAGAGCAACGGGCTCTACACGTCCGAGAGGCCCGACGAGCGCTCCCCGTGGAGGCTGAAGCTTCTCGACAAGTGGGAGGGTCTTGTGGACGTCCGCGAAAAGGCGTCGGCCAAGGTGCGCCGCGTCCGCTATCCGGACGAATACCCCTTCATTCTGGACGGCAAGGTCCGCAGCCCCTGGTACGACAACGAGTGCAAGAGCTGCACGAGTCCCGCGGAAATCGCCCAGGAGCTTGACATCGACTTCATGGGCAGCGACTGCCAGTTCTTCGACGGCGCGGCCATCGAGGCCTACCGGCGGCTCTACTGCCGGGAGCCGGTCGTGCGCGGCGAACTGACCTACGACCACGGCACCTTCCGGCCCATTGACTTCAAGCCCGGCAAGGACGGGCTTCTGTGGCTCTGGGCGAATCCCGCGAGGGATGGCGGCTGGCCGCGCGAGATGAAGTTCGTGTTGGGTGCGGACATTTCCGCCGGCACCGGCGCGAGCAATTCGGCCGTGGTCGCATACCGCCGCGACACCGGTGAGAAGTACGGCGAGTACGCCAATCCCAACATCGAGCCTTCCGACTTCGCACGTTTCTGCCTTGCTCTGGCGAGGTGGTTCAACAACGCGTTCCTTGTCTTCGACCGGAGCGGGCCGACGGGCGAAGTTTTCTACAAGGCCATCCGCGATTACTACGGAAACTTCTACTACCAGGAGAAGAAGAAGGACAACGGACTTGAGAAGCAGCCTGGCGTCTGGCTGAATCCCCAGATGAAGGCCGAGGTGCTGGAGAAGTACCGCGACGCGCTCGGCAAGGGCGCGATTCTGAACCGCAGCGAGCGGGCCGTCACCGAGACGCTGAGTTTCGTGCGGACGATGAACGGGGCCGTGGAGCACTCCGCGGCGCTGAACACGCTCGATCCCGGCGGTGCGCGAGCGGCGCATGGCGACATCGTCGTCGGCGACGCCCTCGCGAATCTCGGGCTTTCGACCGAAGGCGTCAAGACCGACTCCGAAGAGCGGGAGATCCCCGAGGACTCTCCGGCCGGAAGGTACGCCGAATACAAGCGCAAGCTCGCCGAGGAAAGCGGCGACTCGCTAGGGAAAGGATGGGACTGATGAAAAGATTTCTTCTGCTTTTTCTCGCTCTGCCCGTTTTCGCGGCGCCGTCGACGCCGATCACGCGGGGGAGGCTCACGACCGACCTCGATGCCGGCGGCCACACCGTGACGAACTCCAACCTTGCGACCACGAACTTCGTGTGGGAGGTCGTTGGCGCCGTGACGAACAACCTGCCGAGCGGAGGCGGCATCACGACGAACGACGTCCGCGAAATCATCAAGGCCGGCGGTGTCATAATCACGGGCGTCGTCACGCTTGCCGGGGCGAACTATCCGACTGATGACGCGATTTTGATCGTCGACGGCCGCCAGATACGGACGAACGGCAACTCCATCGAGATACATGGCGAAGGCAACTCCCTGTCAATCTACGGCATGGACGTGGATATCCCGGAGTGGGCTTCGTTGATTTCCGCCGGAGACAGGCAGACCCTACCCGAGTATATCGCCGCCACTGCCCCCGCCCGCACAAATCTTCCGCCGCTTTCCGCGTCCGCCACCGTTGGCGACCTTGTGGACCGGGTCAATGCAGTGATAGGAGCCCTTCGATGAAACGCCTGTTTTTGCTTGCAATTTGCCTGTCGTTTGCCGTCTTCGCGGACGTGCCTATGTGGCAGCGAAACAACGGCGCCTGGGAGGCCGTCGTGCGCGTCAGCAAGGACGAGCCGTTCTGGGACTTTGGAGATTTCCGCGGCTACACGAACTGCGTCCAGACCTTCTACACTTCCGTGACAACGACAACGACCGTTTGGCGTGTCGACTACCATCGGGAGCATACGGGCAACAACAATGCGCACGGCGTTGAAAACTGGCATGTCTTCACGCATGATCTCGATGCCTGCACGAATCATCTTGCCTCGCCTCCATACTTCAACTTCTCTTGTATGGTCAGCTTCGTGGAGGACAGGGTGAGAACCGTTGTCACGCCGCACAGCCGAACCGTCGACGTGCCATGCCGCTTCGGCGTCCCCGCTACCATTTCCGTCGACCTGCCCTACACCGACCTGCTGGAGATGCTGCCGCTCGATTGGCCCGGCACCTACATCCACGTCCGCTGCGGCTTCGACGGCTATCTGCTACTCCGCTTCACCGAGGACGAAATGCGCCTCACGATCAAGAGACTCCTCCCGGAGAAACTGCCCTATGAGAAAAAGCCTCGCAATATTCGCGTTAGCCGCGACGATCTGCTGTACGGCGCGTAGCCAGACCGTCCGCGACCTTCGCCTTGACGCGCCCGTAGACTCCAACACAATCGCCGTCGCCTACTCGGCGATCACCAACGCCGTCGCGACCGCCGTCCGCCTTGGCCAGCTCGACCAGGCATCCCTAGCGCGCGCAATCGCCGTCGGCCAGGATCTGCATCTTATCGAAACATCCACAAATGGCTGGGTCATTGGAGTGAGCAACATTGTCGAGGTGGATCAGGCGCACATTCCGGGCGTCTTGTTCGTCGGTGGGATAATCTACGGCGCTCCTGTGGACGGCGGCCATATTCTTCTCGACGGCTGCGACTTCTACTACAACCGGCAGATTCCCGGCTCGGCCGACCCCGAGGCGGGGCTAGGCAACCTCGTTACCGACCCGTATCTCGACTGGCGGCTTGCGAATTTCTACGACTCCTGGGCGGCCACGAACCGCGCCATGTGGGCGGAGATCGCGATGGTCAACAATTTGCCTTCGACGCTTGCAGACGATATGCGGGCCTACACCACTGTGACTAATATTCCGCCGCAAGTCCGCGCCATCCGGGATGAGATCAACGCGACTAATGCCGTTATACGTTCCGCAATTGAGCAAGCTCTTTCACAAGCATCCGGTGGCGGCGGGTCGTCATGGACTTCGGACAGCACGGATAGCTACGATTTCTCGCTCATTGATCACGTCGTTATGACCTGTTCCGCGAGCGATTCCAGCTACTACATCACTCTTCCGACTTGGAGTGGGACGCCCGCCCGGTGCGTGATTTGGTTCAGCAGCGCCTACAACTGGCAGGACAGTACGCCGTCCTTCTACTTCTCGACCGAGGCAACGGTCTGGTATGACGATTATCTTGCGACTTCGTAGTTCTGGTCAAACACAGGCATGTATTACTGGGAGTTGCGCCAGATTGACCGATACAACTGGTTCATTTCCTGTCACCCTGTTGGAGGTACAATGTGATGAGATTTCTTCTTATAGCCTTGCTTGCCGCGCTGCCAGTTCTCAGCGCTCCCGTCAATCGTGACTTCGGTCGCGTCACGGCTTCCAACACCCTTGAGTACGCTCCAATATCCCTCAACCTCGGAAACATTGTCAACGGACGCGCCTTCCCGCATCCCGTCACGGTCCTTTATCCGTCCGCTACGCAATATGCTGTGCAAGGCTGGCTGCCGGTCGTGACTAATTCGCCACCCGTTTTTGTGCGTGGTTACGAGTCCGTATCTACAGGCCACTGGTATGTCACAAACGGTGTCATACGGCTTGAGTATGTCATGCGCGCGTTGCCGCCGCGCAACTTGCAGCTCTCCAAGATGCGGCTCAAGGCGCAGCTCCGCGATTTGGGCGCGTGGGATGAGATTTGGGCCTTCATCTCCGCCGATGCGGAAGTTCTGCAAGACTGGAATGATTCGGTCGTGCTGGATGAGCAGAACCCCGTCGTGCAGGGCGCGTTTCGTGCGCTTCGGCAGATGCTCTCGGACGAGGACATCGAGACGTTAATCACGAACAGCGTGACGGAAATCGAGGTGCGGCAATGAACGATGTTATCAGGCATCAGCGCGAATTTCGCAAGTCCATCGCCCGGGAGATAGCGATCTTTAACGAATGGTTCTCTTTTCTCGCGCAAGACGAGGCGATTCTTGGCGAGCTGAAGCTTATCCGCGCGCAGTTGGACCAGATGAACGCGCTCCTTGGCATCATCGACTGCCGGCTCGTCATAAACGTCGACAAGGACGATGCCGGCTGCATCGTCTGGGGACCCGAGAATGGCATGCGCCCCATCCACGAAATTTCGGCCAACAATTCCATTTCCGGCGGTGAGGCACCGGTCTGTGATTCCCCAAGGGGTTTGGCTAACTCACAACACACGCAAACCGCCGATCCGCCGGAAGCTTTTCACCAGGAGAATGAAGAATGAAGAAACTATTGGAAAAACTGCTAGGCAAGTGGCTTGAGAAGCCCTTGCAGAAACTTGCCCGCCAGATCGAGAAGCTGGGGGCGCAATCTTCTTACCCGGCGCCCGCGCAGGAAAAAGAAGCGGATGGTCCAGGAGCGGATGTCGAGAGCGAGTCTTCCAGCTCCGCGACCTCCGCGCACGCGGACGCCGGGGAACCTTCCTCCCTGCCGTGGAGCAAGTGCAGGCTTGCCTCGTGCTGGGATGGCAACAATGCCGAGAGGCGGTTCATGAATATGCTGAGTCCAAAGTTTGACGACAAGAAGTTTGGGGACTACCTCGCCTGGACAATCGCCAAGGGATGCGACCATGTCCATGTGTTCCTGATAAACGAGGGCGATGGTGAGGGTGCGGGCTACGACTGCTGCACCGATAGCAAGGCAAATGCCGTCGCTCTTGAGCGTGTCAGGCTGATTCGCGCCAAGGGACTTGGCGTAGTGTTCTGGGTCGTCGCGGACGATTCGCCTAACTACCGCCCCAGACTCTTCGCCAACCCCGCGAAGTACGCCAAGGGCGCGAAGAATCTGCTGCCGTATGCGTCCGCCATCGTCGTCGGATTGGAAATGAACGAAGGCAAGCCTGCTCCGTCCGTCGATCAGTGGATGTCTGTTCGCTCGGCGTTCAAGAGCTTCGCCAATGTACCCTTCGGCGTCCACCACACTTCTGGCAACGAATTCAAATACGCCTCCGTCGGCGACTTTATTTGCGGTCAGTTGGATCCTTCCGCTTCGGTTTCTGACATCAAGAAGCAAATCGCGGCCATTCGCGCCAAAGGCAAGGAGGCTGTTGGCTTCGAGTACGAGCGGAAGCCCAATCGGGCGAAGGCGCAAGCAGCTTTAGACGCGGGCGCACATGCCTGCGGCAACTGGTAAGACAAGGAGAATCAATATGACCGACAGAGCGATCCGCATGGTTTACGACTACGCCCTCGAACATCTCGACAAGAGCGATGACAAGGTCCTGTTTCATGTTTACGTTGTATGGCAATGCCACATTCTCGGCCACAAGAAGTGGCTGCTTTCGACGACGCTTAGCGACGGTATGTATTACGAGGTGACCTGGAACTCCGATAAGCGCGAGTTCTACCTCGACGCCTACAAGAAGTTTGAAAACCGCTGCATTCCCGCTTAACGGAGGATTGAGACATGAAGAAGTTCTGGAACAAGTACAAGTCCGCGATTATCGCCGCCGTCTCCTATCTCGTCGGCTTCAACATCGGCGAGGTGATTAAGGACAACACTCCCGCCGACGAGCCGATTCCCGTGGTGATTGAACAAACTGAATCTGCGCAGGGGGAGGTGCTGCCCGACACCGCGCAAGCCGACGAGCCTTCGGGGATTCAACCGTCGGCCTCCCCCTCCTCTTTTGACTACTCCGCCCTCGATTGGTGCTGGGGTGGATTCAAGGGTGGGTCCGCCAAGCAGGTCGACGGCGTCGAAATCTCCAATCTCAAGGTCAGCTACGACGGCATGTCCTACTCCTGGAAGA
>JAEEGL014583541.1_pt1 | contig 15805 bp, 13 predicted proteins | sample 9134231 | NCBI WGS metagenome assembly JAEEGL01 (sample SAMN16246548, study PRJNA631951) | gut metagenome | biome: gut microbiome; feature: rumen; material: fiber-attached | host: Bos | place: Iran: Karaj | collected 2018-10
ACCACGGAATGGGACTTGTCTTCTATACGATACTGCAAATACGTGGTGCAGAGGATCGTCCCGTCTTTGAGCAGTTCCACGCCGGAGTACCCGGTGTCACACACGTACTCTGCCTTGTTTTCGAGCAGCAGCACCCTGCAGTCGCCAGGCTTGCCCGCGCGGAGATCGGCATACGAACCGACCCACGCGACATAATGCCCGTAGGTCGAAGACCCCAGCGCCCTGTCGCGAAAGGCGACAAAGAGACGTCCGTCCGGCAGATATATGCCTTCGTGCCTGTCGCCCGAAAGCCCCCAGCACGTGTCTTGCGGCTTCGTCCATGTCTTGCCCTCGTCGCGGCTGAAACACATCATGCTGTTGGCCGTGTGGCGATTCTCACGCATCAAGAGGCACAGCTCGCTTCCGTCCGGCGACCTGATGCAGAACGGCTCGCACAGGTTCTTCTTCGGGGCTGTGGCCACTATGCGCATCGGCCCCCAGGTCCAACCACCGTCCTTCGATACGCTCATCCATACGGATTGGTCGTCCTTTGCTCGATCCGTCTTTACACTTGGATCGTTGCGTATCTGACCGAAAAGCGCGGCGTCGCCATCCTTTAGCATCATGAATCCCGTGGGCGGCATGCCGGAGGAAATCTCCGCCGTCGGCGCTTCCCACCACGATTTCCCGCAATCAGGCGATATCACTATCCCTCCCTTGCCGCGTTTCGAGGAAAACACCACAAGGTTGGTGCCGCCGTCTGGACGTACTATACTCTGCAATGTCGGACAGTTCCGGTGCTTTTCATGGTAGCCGGCCGGCATGATTTCATCGCAGCGCGTCCATGTTTTGCCGCCGTCTGTTGACTTCGCCATCGGCCCGCACGGTCCGCCATGGTCTATGGTCCACACGCAGAAGATCGTGCCGTCCGGCGCGATAACTGTGGTGGGATGCCCTTGGTAGACGCCGTCCGCGCCAGATGAAATGACTGTATGGCGAGACGTATCGTGGGACAGATCGACAATCGGCAGTTCATCACGGAACTTGCGAACGTAGGGCTTTGGCGGATTGCCGTCTGGCGCGGTACGCGCCAATGCGGCAATTTCTTCTGCGGAAAGCGCATGCGACTCGAAACGGAAATCTGCAAGCCGTCCGTTCAAGGGACGGTTTCCGCCCATAGACACGTTGCCGAGCGTCGCCTTGCCGCCCTTGAATACTGTCGGCAGCGGTTTAGGACGTGGTTTTGCCACAACGTTTACACCGTCGACGTAAATCTCCGGACAAGACGTATTGTCCGCCTTGCAGACAACGGCCACATGCGCCCAGCGACTCAACGGCAGCACCCCCTCATATTGCCACGAACTCACGCCCCTTGGCACGATGTCTTTTGGAACGGAAAGTCCAAGAAGCAGATCGGCGGCATCCGAAAAGCCCGGATTGCGGACAAGATGCAGATACCCGCATGGCAACTGGAACACGCGAGGGTATGGACTTTCATCGAACCCGGCCGCGTTTGCTTCCACCCATACCGATGCCGTGAATGCCGTTGATTCGGGAACATTCACGCAAACACCAGTATCGGGCTTGCCGGAAAACTGCGTTGGTTGCGGCAGAGCGCACACGGTGGCGGCGAATATTGCGGCGGCTAATGTCATTTGCACTTGTCCTTTCCTTTTACTGTCTGGTTCTGTTTCACTATCCCCAGCGCGGCAAAGCGCTTGGCGTAGGCTTTGTACTGCTTGGGCGTGAGCGGCTCGAAGGGCTTGCGGAACCATCCGCAGTCGATGCCGATGAACTTCATCATCGCCTTGCGGTAGCTCCAGTTGTCGGACTCGATCATCAGCTCTACCACGCGGTTCGCCTCGTCCTGCAACTTCGCCGCATCGCGGAAACGATCCTTCGCGGCAAGTGCGCAGATACGCGCGAAATGCCTGGGAATGATGTTGTAGGTGGTGCCGATACCGCCGGAGAAGACGTTGTCGAGCGCAAGGCCACAGAGTAGCTGCTCGTCGCAGCCGGCGAACCAGATGGTCTCTTTGCGGGCGTCAAGCTTGCGCTTGAGGCATTGCGCGGCATAGTAGTCGCGCCCGGTATATTTCATGCCCTTCACGTTCGGGATGTCGAAAAGCCGGATGTCGCGTTCGGGCACGAGCGCCGCCCCCATCGAATAGACCATGAACGGAAGATTAGTCGCGGCGGCGATCGTGCGGTAGTGGTACATGGCCGCGTCGAACGAATTGCGGTAGAGCTGCGGCGTTATGGACGACACCCAGTCAATGCCTATGGCTGCGGCGTATTTCGCCAGCGCCACGGAATCGTCCGTACAGTTCGCGCCGACATGCGCGATAAGCTTTCCGCGCCCACGGTTGGCCTTTACAGCCGCCGCATACACGGCCTTGCGTTCATCCAGCGACAAGAGCCACCACTCGCCGGTGGTGCCGGTGAGATAGAAGCCCCTGAGGCCGTTCGCATAGCCATAGTCCATGATGCGCGCGACCGTTTCCGCGTCCACGCGTCCCTTGGCGTCGTAGGGCGTGAACATGGCGGCATACGCGCCGGACATTCCCTTGAAACATTTTTCGGACACTGTTCCTTCTTCTCCTTGCGCCAATATTCTACCATAATCATCCGTCCGGAAACGGTCAAAATATCACTTTACGATTTTTTGACCATTTGTACGGCGCAGTTCACGCGGTGTCTGGCCGGTCTCGCGGCGGAAACGCGCAGCAAAGTGTTGGGATGAGGAGAAACCCAATTCCAACGCGAGGCGCGTGATTGGCATATCCGACGATTTCAGGATTTCGACAGCCTTGCGTATCCGGCAGGTGACGAGGAACTCGTGCGGCGTCATGCCCGTCTCGCGCTTGAAAAGCGTTGCGATGGTTGAAGCCGAAAGCCGGGTTTCGGCGACAAGTTCGTCCTGCGTATAATCCCCTTCTGGTACACGACGCATACGCGCTATAAGTGTTCGGATGCGGCTGGTGGCGGCGTCCGCGTCGGACACTGGCGACGTATCGGCAAGCGCCAGCAGAAAGCGCAGGACGCCTGTACGCAAACGCACTCTGCGCAATGCATCGGCACTGTCGCTGTAATCCGCCATCAGTTGCGGCAGCACCTGCTGCACGGCCACCGGCAACCGGTAGAGCCGATGGCACAGGCCATCCAGCCTTTGGGCAAGCAAGGCGCTTTCGCGCGGCGAAAGCCCCAAAACGGACTCGCCCTTTTTCGGAGGCTCGAAAAATACCCAATGCAACACGCTGCCGCGCGCATTGGAACGCAGCCTATGCACCTCGCCCGGCTGCGTCACGAACACCATGCCGGGCAGAATAGTCCAGGCACGTCCGTCCATGTCGAACTTCACGCTGCCGCGCTCGCAGACCGTGATTTCGAGGCACACGTGACGATGGAAGATAGAACCTGCGCTCATGGTATCCGCCCGATTGACGCCCAGGACGGGTATGCCATCCGCACCGGCATCGGCAAGATTCACGACACGCCTGGATGGCGTGTCAATATAGTCACTCCAGGTATATGGAACGGAAACAGTCTTCCTTTGGGACATGCCGTCATTTTACCAAAATCCCCTTCCCGCCGCAACCTACGCCAATGTGAATGTGTTAAAAGCATAGGGGACAACAGAGGAAATGCGAAACCAAGCCACCAAATGCCAGGACTACGCGAACACTGATTTGACCTGCGCTAGAACCTTTGGCGCAGTGCCGAGGCCGTAACGTTCGCCGACTATGAGGATATCTTCATCGGTGATGCGGGAGAACTCTCCGTTGACGGAAAGCGCATGCTGGTTTTGCCAATCGCCCCAATCCGAATCGGCGGCCGAGGAATGGCTGCCGGTAAGGTCGTATGCCGGGGCGAGTTCCCACGTGCCGCCTTCGCGCATCATGAACGAGAAGTTTTTCGTGTGGTCGTCCATCTCCTTGTTATAGACATTGAACGCCATGCGCCTGAACAGTTCCTCCAAAGCTTCGTAACCCAACCCAAGCGCGTCGGCGGTATCCAAAAGCGTTTCATAAGAATAGAGTCCCTTTGGACCACCCTGCGGCAAATGTTGTAGCGCGCACAGCGTCTGCACTAGATGACGGTTCTTCACGTCCCTGTCGAACCGTTTCGTCATGAAATGCTGCACTCCGTCAAGCTCATATAGGCGGCATTCGTTCATCTCGATCCCGGCTGCACGCGCCTTTAAATAGACGTCATATTCTTCCTCCCCCGCAGAAGGCAACCCAGCAGGCGTAAACTTGATGAGCCAATGCTCGAATCCAGGCGGAAGATTATCCTGTCCGGCAAGGAATTCTCCTGTCTCCCGATTCCATGCGACAACCGCCTTCGCCTGTGCCCCGCCGGCGGAAGTGCCGACATGGATGATTTCACGCAATGCATCGTCTCCGCCAAGTTTGGAAAGATCGGCATTGAGCGCCATGCGAGCCTCTTCGACAAGTTTCCGCATGTCAAGGGCCGTCGGTGTGATACGTCCAGGTCCAACGTCAGGCTCGTACGTCAAGGCACCCATTCCGCGCGTACCGACGTATGCAAGCCGATCTAGCGTGGAAATAATCGACTTCGGAATCTTCTGTTCATCCATCCACTTGTCGATAAGCGCATTTCCGAATGCGTCAGGAATAGAATCGGCGAACACCCCCGGAAGTCCTCGGAACGTTCCTTTGGGAAGCTCGAAATTGATCGACTTGTAGATTTCTGCCCGTAGCGGCATCTGAATCGGTGCGATCTGTATTCCAGTACGGATAAATGCCGGATCATACTGGAATTGGTAATACGATCCGAAATCAGGCGCGATCTTTCCAACATGGTGTCCCCACAGGAACACATCCACAGCCATGACACGCTTATACATCCTACACCTCGATTCCTTTTCGTACGGTCTTTGATGCCCGTTTGCGTTCCTTGTGCGTTATTTGAGCAACATGATGGTCGATATGTTCTTCTGGCGCCAGTTCGTAAATCCAATTCGCATGCCCATACGTGCGGCAAAGCGAGACCAACGCCCAAATCGAACCGCCACGACCGTTTTCAATATTCTTGACCGTCGATGCGGATATGCCACTGCGCTCTGCGGCAACTTCGCGTGCCATATTCAAGAATAGCCTACGCATGCGTAAGCCATCGCCTATCTGCTTCAAGATTTCTTTTTTGCCACCACGTAACATACTACACCTCCTGTCAAAACCATACGGTTGAATTATAACAAAAGGTCATTGGTTTTACAAGGGGTAAAAATCAACCTCTTAAAAAGATGACAAGAGCCATAAAGGGCAAGAATATGCCAGTTGTTTACTTTATGTTTTGTATATTTGCGCGGCGCAGTTCGCGCGGAGACAAGCACTACTCAACCAACACCACCACGCTACGCGAGAACTTGCTGAAGTTCTGAAACGCCGTGCATCACGAGACGAGCGTTCCGACGGCTTCGCCCTTGACCACGCGCTCGAGCGCGTCGCCATCGAAGAAATCGAACACCACGATCGGTATGGAATTGTCCATGCAAAGCGCGAATGCGGCGGAATCCATCACCTTGAGGCGTTTTTCGAGCGCAGTCTCGTACTTGAGCGTGCCATAGCGCTTCGCCTTGGGGTCCTTCATCGGATCGGCGGTGTAGATGCCGTCCACCTTCGTCGCCTTCAAGAGCGCGTCCGCTCCGATTTCGCTGGCCCTCAGCGCCGCCGCGGAATCGGTCGAGAAATACGGATTGCCCGTGCCGCCCGCGAAGATGCACACGCGCCCCTTCTCAAGATGGCGCATCGCCTTGCGCTGGATGAAAGGCTCGGCGAGCTTCGGCATTTCAATGGAAGTCATCACGCGCGTCGGCACGCCTATCTGCTCCAGGGCGTTCATCATCGCAAGCCCGTTGATGATCGTAGCGAGCATTCCCATCGAATCGCCCACAACGCGGTTGACGCCGTTCTTCGCGCCGGAAAGTCCGCGGAAGATGTTACCCCCGCCAAGGACTATGCCCACTTCCACGCCAAGCTTGTGTATCTTCTTGACGCGTTCGGCCATGAACGCGAGACGCGCGGCGTCTATCGAGTCGCCCGTTTCGCGGTTGCGCAGGACTTCCCCCGAGAGCTTCAGCAGTATGCGACGGTATTTCAGCTTCTTTTTCATTTTGCTTCCAGGTTGAATTTTCTTTTCAAAAGGGGTTCGATGCGGATTGCGTCTTCTGGAGTGTCCACGCCCACGCCATCATCCTCGGTACGGACGACCGCGATCTTCGCGCCCATCCACAGCGCGCGCAGCTGCTCCAGCTTCTCGGTCGTTTCCAGCGCGCACGGCGGCTCTGCCACATAGCGCTTGAGGAACGCGCCGCGGTAGGCGTAGATGCCAAGGTGGCGCACGTAGAGACCGCTTGAAAGATCCGGATCATGATCGCGATCGCATGGAATCGGAGCGCGAGAGAAGTAGAGTGCCCCGTCATGACGATCTGTCACCACCTTAACGACGGATTTCGCGGCAAGATCGTTCGCGGACTTAAGTGGCGTCACGGCGGTCGCCATGTCCCACTTCGGATCGTCGGCAAGTTTCGCCGCAAGCGCGTCGATAAGCGCGGGGTCGATAAGCGGTTCATCGCCCTGGATGTTTACGAGAATATCGTCGTCCACAAAATCGCCGCCGCACAAGATACGTGCGGCGCAGGCTATGCGGTCCGTGCCGCTTGGCAGTTCAGACGGCGTCATCACCGCCTTGCCGCCGCAGGCGGCGACAGCCGCCACAATGCGTTCGTCGTCGGTGGCCACCACTACATCGTCAAGACGCTTGGTCCTCTTCACGGCCTCCACCACCCAGGCTACGAGCGGCTTGCCTGCTATTGGATGGATTGGTTTGCCGGGGAACCGGCTGGATCCGAAGCGCGAAGGTATTATTCCTAGAACTTTCATGGCCTCTATTATAGCACACGTCTGGTTGCCTGTGGTGTAAGAAATGAGTGTTCGTTAGCTGGAGGGAGATGCGCCGCGCCCCGGCCTCAACAAGGCCAAAGTCCCCCGTGAACGTTTCAAGCAGTTCGTGTCCTATGGATACGCCGTTTGTCAACACGTCGAACGTGACGACCGCCGACGAGTCGTGTCCTGCGCCGGACGCGTACTAGCGCCGACCGATCCTGCTTTCAAACCTGCCTGCGCCAAGCAGCGTAGCCTGTCCGCCTGGCGGCACGAGGCGGCATTTCGTCCCTTCAGGCACATCCACGCGCACGACATAGCCGTCCCCGTCCTTTCGCCAGCTCGCGAATATCTCGCCATGCGGCGTGGGGATGCTACTCTGCGCCCATTCGGGTTGCGCCGTGTCGGGAATGCTGAACGAGAACTCCGCGTATCCGGGTTTTGTCGGCGTTATGCCGAGTATGTAGTTGGTATAGAGAGAGGCGACGCACGTGTCGGGATGCGCTTCGTCGCCCCATCCCTTGCGGTGAAACGACATGCACTCGGACGTAAGTCTCACGCCAAGCCAGTCCGATCCGTTCAGCTCCGGTTCCAGCAACTTGTACCAGTTGTGGTCCTCAAGCGCCTTGAGGCCGCCATGCACGTCGCCGTACTCGAACTTTCCCCGCGCCGCGAGCTGCTGGAACTTGCCGTGCCCCGTGCGCTTCAGCTGCGGCATGATCTTCGTGGCCTCGTCCGCCGTGGCAAAGCGGGTCGCAAGCGCAAGCGCATTAGCCTCGAACCCCATGGTCGCGTCTTCTTCGGAGAGGGCGAAGAATCCATTGCCGTCCTTCCAGAACGACTTGCGGACAGACTTTGCGAGCATATCGGCCGCGCTGCGCCACTTCGCGCCGTCCGCCGCGCCTACGGCATCCGCGAGATACGCCGCGTCAACGTATGTCTTCCACAGGAGCACGTTCATGTACGAGCGATGGTGGAGCGAATTGCCTCCAAACACAAGCCCGGCCGCATGCTTGCACGTTTCCTTGCGTTGCTCGAAGATGCCGTCGGGGCGCTGATGCACGGCGAGATACGACATGAGCTTCACGATCTTCGGATAATGCCTCCTCACGGTCTCGATGTCCGCCGTGTGCAGATAGTAGTCCTGCAGCACGGGCACGAACCAGCAGGCGAATTCATCTGAACCGAACGGACCCCATTCCCCGGCCTTCGGCGGCGGCTGTTCCGGCCATGGGCTGGCCTGGATGTAGCCTTCGGGCGTCTGGTTTGCAGCAAGCATGTCGATAGAACCGCGCATATACGGGGCGGACGGCTTGAACCCGTAGAAGCAGGTCCGCTCCGCGAACCAAAGGTCGCCGCTCCACACCAGCCTGTCGCGCTTCGCGCCGTCCGCAAGGTACGGCAGGGTCACTACCGGCGGCGAGACGTTCGACGCGACGTATGACGGGATGGCCGAAAGTTCGCACGTGCGCACCGATGCCTCCCACAGATGCGCGAGTTTCGTGTCGGAGCACAGGAAGAAGCCGGCCCTTTCGCCGTCGGAATGAACCTTGTCGTTCACGAGCCGGAAATTGCGTATCGCCACGACGCCGTTGGTCGAATCGAGGCTGAAGCGCACGTAGCGCACAAGTCCCTGCAGCAGTTTTGCCCGATACGTGCCGACGTGGTCGAGCTTGTAAAGCTCATATCGGTCGATGTTCGCGGGAAGGATGGGCAGATCGACGTCGTCGCCAAGGTAACGGGCGGCGGTTTCGCGCCAGAAGTCGCCCTTCGGCCCCAGTCCGTCGGGGTGGATCGCGTATGCGATGCGCAGAACGGCGTTGCTGGCGGAAGGGTCGAGACCGGCGACCTTGAACTGCGCATAGCCGCCTGCGGCGTCCGGTCCGAAGTCAATGCGTTCAACGGCTGCGTTCGTCACGGTCACGTCAAAGGAATCGATCACCGGCATCTCGTCCACGACGAGCGCCCAGTCGCCGACATCGGGCTTGGACGGCAGATGGCAAAGTCCCGCCGCGCCGCCGCGTCCGAGGTTGTCGGGCTTCGACCATGTGCCTCGCACGGGATCGAACCAGCGGGCGACGTACGAGCGGTCCTGGCGAGCGGATGCGAGCGCACCGGTCAACCTGTTCGTATCGCTGTTGGAAAGGAAGTAGAAGATGAACTTCCTCATTGTTCCGTCGATCGTCGCGCCGTGCCATGCGTTGCGGTATGGAACGAAATCCAACGGATTCTCGTCCAGCATCGGCGCCATCCTCCACCAGTCGAACGATTCGAAGAATCGGCGCATGTGACGCATCTGGCGCGCGCTCGGAAAATTGACGGTCTGTCCCCATGGCACGCGCTTATGTCCAGGCGTTATCCGCTCGATGCCGTCTTCCGCGCAGTCGTGCAGTTCGTAGTCGCCCTTGTACAGCCAGATGTCCGCCGCGCCGTAGCCGTAGCCGCAGAAACCGGAAAGGAACGATATGTATCCTTGCGCCCTTGCGCCAGAGTCGAGCGTCCATAGTCCGCAATACCGCCCTTCGTAGTTTACTGCCGGACGCGAATCGCGCCAGTACAGCCTGGCCGGCTCCATCTTTCCGCGACACGCAAGCGCAGGCGACCATTGCGCCGCCCACCAGTCGTGCCCCGTCTCCTCGCGCGCCTTGGCCGATGCGAATATCGAATTCGAGACCGTCGTGTGATCGGTGCTCTCCTGATGCCCGCTCAACGGATGACGGTATGCATCGGCAGCACGCAGAAAACGGGCTACATCGTACCAGGGATTGTCCGCTGCGCCGTAGAAATTGTATTTCTTCTTCTTCTCGGCATAGAAGTCGTTGTCTATCTCCTGCGCAAGCGTCCACATCACCGGCCAAGCGCCGAAACGTGCGACCCAATACCGCGAAAGCCTTTCAAGTGCCGTCAGGTCCCTGCCTAGCTTCTCCGTGAGGCGGGAAGAGAAGAAGAACTGTGCGTTCGCGTGGACAAGTCCCCTGTCGGCTATGTACTGGAAATACGCGTCCGCCTTGCGAAAGCCGGGAATGTCGGAAACATCGACTTTGCCGTCCGTCAAATCAAAACATGGATTGATCGGCTCGCTCTGGTAGACGGTGAATCCCAGATTCGCGCGATGGTCGACTATGTACTTGAAATGGGAATAGGTCTCGATGCCGTCCGCATGAGGGCCGGCCTCGTCCAGCTCCTCGCGAAACATCGACCAGTGCGTGTCGCCGAGGTAGAAGAACGGCGTACCGTCCGCATAAGCTAGGTACTTCTTGCCGGGAACCGACTTCACGAAACCGCGACGGTAGACCTCGTGCGATCCCGCGTAGGGGATGCATTCGATCCGCCCGTTTCGACCGGAAAGCGAGGAATCACATGGACAAGCCGACCGCCAGTCCCACGTACCGACAGACGTCGGCGCGAACCGCACCAGAAACTTCTTGCCGCCGTCCCAGAACCCAGGACGCGAAATCACCGTGCCGTCGTTCCTGTTGGAAAAGGCCACGTCGAGCCGCACGGCGTCCCCGCCACCGGCTCCGTAGTCTTTCGCGGCGGTGAAAGAAATCTCCGCCATGCGCCATGTCTCGACCTTGGCGGCAGTCGTTTCCGTTCCGAACTTTGCGGCATTGACCGGGAGAAATGGCAACAACGCGAGAAATATAAATCCTAGTTTGCTCATGCCGCCGCATATTATACAAGATGCCTCCATGAGACACAACAACCATGTGGGGTTGAATATGGAAACATTACAGGGGTTGAAAAAACAACAGGTCCATGCGATCATCCCTGCCGTGAAAAAAGGATTCAGCATAAGGCGCATTCTCGTACTGCTGCATTTCGGCGGCGCTTCCGGTCGGGACCTGCTTTCGGGCATTCTCGATGCGATCACCCCGAAAATGCATTGGCACACACGGATATTGAGCGGTGCCGGCGTTGGAGACGCCATACGCATGCTCTCGGGAGCTGACGGCGTGATAACAAGCGAACGCGGTAACGACGAATTCCGGGCCGAATTGGGAAAGGCAAGAATCCCCATTGTCGTGATAGGCCAATCTGAAGCGGATTTTTCCTGCATCGCGACGCCTGTCGCATTCGTGCACAACGACGATACCACGATCGGACAGAAGGCCTGCCGTTATTTCCAGTCACTTGGCGACTTTCGGTCGTTCATGTTCCTGCCCGCGCCTGTAGGCACGCGATGGAGCGAAGAGCGGGAAGCGGGATTTCGCGAGGCGCTGGCCGAGTCCGGACACGAATGCCGCAGCGTGAGGCTTGCGGAAGTCGAAGAGTGCGATGCCGACAACAGGAAAATCTTGAGTGCCATGCGCACGGCGGAGAAACCATGTGCCGTGTTCGCGGCGTGGGACGGACGTGCCGCGCAAGCGCTCACGATCTGTTCGGAGAACGGAATCAAGGTTCCGGAACAGGTTGTAGTTCTTGGAACGGACGACGACGAACTGGTCTGCGATCACGCCGTCCCGCCGTTATCGAGCATCAAGCCGGACCATCATAAGGTTGGCACGTTGGCCGTTGCCGAACTCAAACGGATGTTCAAGTGCGCAACCGCAACGCGACATGTGATCCATTGCCCGTGCAAGACGATTGTCGAACGCGAATCGACACGCCCAATCCCGCCGATGTCCCAACTCGTGCGCAGGGCCCTTGCGCTGATCCATGAACGCGCCGCGCAAGGGCTCTCGCCAATGGATGTCGCCGATGCGCCTGGCGTATCGCGTCGGCTTCTCGACATGCGGCTCGTGCAGACCGAGAACACCACGCTTCACGGACTTATCTCCCGCAGCAGGCTTGACGCGGTCGCTCGCGAACTGAAGAAAAGCCGGCCGATAAGGACAATCGCCAGAAAGCTTGGTTACGGCGACATCAAGCACCTGGAGCGGCTGTTCAAGCAACGTTTCGGCATGCCAATGGGTACATTCAGGAAATGACTTTTCCTGCGTGAGTACACGCACTTGTCGGATTACTCCCGAATGATGGGCCAGCAGGGCGACTCATGCCGTCTCACTATCGCGTTAGCTCCAAGGAATTCGCGCCCAACTGGTACGACGCCATGAAGGAATCGATAGCGTTCGCGGCGCAGAACTACGCCTCCGACCCCAACGTGGCCTACCTCGCCAGGCATATCAACCTTTCAGAGTCACATTTCATGCGTATATTACACAGCCAGACGGAAACCACGCCCGCGCGGTATGAGGTTCCCTCGCGCATCGAGAAGTACCTTCGCTTCGGTGATTGCGGCGGGGAGAGAGGTCTCGCTGATACGACCAACGTCCCATCCGTAGCTCGTCCCCCCACTGAGACAACAGATGTCTCGTCCGTAGCTCGTCCCCCTGTTGAGACAATAGATGTCGTGTCCGTAGCTCGTCCCCCTGTTGAGACAATAGATGTCGTGTCCGTTGGCGATCTTCTCTAACAACTCCCCCTTGGTGCCCCCTTAAGAATTATTACGCATATAATTCTCATTGTCCCTCCCTCTTTTTTTTGCTATCATGTTCTCGTTCTCTCCCTTTGAAAGGAATTCCAGCCATGTCCGCAAGAATCAAGACATTCCCCAAACGTCCTCCGAAGGCCGCACTTGTCGCCGGCGCGGTGCCGCCCGCCGCCTCCGGCGGGAAGCCGCAACCCCCGGGCCTCGCCTCCGGCGCGGGGCGTACTGCCGCCTCCGGCGGGAAGATGTCGAATTCCCGCACAGGCAGGGCCTTGACGTCCGTAGGCGCGAAGGCGTCGGCCGCCCTTGGCGGCGCAAGGAAGCTGACCATCGCCGTCGGACGCGAGGCGGCGGCGAACTTCAGGGCGTGGTTCGAGCGCAACTTCGTGAATCCCCGCGCGGGGCGCGTCGGCGGCATGTCGTACTCACGGGCGGGAGCCATGGACGACCGCCGGGGCGACTGGACGTGGTACGCCGACGCCTACGGCCGCGCGTTCTGGGACCACACCGAGCCGCTTACGCCGGACGAGGAGGAATACATCCGCTCGCATCCGCTCGTCATGCTCCAGCTCGCGCTGGGGGTGACGGACCTTCGCGGCCTGAGGTGCCTCAGGCGGGGGCTCACCCTGCGCGCGAACGCGCTCCAGCAAAAGGCCTACCGGAGCCGCTACTACGCCCGCGACAACGCCAGGCGCAGGGCGCTCGCCGCCGAGAGGCGGAAGATCCGCCGCAGGACTACCTCGAGCCCCTGCCCGACGCCGGACGGGTTCCGCGAGGCGTTCGCGAGGCTGGGGGACTCCGCCGAGGCGAAGGTCCGCTTCGGCGGCATGGTGCACGACCTCGCCTGCTACGTGGACTCGTGCCTGCGGTACGACAATGCCGGGAACATCGTCGGGCGCAACGGGGGCATACGCGCGTGGATCGCCGAGAACGTGCCGGAGCTTTCATCCCGCTACAAGACAATCATGCGCTACAAGGCGCTCGCCATGCGCGTGAGGCAGCTTGCCGGAATATCAGATCCCCTGCCCACGTCCGCCCTGCTGGACGGGACGGACGCCGCGGGAGGGACGGCAGCAGGAGGCGCGGGGCCAGCCGCCGGAGGCGTCACCGCAGGAGGGATCGGATATGGAGGCAGGTGCGGAAGAACAGGCGGCACGGGAGACGAAAACGGAAAAGCAAGAGGAACGGGGAGGGTTGAGAATTATTACGCACAGGATTCTCATTTAAAAGGGGACGAGATGCGGATGAGGCCGGCGAAACCGGTGCCGCACGGGCTGGAACGGAGGCGGCGGATCAGGAAACTGCTGGCGGGCTGCCGCAACTCGTTCAGGGACGTGTTCGCCAGGGTTGATTCGGCGCTGGGGCTGGACGATCAAGGGAACAATCCAGACTGGGGCTAGGCTGTCAGGGAATCAACAAGACCGCCAGAGGTTCAGCTCGGCCCTGGGGGACAATCGGCGGCGTGTATCTGCACCCGCGCCGCCAAGATGGCGGCTTCCCCTGTCAGATGGGCACGTCTGAGGATAGGCGGGCTGGAGAACAGCCCGCGCCGCCATGATGGCGGCTTCCCCAGTCAGACGGGCATTCCTCGTCGTCAAAAAACAACGCCCTGTACGCCGCCCTTGAGACGAGATCATATATGGGAGCAGCCCCTTTTACCTTCCCTTTGGAACAATTCCAGGGTAGTCCAAGGTGGCGAAGTAGTCGGCGAGCGTTTCGGCGCGGCGTATCTGCACGACGGAACCGTCCTCCTTGAGGAGCAGTTCCGCGCTGCGCAGCTTGCCGTTGTACTGGAAACCCATCGCATGCCCGTGCGCACCGGCATCGTGCAGCACCACGAGATCGCCTGGTTCCACGACAGGTATTTCGCGGTCGATCGCGAACTTGTCGTTATTCTCGCAGAGCGAACCCGTAACGTCGCACTTCATCAGCGGAACCGTGGCGTTCTCGGTGTAGGTCGTGCCGGCCTCGCCGTACTTCGGGACGGAGATGTGATGGTACGCCCCGTAGAGAGCGGGGCGCATGAGATTCGCCATGCAGGCGTCAAGCCCGACATACGTCTTGTACGTGCGCTTTATGTGGCGGACGCGTCCCACGAGATATCCGTACGGCCCTGTGATGCAACGCCCGCATTCCATGTAGAGCTTCAGGTCTGGATGGCCTTTTGCGAGAAGATGCGACTTGTAGGCTTCCTCGATGCCCTTGCCGACGCGTTCCAGGTCCATCGCCTGCTGGTCGGGACGGTACGGGATTCCCACGCCGCCGCCGATATTGACGAAATCGAACGTGATGCCGACCTTCGCCGAAATCTCGGCGACGAGATCGAACAGAAGCGTCGCCGTGTCTATGATGTATTGCGGATCGAGTTCGTTCGACGCCACCATCGTATGAAGTCCGAAGCGCTTCACACCCTTGGCCTTCATCTGCGCATAGGCGTCGAAAAGCTGTTCGCGCGTAAAGCCGTACTTCGCCTCCTCGGGCTTGCCGATGATCGCGTTGCCGCCCTTGAGCGGGCCGGGGTTGTACCGGCAGCAGAGCAGTTCCGGCAACTTGCCGCCAAGCGTCTTCTCCAGGAACGGCAAGTGCGTGATGTCATCGAGATTTACGATCGCGCCAAGCTCGAACGCGCGGCGGAACTCCTCTGCAGGGGTGTCGTTCGAGGTGAACATTATGTCCTCGCCGACATTCCCGACGGCGCGGGCAAGCTCCAGCTCCGCCATGGAGGAGCAGTCGCTGCCGAATCCCTCTTCGCGCAGCATCGCCATCAGATGCGGATTGGGTGCGGCCTTTACCGCGAAATACTCGTGGAAACCCTTGTTCCACGCGAACGCCGCCTTTAGACGGCGGGCGTTCGCGCGTATGGCCTTTTCATCGTAGACGTGGAACGGCGTGGGCCAGGTCTTCGACCAGGCCTCAAGCTGTTCGTTGGCGAACGGCAGCGTCTTGTTCATTTCGTGTGCGACCTCTCCCATGCCCTCTTACTTTTTCTTCGCTGCCTTGGGCTTGGCCGCAGGCTTCTCTGCCGGCTTGGCGGCGGTCGCGCCCAGCTTGCGATGCTGTGCGCAGTAGAGGTAACCGGCCTCCGGCTTGCGGCCGCAGCGCTGGCCGTCCCACTTGAGCGCACGGCACTGGTCAAGCGGATTCTTGACCTTCACGTCGGGACCATGCTGCTTGCAGTAGTCGCTCTCGCCGTCCTTCTTGTGGCGGCAGCGCGTACCCGCCTCGGTGACGGCCCAGCAGGTACCGTCGTCCTTGAGCTTCTTGGCCGCGACGGGCTTGGCCTGGTCCGCATGTCCAAGGCAATAGCGCGAACCTTCGGCCGCATCGCGCTTGCAGCGCACGCCGGCCTTGGTCAATCCTTCACATTGTGCCGCGAATGCGCCCCATGCGGCAAACGCAAGGGCGAGCGATACTACCAACTTCTTCATTGTCTACTCCGATCCTTATTTGACTCCTGGCGGCGCCGGGACATCCGGAACACCGCGCG
>JAEEGL014717212.1_pt1 | contig 15805 bp, 9 predicted proteins | sample 9134231 | NCBI WGS metagenome assembly JAEEGL01 (sample SAMN16246548, study PRJNA631951) | gut metagenome | biome: gut microbiome; feature: rumen; material: fiber-attached | host: Bos | place: Iran: Karaj | collected 2018-10
GAGGATGGTGACGGGCTTGTCGGAGATGTTCCGGACGGTGTAACTGCAGCTGACGGGGCCCTGGGAAGTCTGGATGTCCCCGAAATCGTGGACCAGGCGATCCAGTTCCACGCGACCGCCGAAACGGTTCTGGGCCTGCGCACTGCAGAAGCAGAGCGCGAGGGCGGCGAGCAGCACGTATGTCTTCATCCTTTTCATATCCTGCGCAAAGGTAACAATAATTAGCCAATGTTGTTGAGATATTCGTCCACGTTCCCGTCGATCAGGATGTCCACGGGCGTGTTGTTGACAACCGTCCCCCGCTTCCCGAATAGAAGGAATTCGAGAATGCATTTGATGCCGAGGTATCCCTGTCGGTCGGGGCGCTCTGAAAGAAGGTAGGTCAGGTAATCTTCCCGCAGTGCCTTGATGTTGGGCTCAATCAGTCCGTATCCTACCATCCGGATGTCACGGATCTTGTTCGCCTTCAAATAGTTGGCCATGATGTAGGCCCTGGAATTGAAAGCGGCGATACCTTTGATGTCGGGATGCTCGCGGAAGATGCGGTCGAAGGCATCATGGTTGCCATCCGGAGAGAATACGTCATAGACAGCGTCGAAGGTGCTGACGTCAATCGCTTTTTCCTGGATGTATTTCTGGAAACTCTTTCGGCGTATTCCTCCGTTGGTCGAGACGTTGTCGCCGATGCGCCTGGCCCTCAGCATCATCACTTCGCTGCCGGCCGGGATGCCCGTGAGCAGGAGTTTGGCCTGGATGTACCCCATTTTCTCGGAGTTGGATCCGAAAAAGGCCAGGGGATTGGAATGATGGATGTATTCATCCACATAGACGTATGGGACGCCGCGGGTGTCCAGTTCGTCCGTGAACAGGAGGGTCTCGTCGATGAAGGTGGGCCCGATCAGCATTGCGTCACAGGGCGTGCCAAGCGCTTTCTTGCAGATATCCCGGAAGGAATAGAGGTCAAATTGGTCATAATGCAGGAACTTGATCTTCATCTTGACATGGGAGAACTCATAGAGCGCATGTTTGATGCCCTGCTTCATCGAAGCCCAGTACCCGTTTTGGGCCATGGGGAGGACGGCCGTGATCGTCAGATTTTTCCGGGTGGAGAGGGATGATACCGTCAGACTCGGCTTGTACTCGAATCTCTTCAAGGTCTGCTCGACACGGATCCGACTGTTCTCGGAGACCTCGCCGCGGTTGTGGATGACCCGGTCCACCGTGCCGGTGGAGACACCGGCAAGACGGGCGATCTCTCTGATGGTGTAGCGCTTGTTACTCATTGTCCTTTAGGATTTTATAAAGGGGCACAACGTATGCTTGGGAATACCCGGGCGTGTTTCTGTCAGAGGTGAATGCAACAAATCTGCCGGATCGGCTGAACAAGGGGTGGACGTGGTCTGTCTGCACGTTGCCTTCATGAAGGAACTGCTGGTCCGGCCAGCAGATGATCCGGGCTTCCCCGGTCTCCATGGTCAGGAGGAAAAGGGGGTTGTGGCCCGGATTGTCGACGTCGCAGACAAAGTATTTCCCGTCGGTGGAGAGGATGCCGTGGGCCAGCTTGTATTGGCTGTTGGTATAGTGGGTAATGCGGTCTGAACCATCCTTTGCGATGGAGACGACGCTGACCTCCCACCCTGTGTAAGGGTTGCCTGTTTTCCGGTTGTGGAGTTTGTCGAAATAGTAGAGTCTCTCGCCGTCCTTGCTCCATGTCTCGTGGGTGGCCCTGTAATACTTGTCGGACATGACGAATGGCTTGACGCTGCCTTCGTCGACATGGATGAGCCATCCTCTGGCCCGTTCCTCCCTGGGTAGGTCGTAGAGTGCCCGTTTATCCGGTTTGGGGACCACCGTGATCAGTTCGGGATATCTCGGATTGATCATGGGATGGGAGAACCCTGCCGCGGAGGAGAAGACCTTCCGGGCTTCTCCGGTCGAGATGCGAAGCCGGTAAACATAACTGCTGTCCGGTCCTTTGGCCGTAATGGCCGTATAGTCTCCGTCTTCCGTGAAGATCGCATTGATGGAAATCTCGGGCTCGGTTATCTTGTCGGTGGCGTCGAAGAGCACCCGTTCCCGGTGGTTATCCACACGGACGGCATACAAGACCTTTCCTTCAGCGAAGACCACTTCGTTTCCGCTGGCATAGATGGAGTAGGTGCCATTGACGGTCCGGTCGCTGATTTTTTCGACCCGGCCATCGTCCATCCGGCTGGAATAGAGTTTCCAGGCCCCGTCCCGATTACTTTTGAAAACACAGTACCGGTCGTCGTAGGTGAATGCCTGGACTTCAAAGTAGGCCATCAGGGAGGAGTCCCGGTTGGAAATCTGCCAAACCTCGTTTCCTGTCTCCCTGTCACGGAAAATGATCCGTTCACTAGCCGGCACGCAGGCGGTGCCGTTCTCCTGAAGTCGGGCGATCTGGGTGGCAGCCCAGAAAAAGGCGCCAAGTCCACGCGGGTCGTTGTCTGCTGTTTCCCGGTTGGCGTATCCTGCCAGGCTGTCCTGGATGGCCATGCTTCGGCAAATGCCGCTCAGGGTACCCCGTTCAGGGTCAATGCGTCTGCTGATCCCGTTCCAAGCCCGAAGAGCACGCCTTCCATAGCGTGAGGGCAGACGGCCTTGGCGGACGGCCCGGGCCATCATCCCGCAGAATAAGGCGCTGCAACTGGTTTCCAGGTAAGTTTCGGGGTGGTCCAGGACCTGGTGCCACAGGCCTTCGGGCGTCTGGTAGCGGATCAGATGGGCGGCCAGGTCTTTCTCGATCTCACAGAGGCGGGCGTACCCTTCCGTATCCGGGTCTGCCAGGTCCAGGACCTCCGACAGGGCCCAGACATACCAGCCGTTCGCCCGGCCCCAAAGGGCGCCGACGTGTGTATCGGTCCCCTCGTGCCAGCCGTGCCAGAGCAGGCCGGTCGGCGCGTCGTGCAGGTGCGTGTAGAACAGTTGCAACTGTCGGATGCATTCTTCCATCAGGGCCGGGTCTTGCTTGAGCCGTGCATACCGGGCCAGGAAGGCGCAGGCCATGAAGGCGTCGTCGCACCAGACGGTCCACTCAGGCTCGGGACGGCACAGGCATCCGTCAGGAAGGCGGTGCTGGCCGTGCAGGACATAGTCCGCCATCTCTTCTATGATGGCGTCCGCTTCTGGGGAACTGTCTCCATCCAGGGCCAGGCAGACCAAGGGAAGGCAGGGTGCGGCCGTATCATCCAGCATTTCCTTGCGGAACATGCGATAGTTCTGGGTGGGAAGGGGACGATATTGGTCGTAATCCGCCCGGAATGCGTCGACGTGGGCGACGTTCCAGTCCCTCCAGGCCTTGACGTGCTGCCCGTAATCGTGGCGTCCCGCGACGTCTGAAAGATACAGCAGGCCGAGCAGGGTGGCTCCATTGGCGTAATGCCATTCGCCGTACGGATGCTTCCGGAAAGCCGCCGAATCCGGAATGACCAATTGGGCATAGGGATGGCTTGCGGAAGTTTCCGGCTCCGCCACCTCCGGCTCACGAAGATCGAAGGAAGTGTCGGCGATCAGTCTGTCCGCCACGCCCAGGGCCGCCTGCCAGTCGGCGCCTCCCTTGGGAAGGCAGGAACTGAACAGGAGACAAAAACCCAGGAGGAGGATCGATTTTTTTGTGAAAACGTTTGTCATTTCCAAAAATATGCGTAATTTCGTGACGCGTCACGGATTTGTAATTAATTGATAAGCAAAGAATAAGTAGAGTGTTTCCGTGACAAATATATGAAGAAAAACCATAAAACGCACGAAAAGCACGGAAAATTTGCCGCCATCTGGGCTTCAGTCTCGGCCGGCATTTTCATGCTGGGCTATAACATCGGTACTGGAAGCATTACCACGATGGCCTCTGCCGGCTCCGACTACGGGATGTCCCTGGTCTGGGCCCTGCTGCTTTCCTGTGTGTTCACCTATGTGATGGTCGTTGCGGCCAGCCGCTATACGATGAAGACGGGTGAGGGCCTGATGCAGAGCTTCCGGTCCCATTTCGGGCGTCCCGTCACGTGGTTCATCATGATTTCCCTCCTGTCTGCCGAAATCGTGTCCAGCATGGGCCTGATGGGCGTATGCGTCGAGGTGATCCGGGAATGGTCCCGGCCGCTGACGGCTGATGGGGAAGGGTTCAATCCGGTTGTGACGGCCCTGATCCTCGTAGCCTTGCTGGGCGTCCTTTGCTGGCAGGGACGTCAGGATTTCTTCGAGAAAATCCTGACGATATTTGTCAGTTTGATGGCCATCGCATTCCTTGCTACGATGTTTGTGGTGATTCCGGATCCCGGGACGATTGTCCGTGGCCTCAAGCCTTCGATTCCGGGCGGAACGCATGGATTCATCGTCATTTCCGGAATGGTAGGTACCACCATGGGCGCCATCTTGTATGTCGCCCGTTCGGTGATGGTCAAGGATAAGGGCTGGACGATGGCAGATATGCCGGTGCAGAAGCGGGATGCGCGCGTATCCGTCATCCTGATGTTTGTGCTGAGTTTTGCCGTGATGGCTTGTGCTGCGGGGGCGATGCGGGGTGAGCACATCGAAAATGCAATCCAGATGGTGGGCCTGGTACGTCCGATTGCCGGGCGCTTCGCTACCGCCCTGTTCGTTTCCGGCATCGTCTCGGCCGCCCTTTCCTCGCTTTTCCCCATCTTGTTGCTGGCGCCCTGGCTGATTTGCGATTACAAGGGCATTCCGACGGACGTCCGTTCTCCCTTGTCCCGGGTCTTGATCTATGCCGTCCTGCTGGGGACCCTGACCGTTCCCCTCACGGGCGGGAGGCCTGTTTCGGTCGTGCTCGTCTCGCAGACGCTTACGGTCGTGGCCACTCCGCTTGTCGTGCTTTTCCTGGCCCTGCTGCTCAACAAACGGGAGTTGATGGGGGAGGACCGCCCGTCCTGGTGGCTCAATGCATTCTATTTCCTGATCTTTCTTTTCACCCTGCTGATGGCCGTCATCGGCATAGGCGGGATCCTAAAATCCTTCTGATATGAAACGTTTTACCTGGATAATTGTATTGGTGTCCGCCTTGCTGCCTGCGGGTTGCGCCCGGAAGGGAGCGCCCGCGGCAAAGACGGAGGACCCGGTCATGCAGGCCATTCTGGAGTGTGGGAACTATGCGGCGGATGTGCTGCTTGATGAAAGCGGAAAATCCCGCTGTGACTACAATATGGCCCAAGGAAAGTGGTACCCGTATGAAGAGCCTTGGCATACCGGGCAGTTGATCCTGGGCCTTGTCAATGCATACGAGGTTAGCGGAGAGCGTCATTTCCTGCAGGCTGCCGTCCGCGCCGGGAACTGGTGGCTGAGCCAGGAAATCAAGGGTGATCCGCGATTCGCCGGGATGATCGCCGCCGTCCATGGCGACAGCGTCGGGACGGATCAGATCGTATTCGCTACGACGACCGACGGTACGCACGGGTTATACGAACTGACCCGGGTTACGGGAGACCGCCGCTATGCCGATCTGGCCACGTCTGCCATTACCTGGCTGTATGAAAAGACCTACGATGAAGAGCATGGCGTCTGCTATGATCTGGTCGACCTCTCTTCCGGCGAAGTCATCAAGGCCGATAGCCCGTTTCACAAGGAGGTCAAGAACCAGACGCTCTTCGACGTGTCACGGCCCAACACGGAGGGATCTCCTTTCAAGGATGCATTTGAATATGGCGGAGATGAACGGTTGAAGGCGGCTGAAATCCGTCTGTGTGACGCCCTTGTGGAGTATCAGGATCCGGGCAGCGGCATGTGGATGGACTTTATGCCCAATTCCAAGGAAGCGGGGAGTTTCCATCCCCGCTTCAATATCTGGTACGCGGAGTCTTTGCTGGACGGGTATGACTTTACGGGCGACGGCAAGTATCTGGAGGCTGCAGTCCGTACGATGCGCACTTATGCTTCCGTGCAGACCAAGGACGGGACGATGTTCTATGACAATTATATCAACGGCCGTCCGTCTGACAAGGGCTCGGTCTGCGGTTCCGAAGTGGCCTTCGCCGGTATCGTATGGATGCGCCTTGCTGAGGATTACGGCTATCCCGAATTCCGGGAAAACTATCTGAAGAGTTTGGATTGGATCCTGAAAAACCGCTATGCTGCGGATCATCCCGACCCCAACCTGCGCGGCGCCGTCATCAATACCCGGATGCGGACCAAGAAAGGTGGGGTGTGGCTGACGCAGCGGGATGTCGGAACTTCTTTCGGGCTCCGTTTCCTGTCAGAATACTATAAAAGAAACAAGCAATAAGAAACAAGCAATAATGATGTTCAAGCATTTTAAAGTTGACAACCTGGATGTTTATGTCTATGGTTCCCGTGCCGAGATGGGACGGGCTGCGTACGAGTCGTATCGCGACAAGGTAAACGGGAGGCTTCTGTCTCCGGGCTATGTCAGGGCCATCTTCGCGGCGGCTCATTCACAGGATGAATTCCTTGACGAACTCTGTGCAGACCGGACGATTGATTTCGCCCGGATGGACGCGTTCCACATGGACGAGTATTTCGGCCTCGGGGTGGATGCTCCCCAGAATTTCGGGAATTTCCTTCAGGAGCACATCTGGCGGCATCAGCCCTTTCACAGCGTGAACCGGCTCCGTTCCGATGCGGAGGACCTGGACGCGGAGGCCCGCCGCTACGAAGCTCTCGTCAAAGCGGCGAGGGTCGATATCACCAGCCTTGGAATCGGGGAGAACGGACACATCGCTTTCAACGATCCCCATGAGGCTGACTTCGCGGATCCCCGCTGGGTGCGAACGACCTCCTTGGACGTGGTTTGCCGCCAGCAGCAGGTCAACGACGGCGAGTTTCCTGCCTTGGACGATGTTCCGCAACGCGCTTTTACGCTGACCATCCCTGCATTGATGTCCTCCCGCTCCCTGGTCTGCATCGTCCCCGGCGTGAGGAAGGCTTGGGCTGTCCGTGAGACGCTGGAGGGACCGGTTTCCCCCCGTTGCCCGGCTTCCATTATGCGCACGCATCCCGATGCCACGCTTTTCCTGGATGCGGATGCTGCGTCAATGATTTTGTAATCAACTAATAATCAAATTAATACAATTAATTATGAAAACTATTTTACGATTTATCTCCGTCATGGCGGTTACAATGTCTTTTGTCCTGACGGCAGCCGCACAAGGCAGCGGAAACCTGAAGGGTTCCGTCAAGGATGCCTCCGGCGAATACCTTCCGGGTGCCGCCGTTATCGTGAAAGACGCCAACCGTGGCACTTCTACGGACTTGAGCGGTTATTATCTGCTTCAGGGCATTCCTGCCGGCAAAGCCGAGGTCCTTGTCAGTTACCTGGGCTATGAAGACCAGGTCGTGCCTGTGACCATCAAGGCCGGCAGTACGGCGACCCTGGATGTCGTCCTGACTGAATTGACCTCCAGTATCGAGCAGGTGACGGTCACTGCTGTCATCGATGGCCAGCAGCGAGCCCTCAACCAGCAGCGTACGGCCGATAACCAGATGCTGGTGCTCTCCGCCGACCAGATCGGCCTGTTCCCCGACCTGAACGTGGCCGATGCGCTCAAGCGCGTCAGCGGCATCGCTTCCGATGGCACGACCATCACGCTGCGTGGCACGCCCGGCAACTTCACAAGCATCAACTTTAACGGAGAGCAGCTGCTGGGTACCGGCGAAAACGGCATCAGGGCGATGGAAATCGACCAGATTCCTTCGGATGTCCTGTCTTCGATGGAGGTCCAGAAGACCCTCCTTCCCAGTAACGATGGCGATGCCATCGGCGGTGTGATCAACCTGCGTGCTGCGGAAGCCCGTTCGCTCTCTCCCCGTTTCAAGGTCGACGCCGGTCCGGGGTATAACTTCCTCAGAGGCAAACTGATGTACAACGGGAAGTTCTCATACGAGCAGCGCTTCCATGCGACGGATGCCAACCCCCATGGCGTATTCGGCGTGGCAGCACGGCTCAGTTATTTCAACTCCTATAACGGTTATGACCGCATCGATGCCAACAACTGGCTGGAAAAGAGCGTGAACATGGCGAACGGGGAGACGGAAAAAATGTACATGCCGACAGACTTCCGCTACCGCTACCTGACCAACCATTCCCGCAGGGGAGGTGCTTCCCTCGTGTTGGATTACGCGCCGACCGTGAATACGAAGATCGTTTTTACGGGTAATTATAACACTCAGGACGTTGCCGGCGAACGCAACCGTAACCGGGAACGCTTCCGCGGCTCCTTCTGGCAGCTGGATCCCGCCCAGTACGGCAACCATGCCTTTGCGACGGACCGCGCCAGTGAAGTCGTCCAGTATACACCTACGGATGAGAAGAAGACGACCTGGAATGCCGCCCTCAATGCCGAAACGGTCCTGGGCAATTGGAAACTGGATCTGGGTGGCTCTTATTCGCATTCTGTCACGGAGTATACTTCCATGGCATACGGCTTCACGACGCCTGACTACCGGGCCAACAAGAAAGCCATCAACGGTACCGGAGACCCTGCCATGCTGTTCGCCAAGAATACGCAGATCAGCTATGTCCCGGATATCACCAGCAATTACCTGCAGATGCTCTGGCTGGCGAAGACCAACGGGGCAACGGAAGGCAGCCTGTTCAACGACGCCGAGGACTTTGCCCTGACGACTGTCGAGCGTTGGGACCATACCCAGACCGGTCGGAATATCACCGCTCACGCAAACGTATCCTTCAACCACAGTCTGGGCAACGCCGCTGCGACCCTGTCCTTCGGTGTCAAGGACAAACTCATGCTTTCCGAGGGCTTCTGCCCGGATGGAGGCAATGACACCTACAGCTATTCTTTCCCCAAGAACAAGTTCGCCACGGACGCGCTGCGGATGAATCATTTCGTTCTCACTCCGCTGGGATCCGACCATTTCCTCAACGGGAACATGAATTATACCTATATGCTGGATCCGGCCAAACTGTCCGGACTGAACTATAAGGAACTGATGACCATCAATTCCAACGCTTCGAACTGCGGAGTGGACGCCTATTATTACAGCGCCCGGGAGAATATCCTGGCGGGTTATCTGATGGAAAAGATCCAGTGGGATCGCCTGATGATGATCGTCGGTGCACGCGTGGAAGCCAATACGGTTTCCTACAAGGCGAACACGATCTTCGAGTATGATGCCGACGTCGATCTGTCTGTCAACCCCAGCGGACAGGATCCCGCCAACCTGGCGGATGAGGAGGTCGGTCCCCAGTATACGGCCTACACCAAGACGCCTAACAGCAAGACCATCCCTTACATCAAGGTCCTGCCCAACGTCCAGTTCAAATATGATTTCAACCGGAATACGCTTGTACGTCTGGCCTACACGACCGGTTACGCCCGTCCTGACATCGACAATCTGGTGCCCAAGGTGGGCCGCAACAGCGATGCGGGTATCATCACCCAGGGAAATCCCGACCTCAAGCCGGCTTATTCCCACAACTTCGACTTGATCGGCGAGCATTATATGAGCAACGTCGGTCTGATTTCCGTGGGTGCCTTCTACAAGCATATCGACAACTTCATCTATCTCTCCCAGGAGACGCTTGCTTCGACGAGCCAGTACGCGTATGCGAACAGCCCGTTCTCCCTGATGCGCATGAGCCGCAATGGTGAGACTGCCAAGATCTACGGCGTCGAAGTCACGCTCAACAGTGCGCTTACCTTCCTGCCCGGTTTCCTGAAGAATCTGGTATTTACCAGCAACTATACTTTCGTTCATTCAGACGCGCTCGTGCAGCGCATGGATGCGGAAGATGCTTCCGTGCAGGCCGTTTCGGAGCACCTGCGCCTTCCCGGACAGGCCGATCATACCTTCAACGCTGCCCTGGCTTACTCCACGAAGCATTTCTCCCTCCAGGCTGCATACAATTACATCGGTGCATATATCATGTCCCTGGGCGCGAATTCCGACATGGACGTCTGGCTCAGCGGCCGTGGTCAGCTGGACGTGAACGGCAGTGTCAACATTGTCAAGGGCCTGTCCTTCTATGTGGAGGCACAGAATGTGACGAACGCCCGGAAATTCCAATATATGGGTGACATGAGCCGCGTGTACGAGGTCCGCTTCATGGGACCGACTGCCCGTTGCGGTTTCACATATAAGTTCTAGTTGAAAAAGATACTCGTCTTTGCAGTTCTGATCGGCTTGATGCCGGCCGGGGGTAATGCCTACCCGGCCGGCATCTTGCGGCAACGTGCCTTCGCCCTGATGCAGCGGCTGGACTCCGCCCTGGTCCGCTACCAGGACAGGGACCTGTCTTCGCCGGATTATGGCGGCATCCGTTGTCCGGGCTGTGGCCTGTACCACACGCGTTCGGCGGAAGCCGTCTGGCCGCTGTCCTACGAGTATGCTTTGACGGGTGATGGGGAGCGTCTTCGGCAGGCAATAGACCTGGCCGGCTGGCTGATTGCCCGGCAGCGGGAAGACGGAGCCTGGGAGGAAACTCCGGAGACTTGGACCGGGACCACGACCGACCAGTTGCTGATGCTGCTGCTTTCCTATCCCATAGTGGAGAAATCGCTGACTGCACGCCAGCGTCGCTCCTGGCTTCGGAGTATGGAGCGGGCGGCGGATTATCTGACAGGATTCATCGACAACCGGCACGCCAGCATGAATTACTGCTGTACGACAGCCGCTACCTTGGCTGAAGCCTGGCTTCGCCTCGGGAAACCGGTGTACCGCCTGAAGGCCCGTTGCCTGGCCGCCATGGCGGTGGCCAAGATGGATGCAGAAGGATTCCCGGTCGGGGAGGGGGAGCGTATCGGTGAGTACCGGTATGGAGTGGACATCGGTTACAACCTGGAGATGTCGTTATGGGGCCTGGCGCGCTATGCGTCCCTGCTCGGGGACGAGCCGGTGCTGGACGCGGTCCGGAAAAGTGCATCCACTCATCTGATGTTCCTTTATCCGGACGGGATGCTGGATGCTTCTGCCGGGACGCGGTCCAATAAATGGACGGTCTATGGCAGCGGTACTTCGGATGGCTGTCATCCTTTGTTTGCTCTCTTGAGCGAGGGCCATCCCGAGTACATTTCGGCTGCCGTCCGTAATATGGATTGCATCGGCACTTGTTTTACGGAGTGCGGCCTGCTGGGCCTGGGGCCGGATTATGACGCTATCATGGATACCCCGCCTTGCATTTATCCTACTTTCACCAAGGCAAAAAGCATGGCGATGGCTCATTGCTGGGTCACCGGGGATACGGATACCCTGGCCAGATTGCCTTTGGACCGTGATACCCTGGCCCGTTCCCGCAGCCTGAATCTGGCGGTCGTTCGTCGGGGCCCGTTCTGTGCGACTGTGACGGCATACGGGTATAAGTCGGGCTTGGGGACTGCGTCGAAGAACATGTTCCGTCCGACCGGAGGGGCCATGAGTGTATTGTGGGCGGAAGGATACGGACTCGTCCAGTCTTCATCCCAGACGGAGTACCACCGGTGGGAACCGATGAGTTTTCCGGAAATGGGTGAACTGGAACCCCTGACACCCCGTCTGGAACAAGTAAGGGAAGATACCCTTTTTACGAATCTCTTTGAATTCGATGCAACATTTGATACCTTTGAAGAGGAGTGCCGGACCGTCTGTGCAGCTTCCGGGCTGCTCCGGAGCCGGGATCAGATTCCCTGCGGGACGCTGTACTCGATGCGTTATTCTTTCGGAGGGGAGACGCTGACGAAGACGTATTTCTCATCCGGGGATGCCTGCGTCCGGATCGTGGAGCCGGTTGTCATGGATGACGGGACCGTCTTGGAGCAACGGGACGGATTCAGTGTCGTCTTGAAACGAGGGGGTGTGGCGCTGGAGTTGCGCAGCTCCGTTCCCCTTGAAGTCTCCGGGCCTGTCTGCCGGCAAGTCTATCCCGCTCTCCGGGCACTTCCTTTGATAATGAACCTCTCCCCGGGGGAGGAAGTCACCCTGGTTTATCGTTTGCTGAAATGATGAAAAAATGTTGTTGGCTCTTTCTTGTACTGACCTTCGTCCTTTCCTGCAGGGAGGACGCGTCGTGGCGTCAGGCGGAGGCGATCGTCGCCGGGATTGAAGTCCCTGCTTTCCCGGATGCGGAATTCCGGATCACGGACTACGGAGCCGTTCCTGATGCATTGACGGACGCACTTCCCTCTATCCGCCAGGCATTGAGGCTCTGCTCGGATGCCGGAGGCGGACATGTCGTCATCCCCTCCGGGAAATGGTTCTGCAAGGGCCCGGTCCACCTGCTCAGCCATGTCGATCTTCATTTTGAGGATGGGGCAGAGTTGGTGTTCAGCACGGATCCGGCCGATTATCTACCTTGCGTCCTGACACGATGGGAAGGTACGGAAGTGTTCAACTACTCTCCTTTGATCTATGCCTGGGGAGTCCACCATGTCGCCATCACCGGGAAGGGGGTGTTGAACGGGCAAGGAAAGCTGGGTTTCGAGGCTTGGAAGGCCCTTCAGAAGGCGGATCAGCGGGAACTCCGGCGCATGGGCCGGGAGCAGGTCCCTGTCCATGAACGGGTGTTCGGCGAAGGGCATTATCTCCGTCCGGCTATGATGGACCTTGTCTTCTGTCACTCTGTGCTGATTGAAGATGTGAAAATCGTGGATGGTACCTTCTGGTCTTTCCATCTGGTCGGATGCAGTGATGCGACGGTGCGCCGTGTCAGTGTGGACTGCACAAACCTCAACAGCGACGGTGTGGACCCGGAATCGTGCCGGAATGTCCTGATCGAGGACTGTTGTTTCCATACGGGAGATGATTGCATCGCTCTCAAGTCGGGCCGCGACCAGGACGGATGGCGGTTGGGACAGCCGACCGAGAACGTCGTCATACGTCGCTGTACCTTCAATACGGATTCCAATGGCATCTGTATCGGCAGCGAAGTGTCCGGAGGCATTCGGAACGTATTCGTGAGCGACTGCCATATCGTACGTTCCAAGCAGGGCCTGTATTTCAAGTCCAACCAGGATCGGGGCGCATATATGGAACGGGTATATGTCCGGGATATCCAGGTGGACACGGTACTCGCCAACCTGATCAAGTTTGAGCCGGCCTACAAGAACGAAGGGTCCCAGTATTATCCGACGGCGATGAGACATTTCTCCATCCGCGGGGTCCGGGCACGTCATGCCGGAGAATGCGGCATTTACCTGGCCGGTTTTCCAGATTTGCCGGTTGAAGATGTCTATATCGGGGATTTGGTCCTGGAGGATACTCCGGAACCCGTGAAACTCTCTCATTACCGGGATTTGACTTTGGACCGGGTAGTCATCAACGGAACGATGGTCACAGCCCCTTCTGACTGTCATTAAGGATGAGACGGATTCGTTGTCTGATGGCAGTCGTCTGCCTGGTATTCCTGAGTATGCCGGCCCCGGCTTCCGTCCCGGTCGTCCCCAGTCCCAAGCGGCAGAGCGAGCACGGGTCTTGCGGGCCGTTGCGGTATGGTCACGTTCACGTTCGTTCGGAGTTTCCGGCCGAAGCGACGGAGGCCGCTTTGGAACGGCTGGAAGGACTGTGCGATGGCTCTGAGGAGGTGATGGACATCCGGATCCGGCGGGGTCGCCGCAATGCTTCAGGCGACGGAGAATACCGCCTGTCCCGCCGCGGACTGAAGGTCCGGATCCGTACGGCTTCGGAGGAGGGTGCACGCTATGCCCTTCAGTCCCTGGTCCAGGTTGTCCGCGCCGGGTATGATCGCCGGTTCTCCATCCGGGACTGGCCGGACATGACCCATCGGATCTACATGGACGACATCAGCCGGGGCGAGGTCCCGACGATGGAGCAGGTCAAACGTCAGATCCGTTTCCTGTCGGAGTTGAAATATACGGCTTATCTATTCTACAACGAGAACGTGGTCCGGCTTCCTTCCCACCCGGATTTCGTGCCGGATCAGGGCTGTTTTACAGTAGGGGATCTGGATGAGATCTCCGCATACGCCCGGCGTTTCCATATAGACTTCATTGGCGGTCAGCAGAGTTTCGGCCATCTGGAAAAGATTCTCTCCCTGCCCGGGTATCGGAGCCTGGGCTTGACGGAAAACATGCTGGATGCCGGTTCGGAGGAGGCACGGCGTTTCATTTCCGATATCTTGTCCGATTGGTGCGACCATTGCCCCTCTGACTATTTTTGTCTGTTCTGCGACGAGACCTTCGACCTGTCCCAAGTGGCAGACAAGGAACGATACTATGCAGAATACATCTCATTCCTGGCCGACTGCCTGCGTTCCCGGGGGAAACGGGCGGTCATCTGCGGGGATATGCTGATCAAGTATCCCGCCATCCTCCCGATGCTCCCCCGGGACCTGGTCGTGATGACTTGGAACTACGATTCGATGGAGTCTTACGCGGAGTGGATCGATCCGTTCCGTGACGGGGAACGCGAGTGGTGGGTTGCACCGGGGGTACACAGTTCAAACCGGATGCTCCCAGACATGCGTGCTGCTGAAGGGAATCGTCGTTTCATCGCCGAAGCTTACGCAGCCGGTTCGCGGGGCACGATGGTCTGCAGCTGGGACGAATCGACCTATCATCCATTCCAGCACCTCAGGTATGGACTTGCCCAATTTGCCGAATCCATGTGGGATATCTCCCGAACTTCGGTGGACGATGATTTCCGCCGTCGCTACGAATCGGTCTTTTTCGGTGCTCCGAACGGGGTAACGGCCCTGTATGACGCGATGATGCAACTGGGGACCATCCCTTTGTTTTCCGGGATGAATGACCGGATCTTTTATCAGCGCTTTACGCCGTCGGAAGATGCGCCGTTGGTTGTGGACCTCTCTGCCATGAGACAGGCGGATAGCCTGATCCTTTCCCTGACGGAAGGGTTTGATAAGGCGGAACGGGTCCTGCGCTTCAACAGGCGGGAGATGGAAGCCTGGCGCTATGCGCTGGATTGTTACCGTTTCCTGACGGATGCCCGTGCCGGCATGGATGAGGCGTGCCGGAATGCCTCAAATGGGAAAACGCTGCAGTCGCTGGCCCGCTGCGATACATTGCTGTCCCAGGTGGAAACGCTTCGGGAAGGCTTCATCCGATGGTGGGAGGATGAAAACCAGCCATACAATTACCAAGAGGGATTGGAGACTTTCGGGAAGAAACGGGAAGAACTGCTCCGGGTTCGGAACGCCTTCCAGGATGGACGCGGAAATCAGTTCCGGGTATTGGACCGGGAGAATGGATATATGTGTTTCTGGCTGACCACCCTGCTCTCTCCTGAAGAAAAGATTCCTCCGGAGGAACTGTCCTTGACTCCGACGCCGGGGCGGCGATTCCTGACGGAAAGGAAAGGGGAGGGCCCCAGGGAAACGAAATGGTCCAAGACCGAGAGCTTTTCCGGCCTGTCCATGGATGTCAACGCCCTCTTCGGTAATCCGTCTCAGGGTTCGGTCCTGTACGCTTTTTCCCAACTGACAGCAGGACGGGATCTCAGCATTGACCTATATCTGGGCTTCGTGGGCGCGTGTACTGTCTTCCTGGATGAGAGCGTTGTATTTGACCGTGCCTTCAGTAATCATTTCAGCCCGGACGCCGTCACTGTGCCGCTCGTCCTGACGAGTGGCCCCCATCGGTTGTTTATACGCTTGGAAAAACAGTATCCCGAGTGTGCCTTCTCCGCTTGTATGGAGGGAGGAAGCGTCTCTTCCCGCAAACATAAATATGAAATCCGATAGAGGGATTGTTTTGTTTTGTCAAGGGGGAAATGTATATTTGCACAGTTTTTGATAAGGACAGCACACACAAACACTAACTTCATAAGATTATGGCACACAAAATCAATCCGGAGACTTGCGTTGCTTGCGGAGCCTGCCAGGGTGAATGCCCGACCGGCGCCATCA
>JAEEGL013027727.1_pt1 | contig 15803 bp, 10 predicted proteins | sample 9134231 | NCBI WGS metagenome assembly JAEEGL01 (sample SAMN16246548, study PRJNA631951) | gut metagenome | biome: gut microbiome; feature: rumen; material: fiber-attached | host: Bos | place: Iran: Karaj | collected 2018-10
CTATTATTAAATCTTTTAATTTGTTTTCATCTCTTTTTACTTGAAGATTTTTCATATTTTTAAATGTGTTTTTTTAATTTTTATTTTTTTAATTATTTAATAATAAAAAATAATACTGATAATTCTACTATATTAATTAAAATAAACAAATAATGAAATATTAAAAATTGAAGAAGAAATATAAATTATATTATTATTAAACTTTATATTTATTTTTTTTTTAATATTTTTAAAAATATATAAAAAAAATTTAAATTTATCAATAAATAATTAAAAATTATTTAAATAATTCATAATATTTTTAAATGTTTTATATTCTTTACTAAACAAATATATTTATTAAATTATTAAATAATATAAAAGATTGTAATATTATAATACATAAGTTTATTTTCAAAAATTAAATCCTAAAAGATTTAATTCTATTTTTATTTAATCATATTTAATATTAAAATAACCAAAATAAAAAAATACATTAGATAAAAATAAAATATAAAATAAATTTTAGGTATCTAAAAAAGAATGTATTTGAATATTATCATTATTATTATCACTTAATTTTCCTATATTTTGTTCATCACTTATATTAACTTCTTTTTCACTTTCTTCACTTTCATAATCATTATTATGAGAATTATTATGATAAAAATCAGTTTCAAATTTAATTTTTTCATGTTTTTTCTTTTCATTATTATTATTATGTTTTAATATAGATTTACGATTATTATTATTTGGACTTGCAATTTTTTGTTGTTCAAAATATTTTGATATATTTTCTAAACTATCATTATCAATATTACCATCATTACTTTTATCTTTTAATCTATTCTCAATAGATGAAATTTTTGAAAATGTTTTATCTTTATTTAATTCATTTTTATATTCATTTTCATTATTTTTTTCATTACTTTTTAAACTATATAAAGAATTTTTTTTATTTGAATTTCTACTAATATATAATTCAGATTCTTTTAATTTTTTAATTTCATTATCTCTTTTTTCTAATTCATTAATTAATTTTTCATTTTTTTCTATTGCATCTTTAAATCTTGTATGATTTTTTAAATATTTTTGTTGTTCATCTACTGCAATTTCTTTTAAAACTTGTGATTTTAAATATTCATTATTTAATTTTTCTGTTATTATTTTTATTTCTCCTTCTTTTTCATTTAATTTTCTTTCTAATTCTGAATAAGTATCTTCTCCTTTTTTATTATTTATTATATTATTATTTTTTGAAATAATATTATTATTATTAATTTGGTTTTTTTGATAATTTTCATTTTGAATTTTTAAATTGTTAATTTCAGATTCATAATTATCTTTTTCATTTTGAATTTTTATTATTTCTGTCAGTAAAGCTGTATTTTTATTTTTTGCATCATCAAATCTTTCTTTAAATTCTATTAATTTTTTTTTAGTATCTTCTGCTATTTCTTTTAAAGCTTCTGTTCTTATTTTTTCTTCATTTAATTTTTCTGTTAATAATTCAATTTCTTTATTTTTATTTCCATAATTATCTTCATTCATATTTTTATAATTTAAATTATTTCCTTTATTATTTTCATTATTTAAAACTACTTCTTTAGTTTTATTTAATTCATCATTTTTTTCTTTTAATTTATTTTTTAAATTATTTATTTCATATTCTTTATCATTAATAACATCTTTTTTTTCTTCTAAATTTTCATTTAATTTTCCTATTAATTTATCTTTTTTTTCAATATCTTTATTTAATTTATCAATTATATTATCTTTTTCATCTAAAGTATTATTTAAATCATCTAATTCATCATCTTTTTTATCTAATTGTTTATTTAAATCATCAATTTGATTAAATTTTATATCTATATTTTTATTTAAATCTTTAATGACTTTTTCATTATCTTTGATTTTTTTTTCATAATCTTTTTTCATATTATTTATTTCTTTTTCTTTATCATTTTTTTCAAATTTTAATTCATTTATATCTTTTTTAGTTTTTTTATTTATTTCTTCTATTTTTAATTTATAATTTTTTTCATTATTTTTTAATTGTATTTGAATTTCTTTTAAATTGTTATTTTTTTCATTTAAATTATCTTTTAATTCATCATAATCTTTTTTCATTTTTTCTTTTTCTTCATTTAATTTTTGAATTTGTTCTTTTAATAAATTTATTTCATTATTTTTTTTATTTTCAATTTCTTTTATTTGATTATTTAAATCTTCTATTTCTTTTTTTTTTTCTTCTTCTTTTATCATCTCATTATTATTTAATTCATTTATTTTTTTTTTATTTTCATTTTCAATTTCTTTTATTTTATTATTTAAATCTTCAATTTCTTTTTTTTTATTTTCATTTTTATTTTTATAAACTTCAATTTCATTTTTTAATTTTTTCATTTCTAAATTTATTTCTTCATGCTTTTTTGCAATTAATTCATCTTCTTCTTCTTCTTTAAATCTTAATTCTTGAATCTTATTTAATTCAATATTTAAATCACTATTTTTCTTTTCCAATTCTTTATTTTTTTTATTTAAATTTGAAATTTTTTTTTTTTCTTCTTCTGCAATTTCTTTTAATGATTCTGATTTTAATTTTTCATCATTTAATTCTTTTGTTATTTTATTTATTTCTAATTTTTTATCTTCATTTTCTTTTTTTAATTGTTCTCTTTCAATATTATTATTTGTTATTTCATTTTCTTTTTTTAATTTTTCTTCTTCTGATTCTTTTTTTATTTTATCTAAATTTTTTTTTAAATTTTCAATTTCTGATTTTAATGATGTATTTTCTTTATTTAATATTTCTTTTTTCTGAATTATTTCTTTATTTTGTTTAATAAAAATTTCTTTTCCTTTTTCTAGTTCTTCTTTTTCTTTTTTAATTTTTGAATTTTCATTTTCAAGATTTTTTATCTTATTTTCTAAATTAAAATTAATTAATTGTAATTTATTTTCTTCTTCTTTTTTATTATCTTTATTAATAAAATCTTGTTTTTCTTCTTTTGGAATGTTGCTTTTATTATTATCTGTATTTTCTAAATTATCTTCTATATTAAAATTATTATTTTTATCATTTAAATTTTTATTTTCTTCATTCTTATTTTCAATATTTAAATCTTTATTTTCTTTAGAATAATTTTTAATTTTTTCATTTAAAACTTTATTTTCTTCTTCTAATTTATTAATTTTATCTTGTAAAACTTTTTCTTTTTCTAAAATAATACCTTCAAAATCTTTATTATTAACTTCATTATTTTCTTTTATTTCTTTTTTATTATTATTCTCTAATTTTAATTTTAATTCTTCATTTTCTTTTTTTAATTTTTCAATATCTAAATTATTATTATTATTAATTTCTTTTTTATTATTGTTACTCACATTTTTATCTTCTTTCTGAACATTATTAGTAAAACTTTTATTAATTTCTTTGTTTTGATTTTTTATTAAATCATCATTTTCTTTTTTAAGTTTTTCTAATTGTTTTCTAATTTCAATATTATCTTTAGTCAAAGAATCAATTTGATTATTAAATTCATTTGATTTTTCTTCTAATTCATTATTTTTTTTATTATTGTTTTCTAATTTTTCTTTTTCTAAAAGAGAAATTTTATCATTTAAAATTATTTTTTCCTGATTTACTTTTTCATTATTTTCAATATAAGTTTTATTATCATTTTCTAATTTATTTATTTTTTCAATTAATTCTTTTATTTTATTCTCATTATTTTCAATAATTTTTTTATCTTCTTGTTTCATTATTAAATTATTTTCTGCTTCTTTTTTTATTTTTTCAAAATTTTCATTCAATTGATTATAATTATTTAATATTTCAATTTTTTCATTTTCAAAATTTTTAATTTTTTCTTCTTTTATTTTAATATCTTCTTCTAATTTTTTTTTTAATTCTAAAAAATTATTATTTTCAATTTCTAAATTATTTAAAATTATTTTATTTTCATTTTCTATTTTATTTCCTTTTTCATTTTCTTTTTTTAATTCTTCAAATTTTTTATTTGTTTCTTCTAATTTATTTTTAAATTCAGAATTCTTTTTTAATATATCTTCAAATTTTTTATCTAATTCTTCTTTTTCATTTTTTAATTCTTCATATTTTTTATTTTTTATTAATTCATTTATTTTATTATTTAATTCTTCAATTTCTTTTTCTTTTAAATTTAAGTTATTATTTAATTCATTTATTTTATTTTCTTTTTCTTGAATTTCATCTTTAAAATCATCTAATTTTTTTTTCTCTAATATAGAAAAGCTTTTATTATCCTTTATTTTATTTTTTAAATTTTTATGTTTTTTTTCATTATCAATATTTTTCTTTTCTAAATCACTATAATCAATTAATAATTTTGAATATTTTTCTTTTGATTTTATATTTTCATTCTTTAAATTTTTATTTTCAAATTCTAAAGTATGAATTTTAGTCTTATATTTATTTAAATAAATTTCTTTTTCTTCAATTTGAGTTTTTAATTTTTTATTTTCTTCATCAACATCTTTATATAATTCTAATTCTTTTCTTAAATTAGAAATTAATTCAATATTCTTATTAATATTTTCTACTCCATCAAAAAAATGTGATCTAGTTGTATTTTTTGTATTACTAATTATACTTAAATTATTTACATTATAATATTTTGCTAAATTATTTTGCTTATTTTCTCTTAAAATAATTAATTTTTTTTTAATTGAATTAGTCAATTCACTATTATTTTGATGAGAATTATTTTTATGATTTCTTTCTTTATATTTTCTATTTAAATCTTCTATTTGAAATAATAATAAATTATTATCTTGTTTTAATTGAGACATTTCTTTATTTTTTTTTATATAATGTTCTTCTAATTTTTTATAATTTTCAATATCTTTATCATTTCTCATTTTATTTAATTCATAATTTAATTCACTTAATTGTTTTCTTAAACTTCTTATATATTTTGTTTGAGATCTACTAATAGTACTTTCATTAATATTATTAACTAAAGGTAATTCATTAAGATTAATTCTATTAATTGATTTTACATTCTTATTTATATTTTTTACACTTCTTGTTTTTATATTATGAATATTTGGAGAATACGATAATTTATTTTTTTTTAATTTTATATCATCAAAATAATCATTATCTTCTAATATAATATTTTGACTTTTTTGTTTAACATGAATTGACATTTTATTTAATCTTATTTTTTAATTTTTTTATTTATCTTTTTAATCAGCATTTTATTTTTACAAAAGAATAAAATATAAAATAAAAAACATATAATTATAATTTTTAACATAATTTGAAAAAAAAAATGAAGATATTTATTAATAAAATAATATATAAAATTTGTAAATACATTAATGGGTAATCAAACATTTTGTAATTGTATTGCTGTAAGAAGAAAAAATGAAACATTACATGTAGAAAATGAAAATAGCATACAATGTAATGAAAAAATATATGATAAGGATTTTACAAAATTACATTTAATGGAGAAACATAATAATTATAGTAAATTTAAAAAATCAGTTTCTTCAAAAATTTTTGATTTTCCTGAAATTAATCAATATGATGAAAAAAGAAGATATTCTTTTCAATCTCCAGATATATCTTTTGTAACTATTCATATGAAACCAAGTAAAAAAAATATGAATTAATGCAATTTTAATTGTTATTTTTTTATTTTTAACATATGATTGATTTATAATTTGTGTTTTATCTTTAATAATTATATATATAATAGATTTGAAAATTTCTTTTAGTATAAAATATAAATGATTAAGGAATATACTAATGAAAATTTTAAATTTTTAAAAGTTAATTAAATTAAAATTTATTGTTTTTATTTTTTATTATTAAAATTTTCATTTAATATAATTTACTCAAGTAATAATTTTAAGTTTTAATTTTCCTTTCAAAATTAAAATTAAAAAGAAATAAAAATTTTTATAAATTTTAGTCAAAATATATATAGAATTATTTTTTCTGAATTAAAATCTTGTTTATTATAAAATTAATGGCAATTTGAATTCATTTATAATTTATATAATTTATTAATATCACTTTTATTTAAATTCTTTTCTTTTTTAATATAGTATTTCTCTTTCATTATTATAATTTTAATACTTTTCGAGTATTAATTTATTCATTTTATTCTTTTTTTAATGGTATATTTGAAAATTATATTATTTCTTTAAGTATATTTTCATTCTTCTATCTTTTTAATTATTTAAATTGTAATTTATTGTATTGCTTATTTCCTACAGTTTTTGGATATTTATGGTAAATGATTTAGAAATTATTAATCTTGGTTTTGGAATATTTAAAAATTTTGATTTATATTCATTGCCCATTTTTTAATATTAAATATATAATTTAATGTGTTTATAATAATTTATTTCTATATAATAAGGATAATTATAGAATATTATTAATTTAATTTTAATAAAAATAAGTTTTAAATTACAAATTTAAAAATAATTGTTTTTTTTATTTTAAAAAATTGATTTTTTTATTCTATTTAATGTCAAAGATAATTGAATTTTCTATTAATGAATTAGATAAAAAATCAAATAAAATTAATAATAAGCAAAAGCAAAATAAACAGCATAATATAAGTAAAGTAATTCATAATGAAAATAAATCACAATCCATTAAATTAGTGAATAAGAAAAAAATGAGTTTTTATCAAAATAAAATAAATTTAAATCAATTAAATAAAAATGAAGAGAAGAAAAAAAATGAAAATATTATTACAAATATTTTATCAAATCATTTAAATAAAAGTTCAATATTACAAAAAGGGAAAAAGAATAAAGTAAATTCAGTAAAAGATAAAAAAAAAAATAAAAATTATTCAATTAATTCCAATTATTCATTAAATAAATCAAATTCAAGTAATAATATAAAAGAAGAAAAAGAAAAAACAAATCAAAATGAGGATTTGAATAAATCAAATGAAATAAATTTACCTTTTAAAAAAGTAAATTATAATAATTATAAAGTTTTAAACTTAAAAAAAAATTTTTCTCCTATTTTAAGAAATAGTAGTCTAATTTCAAATATAACAAATTCAAGCATTAATGAATCAAAATTAAATATTTCAAATAATAATATTGATAATACAAATTTAAATAATTCAAAAATGTATAAAACAATAAGATTAAATAGTTATATTAAAAAAAGTGATAAAAAAAAAATTAAAAAAAATAAAAATAATTCTTTTTCAAATCAAAATAATATTAAACAAAATTTAAATTTAAAAGACGAAAAATTTTACAAATTAAAAATTAACAAAATAATAAAAAATAGAATTTCAATAACACAAAGAAATAACATTCAAGATAAATTAAACTCAAAAACAAAAATTGAAATAACCAAAAAACCAAATCATTATAAAAATAATTTAACAACAATACAAAAAAATGAAAAAAAAAAAAATTTAAACCAAATAAAACAAAATACAAAATTAACAAATTTTCTAAATTCAAATATATCATTTCAAACAAATCAATTATCTCAATCAACAACAATAAAATCAACATCAAGAAATAATTCAAATTTAAATATATTAAACAATAATAATAATAAAAAAAAGAATAACAACACATCAATTAATAATAATAATAATTATATAAATTTTTTAAATAATAAAGAAACAATAAAAAAAAGTTTTCAAACAACAGATTTTTTTTCAACATCAAAAAGTTATTTTAAATCAAAAAAAATAATATCAATTTATTCAATTTCAATGACTGGTTACTCAGGACAAAATAATCAACCAAAAGTTAATCAAGATAAATTTTTTATTGAAAATATAAATGAATATGATTTTACTTTTATTGGCGTTTGTGATGGACATGGTCAAAATGGTCATTTAGTTAGTGAATTTTTAAAGGAAGAAATTCCTAAAAATTTCATTAAAGAATTAAAAAATAAAAGTAATAAAGGATTATTTAATCAACCATTATTATTAATTAAGTGTTTTACAGATTCTTTTTTAATTACTAATATTAAATTAAGTAATTCTGATATTGATACTAATTTTTCTGGATCAACTTGTGCTTCAGTTTTAATTACTCCAGATTTTTTGATTACTGCAAATGTTGGTGATTCAAGAATAATAAAAGGAATATTGAATAGCAATAATAATATAATTACTAATTCAATAACTTATAATATAAATGAAAATAATAATTATTATAATAATATAAATAACAATAATAATATTAATAATAATAATATTAATAATAATAATAATAATAAAAATAATATTAATAATAATAATATAATTAATAATAATACAAATTCTAACTCTACAAATATTCCTAATTATGAAAATATACAAAACAATCATATAATAACAGATAACACAAACTTAACATTTAACAACTATTATTTTACAAGTGAACAACTAACAATAGATCATAAACCAATAATTGACTCAGAAAAAAAGAGAATAATAAATCATGGTGGAAGAATAGAAGAATTTAAAGACATAAACAACAATTTAATAGGTCCAAAAAGAGTATGGTTAAAAAATAAGAATATACCAGGTTTAGCAATGACAAGATCATTTGGAGATCAAATTGCATCAACTGTGGGAGTTATATCAGAACCAGAAGTAAAAATATATAATTTTGAAAATGATGATAAATTTTTAATTATTGCAAGTGATGGTCTTTGGGAATATATTTCAAATGATGAAATAGTTAAAATTGTTGAAAATTATTATTTTGAAAATAATTGTAAAGGAGCAGTACATAAATTATATAATGAAGCTCATAAAAGATGGAAAGAAAATGATTCTTGTATTGATGATATTACTATTATTATTGTTTTTTTTGATTAATTTTTTTTTATTATAATTTTAATTAGATTTTTTTTATATTTTTTTTTTTTAATTTATCAAATATTTTAATGAATGAAAATTATTTGAATATTATACTTGTAAAAAGTATTTTATATTCTTTTTCTGGTTTAGGAAATTTATCATATATTATAATATTTCTTTATTTTTTATATCAAATTAAACATGGGAAAAATTCATTTCAAAATATTGGATTAGGAAGTATTTTTATGTTATTATTAAATATTTCACATTTATGCTCATCAATTACAGAAATATTTTTATATTTTGATTTAATGAAACAAAAATCTATCAATGATTTTTCTTCAAATTTAAGTTGTAAATTTTGCGCTTTTTCTAGAAATTATTTTGAATTAACTAGTGTTTGTTGTATTACTATAATATCTCATTTATTTTATCAATCTACAAAAGAAATTATATTTAATTCAAAAACAGAAATTAAAAAAATAATTAATGGTATTCTTTATTCTTTTTTTACTCCTTTATTAATTATTGTTCCTTCTTTTTTAAAAAATAAATTTTCTTTTGTTAAAACAAGATGTTCTTATAATGAAGATTTTTCAATTTATCATATTATATTTACTATTTTTATTATTATTAATGTACTATTTCAATTAATTTTTTTATATATTTCATTTTGTTTTTATAGTTCAAAAATAAAATATATTAAAGAATCTAATCAAAATCAATATAATTCATTAAGTATTTATATTAGGATTTTTTTTATTTTTCCAATTTATTTATTCATTTCTAGAATTTTAAAACTAATCAATAGATTTGAAAAGGATAATATTAATTATTTATATATAAGTGAAATTACTTTTGCTTTAAGTGGAATTATTGATTCAATAATAAGTTTAATTTTAATAAGAAGTGTTTTTGAATGTTGTAAAACACAAGATAATGAAGAAAGTGAAGAATCAGATGAATTTCAAGTTTTAAGTCAAGATTCATATAACATTTAAAAAAAAATTTTTTAAATTTAATTATATTAACATAAAAAAATATAAAAATAAAATTCAATTAATAAAAAATATGATAGAATATATAAAAAATGTACCAGAAAAATATTCAGATATTTATAAAAGAAGTGAAAATGATGTTTCAAGTGGAGCAACAGTTGATCAATTAATTAAAATGGTAAATGATTCAATTAAAGCTTCAAATTTACAAACTAAAAGATATGAAGATATTAAAAATAGAAAATATGATAATCCTGCTGAAATGAATCAATTAAAATTGATGAAAAAAAGAGATTATTTATTAAAACAAAATACTTTTAAAATGCATTTTAATAAAATGTAATTTTGAATTTATTTTATTTTATTTTTTTTATTATTTTTAGGGCAAATAAATCAGTTAATTTAAAAGCAATTTCTCCTTATATTAGTAAAAAAAATGAAACTTTAAAATTAAAATTTATTAGTTATGGTCAAGAAATTAATTATAATCATTTATATTCTAGAAATTTTCATCCTTCTCAAAATGAACTTAATCCCTTATATAATAATCCAAAAAATGATATTTTTCTTATTAAAAGTTTTCCTAAAAAAGAAAAAATGAAATATAAACCTAAAGTTTATATTTTTAGAGTAAATTTTTTATATTTTATTTTATAGGAAAAAAGAAAACAAACTCAAGATGTTAAAAATTATAATCCTAAATATGATTTTGTTTTTAAGAAAACTCCTTATGTTACTATATATCCTCCTCATACCAGTAAATCTATTCAAAAAAAAAATGATTTACCAACAATAAAAAACAAAAATATGAAGTCTTTTTAAAATAATAATTTTGGTTTATAATATTAAAATTAATATAAAAAATTATTTTATATATTCAATATTATAAAAATTGATATACACTTATAAAATTAAAAAAAATATAATTAACATGTTTAATACTACTATAATTATTAATTTATACTTTGTAAAAGGTAAACCATTTTTTTAATATTTTTAATTAAATTTTATTTTATTATATAAAATATTCCATTAATTTATTAATATATATTTTAATTTTTTTTACTTTTTATACTAATATTAAAATATTTTTTAAAGAAATCTTTACTTTCTTTAACAGGTTCTGTTCCCTTTTCATAATAATAATTTTTTCTTTTGGTTAAAGTTGTACTATTAGAGCCTTCAATATAATCTGGAATTGGTTCTCTAATAACTTGACTTTTTAACATTGTTTCAATTTCTTTTATTATTTCTTTTCTTTCTGCTTGAATTCTTTGTCTTCTAATTTTTAAACTTAACATTCTTGATTCAATTTTTGTTCTTTCAGAAATATTACCCATTATCTTAAATTAAGGAAAAAATATTTTTGTTTTTTATTATTTTATATTTATTTTATATATTTTTTTAATTAATTAATCATCTAAAATTTTTTTTCTTTTTTCACTAAATGATGTTCTTTTTATTAAATATCTTGCTATTAATTCAGGTTCTTTTTTTACTAATTCTTCAAATTCAAAAATTCCATCTTTAAAATTTTGATTTTCTTCATTTTTAAATTTAACTGTAAAAAAAGGATTTTTTTCATCTTCATCATTATAAAAACAATGTTTTATTTTTTTTATTTTATTAATTCCTAATTTACCTTCTTTTATATTATTATCTTCTTTATTTTTTTTTTTTTTATATTTTCTGTTTTTTCAGTTTCTTTTATTACTTTTTTATCTTTTTTATCTTTTTTATCATTTTTTTCTTTTTTTTCTTTTTTAATATAATTTTCTATTTTATTTTTTTGTTCTTTTTTTTTATTATTGTTATTCCTTTTTACATTTAAAAAATTATCTTCAGAATCAGATGAAGTTTCTATTTTTTTTTTTTCAGTTTTTTTTTCTTTTTTTATTTTATTTTTATTATTTTGATTATCATATTTTTCAATAAGTGATGTGTCATTAAAATGACTTCTTGGTTCCCAAGTATTTTCATCTTCACTAAAACCTTTCCATTTAACATAATAAAATTCTGTTCCATTTTCTATTTTTTTTCCTACTATTTTTTCAACTATATATTCTGTCATAAAATTTTAAAATGTGAATAAAATATTTTATTTTTTAAATGGATAAATATAAAAATTTAAAATAAAATTTTTGAAATATTAAATTCTTTTTTTTCAATAAAAATTATTTTAATAAAATATTATATTATTAAACAATTTAATATATTTCATATTGTTTCTTAATTTTTATTGCTTTCAAATTTATTGATTAAATCTTTTGTTTATATCTATTTTATTCAAATATGAAAATTTATTTTATGAAATAATAAATTGAGTATATAAATATGAAAAATGATTAAACTATTTATTTATTTATATTTAAAATAAGAATATTAATTGCTACTTTTAAATTTTATTTTTATATATTTTATATTTTTCAAAGATGTATGCCTAATAAAAATAAATTTCATAATAAATATTTGATTAAAAATTTTTAAGGAATTATTATTTATATTAGTAGATATAAATTATTCTCTAAAGTTTATATATAAAAAAATTATAAATTTAAATGAATTATATAATAAATAATCAGAAAATATAACAATTTTTTAATAAAAAAATGTCAAGTTCACATAAAAGACAAAAGGATTATTTAAGTGGATATAAAAGTGATATTTCATTAGAATTAAATTCATATTCAATCAATCATCATACAATTTCAAATAGTACTTTAACACAAACATTTAAAAAAAATTATCCTTCAAGTAATCAAAGTATGTTAATTTTAAATATGTCAGAAAGAAGTCCAAAAAGGAATTTAATTTATAAAAATAATTTAAATAGTAATACAAATTCTTTTAGTAAAAATGAATATACTTTTAAAACAATGGATAATGATTTTTCATGTGATAAAGTGAAAAGAATAAGATTAAAATTAAATGAAGATTTAAAAGATCAAAAATTATTTTTAAATAAAATTAAAAGAAAAGATCTTAATGAAACAGAAAAATTTTATATTAATTCATTATTAAAAAAGAAAAATTCAAAAAATGGAAATATTTCAAAAAATAGTTTAAATTTTGAACAAAATAAAACAGTTTCTGATTCTTTTAGTATTAATAATCCTGAAATAAAAATGCTTAAATTTTTGCCTTCAATTTATCAAAATGAAAATTTAAAATTAATTTCTAAAAATAGAGGAACAATTCAAATATTTAAAGATTCAATTGATGGAATGAGAAAATCAAAATATAAAAAATCAGTTATTGATGAAGTTTTAAAAATAAAAATTGAAAATGATGAAAATGAAAATATTAAAATTCGTTTAATAAATTCAAGTATTAAAATTAATAATAATTTATTAGACAAATATATTAGAAATTTTGGGAAATATAATTTAGAATTAAATAAAATTTCAGATGATGAAAGTTATAAATTATATTTATTGAATTTAGAATTAATTAAAAAAAAAAGAGAAGTTAAAGAACTTAAATTTAATATTTTAAAACTAATACAAGAAAAAAGAAGATTATGTAAATATAAAGTTTTATTTTTTCAAATGAAATATAATATAAAAGATTTAAATGAAATTCAAGACAAAAATTTATTAAAAGAATATGGATTAGATAATTTAAAAAGAATAAAAGAAGATAATAAATATATTTATTATGACGATACAAATGATAATAATAATGAATATAAACCAATTAATAATCCACCTATTTTTGAAAATATAGATAATTTTGAAGAAATTTTACATTGGAAACAATTAAGATTATTAGATTTATGTATTTATTATACTGAAAATAGAAATTTTAAAACTTTAATTCGAGAATTAGAATTTCAGAATGAAATTTATAATTCTTCTTATAATGATATGATAAATGAATTAAATTTAACTCAAGAAAAATTAAATGATATTAAATTTTTATATGATGATTTATTATTATTTAGAAATAATTTATATAATCAATATGAAAAATCTGAAAGAGAAAGTAATATGTTTAATCTTAAAAAACAAGTTTTAAATATTATTAAAGATCCTTTAATACAAAATCATGCAATTAAACATTTTCATTTAAATTATGACTTTTTGAAAACTACTGAAAGTTATAAGAAAAAAAAACAAAATTTATTAATGGATTCATTATTTTTTTATGAAACTTTAATTAATTTAATAATGGATGAAGAAATTAAATATAAAAATACTGAATATAAAATGAATTTATATATTAATGCTAAAAAGAAATATTTAGTAATAAAAGGAATAATGAAAAATAAAAAGTATGTTGAAGAAATGAGAATCAAAAGAGAAAAAAAAATTGAAGATATTTTGAATAAAAATGATAAATTTATTATAAAGCCAATTCGTAAAATAGAAAATAAACCAAAAGTAAAAATTAACACAAAATTAATCAAAAAAAGAAATAATTCAATTCGACCTGAAATAAATAATGTTAATGATAAATTATATAATTTAATAACATATTAATATAATTATAATAGGTAAAAAATAATAATATATTTAAATTGTTTAAAATCAATCAACTTATTTTATATTATTAAAAATTGTTTTAAATATTTATTAGAATCCATTATTATAAATATTAATTTTCATATTTCAAAAAATACCATAAAAAATAAATCTAATTTATATTTATTTTTTATATTTTATAATTTTATCATTTTAAATACTAATATATGAAATGAAAAAATAAATTTAAGTTTCTTCACAAAGTTTTAAATAGTTAGATAATAAACTTTTAGTTCTATTTTTTAATTTTTCCAATTCAGTAATAGTATTTCCACTATTATTAAAATTACTATTATTATAATTATTATTATTTTGACTACTATTAGAATTACAAGTTTGAAATTGAGATAAAGATCTTCTATTATTATCTCTTCTTCTTCCAGTATAATTAAAATTATTTGAAGTAAAAAGAAAAGAATTACTTTTAGAAATTTTTGAAGAATTTTTTCTTGAATTATTTAAAAATTTTCTTTCTAAATCAATTTCAATTTCTTTTGTTGATTCACTATATATATGACTTGATATATGATTTTTATGTTTTTTAATATAATTATTGTAATTACTAATATTTAAAATCAAATTTTTTGGTGAAAAGATATTTTTAGAACTATTCTTTTTTGAATTTGATTTAGATTCTTTTTTCTTTAGTATTAAATTTTTTAAAAAGTGTTTTACATTTTTTGATAATAAATTAGAAGTTTTTAATTGTTGAATTTTATTTTTTTCTTTATTTAAATTACTATTAATTTTTCTTATTTTTAAATTTAAATTTGAATTTTCAAATTTATCAATCGAATTTTTTTTCTTTTTAATTTCTTGAATTTTATTTATTTTATCTTTAATTTCAGATAATTCTTTTTCTAAAGAAGAAATTAAATAATTTTTTTTATGAATTATATCTTCATAAATTTGTTTTTTATTTTCAAACTTAGAATAATTATTATTTATAATTTCACTCTTTATATTTAATCTTATATTTATTTGTTTATTTTCTTTATCAGGAATTGTAGAAAAATTACTTGTATTATAATTCTCTTTTCCTTTATTTTGACTTTTTTGATTTTTTTTGTTTTTATTTTTCTTCAAAGAAAAATGATTTTTATTTGTATTATTTTTATCATTTTTAATACACAAATTAAATTTTTGAATATTAGAATTTGGAGAATCACAATCTTTTTGTCTTAAAGACAAAGTATTAAAAAGTTCAATATTTTTTAAAGAATTCTTCTTTTTATTTTTCAAATTTTGAAAAGAATTAGTATGTCTCATTTTAATAATATATATATAAAAAACAAAAATTAAACATTTCCTAAATAAAAAAAAACTAAAAAAAATCAAAAAAAAAAAAAAAAAAAAAAAAAAAAAAAATGCAAAAAAAAGTAAAAGAAAAAAAAAGAGAATATAAAATAAAAAAAGAAAAACATGCAAAACACAAACAAGAACTCACATAAATATAAGTCGCA
>JAEEGL014593833.1_pt1 | contig 15803 bp, 13 predicted proteins | sample 9134231 | NCBI WGS metagenome assembly JAEEGL01 (sample SAMN16246548, study PRJNA631951) | gut metagenome | biome: gut microbiome; feature: rumen; material: fiber-attached | host: Bos | place: Iran: Karaj | collected 2018-10
AAAATAGGGTAATGGATTTTTGCGGCGATTTTGCGGCGATTTTGCGCCAAAAGCACACAATTTAACAGTAATTTAGCAGAAATTGAGTTAAATTTAACTTAAAATGACGGTTTGAAAAAGAAAATAAAAAAGCTTGTAAGTGTTTGACCTACAAGCCTTTATCTTGGGTGCCCGGACGGACTCGAACCGTCGACATTCAGAACCACAATCTGACGCTCTAACCAACTGAACTACGGGCACCATATTGGTTTAGCGGATGCAAAGGTACGTGATTTATTTGATATTGCCAAACAAATCACGTACTTTTTGCGGAAAAACTTTAATTTGCAGGCTGTGCAGGTGTCTTAGGAGCATCTGCAGGAGCATTGTCTGCAGGTGCGGCAGGTGTAGCAGGAGCAGCACCATCCTTAGTCTGACTGGCACCGAAGCCGGGCAGGTTGTTAGGATTGGTGGCAGGAGCCTGATAGTTCTCCATCACGGAACTGTCGGTAATAGCTGTAGGAGCTACCCATGCGCATACAACACTGAAGAGAACCATGGCAAGGGCTAATCCCCATGTTGCTTTCTCTACGAAATCGGTTGTCTTGCGGACACCACCAATCTGGTTGTAGGAGGCGAAGCTGGAAGACAGACCGCCGCCCTTTGACTCTTGAATCAGCACGATACCGATCATCAGTACGGCTGCAATCACGATAAGAATTACAAATAATGTGTACATGACTTTAATTTTTTAATTATTTAATTTTGAATCTTTCTTGCTGTTTATTACTAATTTCTCTAAGAATCGTATCTGGTCGGCAAAGTATGCGTTCTTCTCGGGGAAGCTGCTGCTAAGCCGCTGTGTAATGTCAAGTGCCTTTTGATAGCGTCCTTGTTTGATATAGATACGTGCCAGGGTCTCGGTGAAGAATTCCTCTTCTGCCGGATCTTCCTCAATGACAGGAGCGACTTGCTGTCTCTCTTCTTCTTCCTGAATATCGTTCAAAAGGATTCGTCCTTGTTCTTTCTCAAGGAAGTTATCGATGAGGTCTTGTCCTTGCATCTGCGGTGTGTCCTCAGAGAAGGTGTTGTCTTCGCTTTCCAACAAGTATGCGACATAGTCGACGGTGGCATCCTTTGGAGTAGGGCGACGTTTCTTCTTCTCTTCTGTTTCAACAGGGATGGAATCAAGAAAGGTGTCGATGAGTGCCATCGTACGATTACCATCTTGGCTCTTGGCTGTTGGCTGTTGGCTCTTGGCTGTTGGCTTGAGCTGATAGTGGGCAGCCTCTACGAGATTGAAAAGACTGCGGCGGTCAGTGATAAAGACTGCAGAACGGCGCAATTCCTCGTCAAATGAGGGGTCGTGCATCAGGTAGAGATTCTGGAGCATCAGTAGGCGCACTGTCTGGAAATAGGGATGGAGCGCCAATGTGGAGCGCAACTCATATAATGTGTCGCGGTCCATTCGTTCAGGATGATTGATCAGCTCTGTTATCTCCATATCTCTTATCTTCTTACCAGTTCGCCACTGTAGCATTAAATATCTGATCACAGAGGTCTTTGACCATCTGTCCCACGAGTTCCTCCTGTACGGAGTTTAATGACTGAGTGGTTTCATATACGGATGTCGCCGTAAACTGCCGCTCGAAGTCCTCGTTGTGGTTGACATTGTTGGTGAAGCGTACGTTGACGGTCATGGACAACTCGGTTTGTGCCGAATAGCCTTCCGCAGATACCGACTTGTTACGCTGCTGGTATTGTGTAATCTCGCCTTCAATCTTCAGGTCACCATTGCGTCGTACTTGTTCGAGGCGTGTGTGACTGGCAAACTGGTCTTTCAACTGGTTATTGAACATCGGGCCCATAGGTCCCCAGACATAACTGGAGCGGATGGGGAAGTCGTTAATCTGGATGGTCTTCGTCTTGGAATAGTCAATGCTGGCTCCGTTGAACTTATAGCTCACGGAGCAGGCAGTCAAGACGAGTACCATGACTGTCAACAACACTTTTATGCCTTTATTTGTCCAATCCATATTGTTTCAATCTTCTATAGAGTGTCCGATCGCTGATACCTAATTCCTGAGCCGCCTTCTTTCTATTGCCGCCATTACGGTCAAGAGCCTTCTCAAGAGCCTGTCGGCTCCATGCGTCGAGATTCAGATTCTCAGGTTCTTTGACAGGTTCCACATATTCCTCGGCAACAGCATCCTCAAGGGGGGAGGAAATGGGTTGGATGGGCTGGATGGGTGACAGCTGGGGCGTGGGGATGGCAGCTGCGGGTGTTGTCTGCACGTCCTCGATCTGTTTCTTCAGGTTACTCATCTCACGACGCATGTCATTGACATTGCTGCGCAATTCGAAGAGAATCTTATAGAGTATCTCACGCTCATTTTCAAAAGAGTGGTCACCATCACTATGAATGGTGGCAAGCTGGGTCGTCTCCTGATCCTGCGGAATGAAGCGGGCAAGAATCTCAGGCGTAATCTGTCGCTCTGTGGAGAGGATAGATATCTGCTCCGTGATATTCTTCAACTGGCGCACATTGCCAGGCCACTTGTAACGCATGAGCATCTGCTTAGCCTCCTCCGTCAGTACAATCTTGTCCATGTGGTATTTCTCTGCCATCTGCATGGCGAAGAGACGGAACAACAGTACGATGTCCTCACCACGGTCACGAAGAGGCGGAATCTGAATGGGAATAGAATTCAGACGGTAATAAAGGTCCTCACGGAAGCGTCCCTCACTGATAGCCTGACGGATATTGACATTCGTCGCAGCCACAATGCGTACATCCGTCTTACGTACCTCTGTGGCTCCTACAGGGATGTACTCGCCTGTTTCCAACACACGCAACAGTCGTGCTTGTGTGGCAAGAGGCAGTTCACCCACCTCGTCAAGGAACAGTGTTCCCTTGTTGGCGACTCCGAAATAGCCGGGAGAGTCATTGATGGCTCCTGTAAAAGAGCCCTTTACGTGTCCGAACAACTCACTGTCGATGGTACCTTCAGGGATAGAACCGCAGTTGATGGCGAAATACTTCTCTCGTTTACGGGGAGAATTGTCATGGATGACACGAGGAATGATTTCCTTACCGACACCACTTTCTCCTACAATGAGCACACTCAAATCCGTCGGCGCCACCTGTAAGGCGACGTCTAACGCATGGTTCAACCCCTCGCAGTTACCTACGATGTTGTACCGCTGCTTGATGCTCTGTAGCTCCGAACTCTTCATTCAGCCTGCAAAGGTACGAAGAAAAACTGACATAATGGCATACTTTGGCAGAAAATTAATTTTCTGTCGGTTCTTTCTGCTCTTTTGCCTTTGGAATGGCGAAGCGTACCTTCTCACTGTCATCCCGTTTTTCGTGGAAAAGCTTTGGTAACGGGTTCCGTAATGGCTCATCGTAATTCTGACGATTACGGAAGATGTCAATAGCAGTATATACGGCCTGACGGAAGGAATTCTCATCAGCCTTGCCCTGTCCTGCGATGTCGTATGCCGTTCCATGGTCAGGAGATGTACGTACGATGGGTAGTCCTGCCGTATAGTTGACGCCACTTTCCAGTGCGATGGTCTTGAAGGGGGCTAATCCCTGATCGTGATACATGGCGAGGACACCGTCGAAATGGTCATAGGTGTTACTGCCAAAGAATCCGTCAGCAGGGTAGGGACCAAATGCTTGAATACCCTGTTTCTCCAGTTCGTCAATGGCAGGCTTGATGATTTCCTGTTCTTCAGATCCCAGCAGACCGTTGTCTCCTGCATGTGGATTCAGTGAGAGAACGGCAATACGAGGATTGGAAATACGGAAGTCGCGTTTCAAACTCTTGTGGAAGATTGTCGCCTTCTCGATAATCGCCTCTTTGGTAATGGCCTTAGCAACCTCCTTGATGGGAAGGTGTGTGGTCACCAATGCTACTCGCAGACTCTCGTTCATGAGAATCATCAGGGCCTTGTTGCCGTCACCCACACTGGTTTCAATATATTCGGTGTGACCAGGGAAATGAAAACCAGGTCTTTGGATTGTTGCTTTATTAATAGGTGCCGTTACCAGTACGTCATACAGTCCGGCACGAAAATCTGTCATGGCACGATCAAGTGCTTTGAAAGCGGCCTGTCCTGCCTCCTCAGAAGGTTGTCCGAGCTCCACCTTGGTTTCCTCGTCAAAACAGGCAAGGATGTTCAGTCTGCCGTTACGAGCGTCCTCAGCCGTGTTGATAATGCTGAAGTTCGTGTCGAGGTTGAGTGCCTTGCGGTGATAAGTGGCAATCTTTGGTGAGCCATAGATAATAGGAGTACATAGTTCCAAGATGGCAGGGTCGGAAAATGTTTTGAGTATGACCTCATAGCCGACACCGTTGGTATCTCCTTGCGTGATAGCCACGCGAATCATTCTTTCTTGTTCCATATGTATAATTTACAATTTGACGATTTACAATTTACAATTTATTGATTCATTGCTCCATTTCGTTTTGCTGTGCTCAGCAGACCGCAGGCAGCGAAGATGTCCTGTCCTCGACTGGCGCGGATCGTGGTGGTAATGCCATGATGCGTGAGATAGTCACGCAGGGCCTCCATACGTTTCTCGTCAGAAGATGGCAGGTCGACATCCGGTATCTCATGGAAACGGATGAGGTTGACACGACACTCCAGTCCATTGAGCAGTTTGGCAATCTCCCGTCCATAGACAGGGGAGTCGTTGAGTCCTCCGAAACAGATATACTCGAAGGAACATCTGCGTTGGTGGGTGAAGTCATATTCCTTGAGCAGTGCCACCGTCTCTGCGATAGGCATTGCCTTCTCGGCAGGCATTAGTTGTTGTCGTTGCTCATGGATGGGAGAGTGCATGGAGATGGCGACATGACAGTCGCTCTCGTCGAGGAAGCGTTTCAGTTTTCCACGTACACCCACCGAACTGACAGTGATACGCTTGGGACTCCACTGATATCCCCATTCCGCCGTCATAATCTCACAGACACGCAACACCGCGTCAAGGTTGTCCATTGGTTCCCCTTGTCCCATAAACACGATATTCGTCAACGTGTCAGTTTCCGGCAGTGCATAGATCTGATTCAGGATATCCGCTGCCGTGAGGTTGCCTTGCCATCCTTGTTTGCCTGTCTGACAGAACAGACAGTTCATCTTGCAGCCCACCTGGCAGGAGACACAGATGGTGGCCCTGTCGTTGTCAGGGATATAGACGGTCTCGACGAAGAGACCATCGTTGTTTGTTGCGACTGGGTCGCAACATACGGGGAACAGATACTTGACGGTGCCGTCCTTGCTACGCTGACAGTCAATAGGTTCCATCAGTCCTACCTCATATCCTTCTGCAAGACGCTGGCGGTTTTGCTTCGAGAGATTCGTCATATCCTCGATGCTCCGAACATGTTTCACATAGAGCCACTGGGCGATCTGCTTCGCCGTAAAGGCAGGCATTCCCAACTCGCTGACGACACTTTTCAGTTCCGTCGGAGTCATTCCCAGTAGTCTCTTTTTCCCATTCATGTGTGCAAAGTTAGTGTAAAGTGAGCGAAAAACCAAATAATTTTCATTTTTCAACTATCAATTTTCAATTTTATTCGTATCTTTGTGCCTAAAATACAAAAGATGACATCATGAGACAAGAAATAGACTGCTTCCTTGCCTGTCAGTCAGTGGCTGAGATTTCGACTACTATTGCCCAGTTGCGAAGGAGCATTGCCGTCAGACATATCTTCCTGTTGACCAGTGAAGCATTGTCCGATATCCCCCAAGACTGTACGGTGGTAATGGTAGACCGCATCCAGAGTAGTGACTTCGTGATGCGTGTGGCAGAACATGTAGTGGCTCCCTATGTGTTGCTGAGTATGAAATCCACACCGATCACCATTGGTGAGACTGCTTTGGAACGTATGCTGTGGGCAGCAGAAGATGCCAAGGCAGCGATGGTATATAGTGACCGTTGGCAGATGGAGCAGGGGAGCAGAAAGGCACATCCCGTCATCGACTATCAGGAAGGTTCATTGCGTGACGACTTCGACTTTGGAAGTCTGTTGCTGATACGCACCTCTTTGTTGCATAAGTATGCTACGACTGATCGGGAGCGTGACTACCAATGGGCTGGCTTCTATGATTTTCGTTTGTTCCTGAGTAGGGAAGGAACATTGTTCCATCTCAATGAATATCTGTATACAGAAGAAGAAACCGACCTGCGTGCCTCTGGTGAGAAGCAGTTTGACTATGTGAATCCTGCCAATCGGGAAGTACAAATTGAGATGGAGCAGGCGTGTACGGCTCATCTCCGTCAGATAGAAGCATTGGTGGACACCACCCGGTATCAGGATGTGGATTTTGGAGAACAGGAGTATGAGGTGGAGGCATCTGTTGTGATTCCTGTCTTCAACCGTGCGAAGACCATCAAGGATGCCGTGGAGAGTGCCCTCTCTCAGAAGGCGAACTTCAAGTATAATGTCATCGTGGTGGATAATCACTCCACGGACGGCACCGGAAAAATCCTGTCTCAACTTTCAACTCTTAACTCTCAACTTGTCGTTTTGGTACCAGAACGACGCGACCTTGGCATTGGAGGCTGTTGGAACGAGGCGGTTAACAGTCCCTATTGCGGACGTTTTGCCGTACAATTGGACTCCGATGACCTCTATTCTTCGCCCAAGACATTGCAGACCATCGTGGATGCCTTCTACAAACAAAAGGCTGCCATGATCGTAGGCTCTTACAGGATGTGTGACTTTGACTTGAATACCTTGCCGCCAGGACTCATCGCCCATCAGGAATGGACGGACGAGAACGGTCCTAACAATGCCTTGCGCATCAATGGCCTGGGTGCTCCTCGTGCCTTCTTCACGCCTGTCTTGCGTAGTATCGGTTTCCCGAACACCTCTTATGGCGAGGATTATGCCTTAGGTTTGATTTTCTCACGTCGTTTCCGTATTGGCAGAATCTTTACTGAGTTGTATCTGTGTCGTCGATGGGGTGGCAATTCTGATGCGGCACTGTCTGTGGAGAAAATCAATGCCAATAATCTCTATAAGGATCGTCTGCGCACGTTGGAGGTTAAGGCACGTCAACAGATGAATCAACAAAAAGCTAAGCCCCTCTCGCCGTTGATGCGTTTCTTTGACCGTCAGTTAAAGACATGGGAGGAGGTTCGCCAGCGTTATCGTGAGTTGTCGAATGTAGAGACACGCGAATTAGTAGGAGAGGGGATGCCCTTGACAGTACAGTGGAATCCTGCCCGTATCCGTTCCACAGGTGCGAAGATTGATGCCCGTTCACTGGCGGAGCGTCCCTGTTTCCTTTGTGCGGCAAATCGTCCGAAGGAACAGATACACCGTGTGATAGACGACAAGTATGAATTGTTGGTTAATCCGTTCCCTATCCTGCCCATCCATTTCACACTGCCTACCCTGAAGCATCAACCACAGGCCATCCTTCCAATGTACGGGGAGATGCTTCGGTTATTAGAGAAGGACACAGAACTCACGATTCTATATAATGGTCCCAAGTGTGGTGCCTCTGCACCGGACCATGCCCATCTGCAGGTGGTCAGTACAGGTATTCTGCCATTACAGAAATATTGGCAGCGACTGAGTCGTAATTTGGTAGAGATTGTGCGGAAAGAGGAGGAAAACGGTATCTGGTATGTTGCCGACTATCCTGTTGCAGCTTTCTTGGTTCGTAGTAACTCACTGGAGGAAAGTGAAGCGCTTTTCAAGCGTCTCTATGTTTGTCTTCCACTGCGTGAGGATGAGACAGAACCCATGATGAATATCATCGCCTGGCGACAAGGAGAGACGATGTTGAGTGTGGTACTGCCGAGAAGGAAGCATCGTCCTGACTGTTATACCAAGGAAGGCAAGGCACAATATGTCATCAGTCCTGGGGCTGTGGACATGGGTGGACTCCTCATCACCCCCCGGGAAGAGGACTTCCGCAAGATCACCCCTGAGGTCGCCTTGGGCATCTTACAGGAAGTGTCACTTACACCAGAGCAGATTGAAGAGGTCAAGGCTGTTGTCCGTCATTGGACATCTGACAAAGACCAAAAGCCAAAAGTCAAGAGCCAAGAGCCTGATGTCACTGTCGGTATTGTCAGTGGACAGAAAATCCAGTTTACGCTTAATGCACCGTATATGGCAAAGGGTGAACTGATAGAAGGCGAACAGGTGGTGGAGTTTTCGGAAGGTGGTATCCTCTGGCGCGGTATGCAGTATCGTGAGTTGACCTTTACCCCACAATCGTCTTCCGCCTCCTTCTCGTTACACGATGTGACCATTGGTGTGAATTTCCATTGGGAGCGTAAGGAGACACAGGTATTTCTCGGTACGTTACGCCTGGTGGTAGAGGCAGATAAAATTACCGCCATCAACCAATTGCCCGTCGAACAGTATCTGGCGAGTGTCATCAGCAGTGAGATGAAAGCGACGGCAGGACTGGAGCTGTTGAAGGCACATGCCGTTATCTCCCGTTCATGGCTCCTTGCCCAGATCAAGCGGAGAGAGGAGAGTGGAGAGCGGAGAGACGGTTTCTTCTCCTTCATCAAGAAAGACGATGAGATCATCCGCTGGTACGACCGTGAAGACCATACCATCTTTGATGTCTGTGCCGACGACCATTGTCAGCGTTATCAGGGTATTACCAAGCAGACCAGCAAGGCAGTAGAGCAGGCGTTGAAGGCTACCCGTGGCCGTATTCTGTGCTATGGTGACGAAATATGTGATGCCCGTTTCTCGAAATGCTGTGGCGGTATAACAGAAGAGTTCCAGTATTGTTGGGAAGACACGCCCAAGCCTTATCTTATCTCCGTGGAGGATCCCTTCTGCAATACTGACGACAAGGAAGTGCTTTCACAGGTATTAAACGACTACGACCAAGAAACCAATGACTTCTACCGCTGGACGGTGGAATATACCGTGGATGAGCTTTCGCGTCTTGTCAGTGAAAAACTGAAGGACGACTTTGGCACCATCACCGATCTTATTCCATTGGAACGAGGCAAGAGTGGACGTATCTGGAAACTGAAGATTGTAGGAACGAAGAAAACCCTGACGATTGGTAAGGAACTGGAGATACGTCGTGCACTCAGCGAGAGTCACCTGTATAGTTCCGCTTTCGATGTTGAGAAAACAAGCATTGGCTTCTGCCTAAGAGGAAAGGGCTGGGGACATGGTGTCGGACTCTGTCAGATCGGTGCTGCCGTGATGGGACAGAAAGGATATAAATACGATGAGATATTGTTGCACTACTATCGTGGTGCGGAGATTAAGAAAATATATTAAGGAAAGATGAATAAACGTACTCCGTGGGCATGGGTGCCTACACTTTATTTTGCCGAGGGTGTTCCCTATGTGGCTGTGATGACCATCTCGCTCATCATGTATAAGCGTCTGGGTTTGTCGAATACCGCTATTCCCCTGTATCCTTCGTGGCTCTATCTGCCGTGGGTCATCAAGCCCCTGTGGAGTCCGTTCGTGGATATGCTGCGTTCCAAGCGCTGGTGGATTATCTCCATGCAGATACTCATTGCCGCAGCCTTGGGTGGTGTTGCCTTTACCATTCCGGGTCCTTGGTGGCTGCAGGGCTCGTTGTGTTTCTTCTGGCTAATGGCATTCAGCAGTGCCACCCATGACATTGCTGCCGACGGTTTCTATATGTTAGGACTCGACCAGCACGAACAGGCCTATTTCGTTGGTATCCGCAGCACATTTTACCGTATCGCCACCATCTTCTCGTCAGGACTTCTGGTAGGACTGGCAGGTGCCTTGCAGGTGATTACCCGTAATATCCGTTATTCATGGAGTCTCGTGTTCTACCTGATGGCAGGCATTTTTATCGGCTTGTGGCTCTATCATCACTGGGCATTGCCGAAGCCCTCTGAGGACGGAGAGAAAGAAAAGAAAACCGCCCACGATATTATTCATGAGTTTTGGAAGACGCTGGTTACCTTCTTCCAGAAGCCGCAGGTGTGGGCAGGTATCTGTTTTATGCTGTTCTACCGAATGCCGGAAGGACTGCTTGCCAAGGTTTCCGCACTCTTCCTTGTGGATGCTTCCCATAACGGAGGTCTGGGATTGTCGGATGGTGAGTACGGACTCGTTCAGGGAACGGTAGGTGTTATCGGACTGACATTAGGAGGTATCCTTGGCGGTTTTGCTGCGGCACGTGACGGACTGAAACGTTGGTTGTGGCCGATGGTACTTGCCATCACGTTGCCCGATCTGGTATATGTCTACCTGTCGTACGTCATGCCCTCTGATCTGTTGGTGATTAATGTCTGTGTGTTCATCGAACAGTTTGGCTACGGTTTCGGTTTCTCCGCCTATATGCTATACCTTATATATTATAGTCAGGGTGAGCATAAGACGAGTCACTATGCGCTCTGTACTGCTTTCATGGCACTCTCGATGATGATACCGGGACTGTTTGCAGGTGCCTTGCAGGAGGCAGTGGGATATCAGACCTTCTTCCTTATCGTGATAGGAGCCTGTTCATTGACCTATATCGTCACGGCATTCCTGAAGATTGACCCGGAGTTTGGAAAGAAAAAAGAAGAAGTGGAAGAAGCGGAAGAATAGGAAAATCCCTACACGATAATAGGTGTTTTATCTTGCAGGTACGGGATTTTTTCCGTATCTTTGCGACAGAAATATTAAACAAAGTGGATTATGAAGAAGTTTTATACCAACACAATGATGGCGCTCATGAGCGCGCTGATGATGACAACTTTTACGAGTTGTGACAAGGATACGATGCTGGCATGGGACCTTGACGGTTTATGGTCAGGCACGATTATCGGTGATTATTATTACGACCGTTATGGTTTGGAAGGAGATATCTATGATACGGAGATCTATTTCTATCAGAGCGGTGAGTTTTCTAAGGGCGGTACAGGTTATCAGATAGACCGCAACCGTGAGACGAGACGTTATACCCGTTATGAATTCGACTGGAAGGTCAAGAACCAAAAAATCTATATCTATTATGATGACAACTATGAGGTTGTGATTCGTGACTATGAGATTTATGACGTAGGTAGAACCACACACTTCCGCGGTTACCTTGACGATGCATACGACGGTATTCAACTTGCATCCTTCGATTTGGTGAAGGTAGCGGAAAATATGCGTTCAGTAACTGAAGAAGAGGGCGCTGTGGAAGTTCCCAAAGAGGAATTCAGATAACAAGAAAAGAGAGCCAAACGGCTCTCTTTTTTATTCTTCACTCTTCAATTCTTCACTATATTCCCAGTCCTCCGTCAAAGGAGCCTTCAACGGCTTTCGACTGTTGGATGCGAGAGTAGGGTGGTACATCGTGCGTTACCCAAATGTTACCGCCAATGACGCTGTCGTGTCCAATGGTGATACGTCCGAGGATAGAGGCATTGGAGTAGACGGTGACGTTGTCCTCGATAATCGGATGACGAGGCACGTTCAGCACATTGCCGTTCTCGTCGTATTTGAAGCTCTTGGCACCGAGGGTCACGCCCTGGTAGAGTGTCACATGGTTGCCGATGATACATGTCTCACCAATCACCACACCCGTACCGTGGTCAATGGCAAAGTACTCACCGATGGTGGCTCCTGGGTGAATGTCGATACCCGTCTTCGAGTGTGCCTGTTCCGTGATAATACGGGGAATGACAGGTACCTGCAGTTCGTGCAACTTATGGGCGATGCGGTAGTGGGTCATCGCGTTCATGACGGGATAGCAGAAGATGACCTCCCCGTAGTTCGGGGCAGCAGGGTCGTTGTCGAACATCGCCTGTGCATCGGTATACAGCAACCGCTTGATCTCCGGCAGTTCATTGATGAACTCCAGCGCCAGTTTCTCGGCCTCTGCGTAGACTTTTGCTTTCGAAGTCGTTACCTCACAGTCCTCACAGAACTGGAGTCCATGGGCTATCTGTTTCACCAGCAGTCCGTACAACTCTTCCATGTGTACGCCGATATAGTATGAGCGTATCGTCTCGTCAGACTGTCGTTTGTTGAAAAAGTCAGGGAAGATGATGTTCTTCGCCAGTGCCACGATCTGCTTCACCTGTTCCACTGAGGGCAGCGGAGCCTCTATGGCGGGCATCATCTTCACTTCCTGCTCCGTGAGTTTAGATAGTTGCTCTACATTCTTCAGCAGTGTCTCGTTCGTCTTCTTATCCATCTTCTTAATCTTTAGATGGGGGCAAAGGTACGAATAAGTGAGTAAAATGCCAAATTTATTTGAGCATTTTCGAACGTGAGTACCTACGACGTTAGTCAAAGGTAAGAAATATTTATGAATTCTATGCATCCTTTTTCAATTATTTTGTTTATCTTTGTACCCGACTAACAACGCAAGACTATGACAAAGATGAGGCTATTCATGACAATGATGCTGCTGACAGTGCTGCTCACAATCAGGGCGCAGTCAGTAGTAAGTGGTGTGGTGACAGACCGCCAGACAGGGCGTGCCTTGAGCCATGTGAGTGTTACGGCAGAGGGGAGTAATGCACATACCGTCACCAATGAGGAGGGACGTTTCGTGCTGAAGACCCCTGAGATGCCCAAATATGTGCAACTGAGTCATATCAGTTACAAGACCCGTCGTCAGCCGTTGACAGCGGGTAATACGGAGAATCTCCGTATCATGATGGTGGGGAATACGATAGAACTGGGCGAGGTGATCGTCTCTATAGAAGACCCGCTTTCCATTGTCAAGGCAGCGATAGAGCGTATCGAGAAAAACTATCCTGACCGTCCCGAACTGGTGCGCTGCTTCTATCGTGAGACGGCACGACGCGGTTCCCGTTTCATCTCTGTAGCCGAGGCAGTGACAGATATGTATAAGAGTGGTTATAGTCGGGGACCGGAGTGGGATGCCGTTGCCATCCTGAAAGGACGACGGCTGATGAGTATGAAGGCAAGGGACACGCTGGGCGTGAAGATACAGGGTGGTCCTGTGCTGCCGTTGATGGTGGACGTGGCGAAGAACAGGGAGTATGTGCTCAGTGAACATGAACTCAACAATTGTACCTTCCACCTGAAGGCACCTGTCAAGATTGATGACCGTCTGCAGTATGTGGTGAGCATGGAACCCAATATGATAACGCTCTTTCCACTGATGTACGGCACCCTCTATATCGATCAGGAAACGCTGGCATTCACCCGTGCCGAGTTGCAGTTGGATGTGAGAGACTGGGGTAGGGCATCTAACTATATGTTGGTGCATAAACCCTTAGGACTGCGTTTCCGTCCCAAGGAACTGACGGTGACGATTGTCTATGAGACGGATGCGCAGGGAATTACCCGCATGAGCTATGTGCGGAATGAGATGCAGTTCAACTGTGACTGGAAGCGCCGGCTGTTTGCCTCTCCGTTTACGACGGTGAGTGAGATGGTGGTGACAGACCGCCAGTTCAAGGGCGATGAGGTGAAGCGTCCTCGTGGGCGTAACTCCTTTGGTATCAAAGACCGCTTCTACGACAAGGTAGAGTACTTTGACGACCCGGATTTCTGGGAAGACTATAACATCATCGAGCCGACGGAGAGTCTGGAAAACGCCATCGGCAAGTTAAAGAAGAAAGTTAGGAAACAATAAAATAATGAGAAGACTGCTATTAGTTCTTACCTCTTACCTCTTACCTCTTACCTCCCTGCAGGCTCAGCCTGCCGGTGTGGTCCTTGATACGCTGCATATCCAGCATATCGACGGAGAGGGGAAGACACAGGTAGGTGTCCTTGTCTGTAACAAGACGATATCAAAGGACTTGCAGGAGATCTTCGCAGAACTCTACAAGGCGAAATATCCTATCGAGCGCATGCGTCCCATCTCCGAATATGGCAATGATGACGAGACCTCGATGCGCGCCAACAACACGTCGTGTTACTGTTATCGTGTCGTGGAGGGTAGTACGAAACTGTCGAACCATGCGCGTGGACTCGCCATCGACATCAATCCGCTGTATAATCCCTGTGTCCGCAGGAAGAAAGACGGAACGCTGCTCATCCAGCCTGCCACGGGTAAACCCTACGTCAACCGCTGTAAGACGTTCAAGTATAAGATCACGAAGAACGACCTCTGCTACCGCTTGTTTATCCAGCATGGCTTCAAATGGGGCGGCAACTGGCGGACGGTAAAGGACTACCAGCACTTTGAGAAACCTTAATAGTAATTCATTAATTAATCAACCAAAAATATGAAAAGAATAGTATGGATTTCACTGTTGGCGTATGTGATGCTTGGGTATACAGGCAAGGCATACAGCCAATGTCAGAAACAGAGAAGCATCGTCATTCTCTATGAGAACGACGTACACTGTGCCGTGGACGGCTATGCCAAGCTGGCTGGACTGCGCGATGCTATTGCCGATACGGCGGATGTGTTCCTCGTGTCGAACGGCGACTATGTGCAGGGACAGACGGTAGGTGCCATCTCGAAGGGACAGTACATCGTGGACATCATGAGAACACTTGACTATGATGCCATCACGCTGGGTAACCATGAATTTGACTACGGCATGGAGCGTATGTTCCAGTTGCTGCGTCAGGTACCTGTACCAGTGGTGTGCTGTAACCTCTATGACGTGCGTTTGGGCAGGAATGTCTTTGCACCCTATGTGATGAAGCGTCTGGGTAACAAGAAGATTGCCTTCCTGGGTGTCGTCACACCTACCTCGATGGAGGATGAGGCGTATGCGTTCAAGGACGAGCGCGACAGCATCATCTACGACTTACAGTTCGAGGATATCCCTGTATCGGTGCAACGTGCCGCTGACGAGGCGAGAAAGGCAGGTGCCGACTACGTCATCGTGAACTCCCATCTGGGTGAGCAAGAGAATGCCCGTCATTCCGATTCCCATACGATGGTGGCGAAGACCTCTGGCATCGACATCGTGCTGGACGGACACAGTCATGCTATCGTTCAGGCAGACACAGTACTAAACAAAGAGGGCAAACCCATCATGGTGACACAGACAGGTACGAAGTTTGCCAATATCGGTAAGTTACTCATCACCCCCGACGGTAAGATGTCGCTTTCACTCATCCCCATCGAGAGCGTGAAGGAGAGGAATGCATACGTGGCAGAGGTGGTGGATAGCATCAATGCCATGCTTCATGCACAGACGAGCCGACTGATGTGCCATAGCGAGGTGGACTTGCGTATCACGGACGACGAGGGTAATGAGATCAACCGTGTGGCAGAGACCAATGCTGGCGATATCGTAACCGATGCTTTCCGTCTGGTAACGGGTTCTGATATCTCCGTCCTCAACTGCGGTAGTATCCGCAACGAGGTGAAGGCTGGCGATCTGACCTATGGCGACCTCCTCTCGATGTTGCCTTACGACAACTATATCGTGGTGGCTGAGGTGAAGGGCAGTACCATCGTTGCCATGCTGAATAAGTTGATGGCTTTCCTGCCCAAGCCTGACGGTCAGTTCCCACAGGTGTCCGGCCTGAAGTTCATCATCCATGAGAAAGAGCATCGTGTGAGCGACGTACAGGTCCTCAACAGCTATACACAGCACTACGAGCCTATTAACCTCGACTGTGTCTATACCGTTGCCACGACGAAGTACTGTGTGACGGACGGTGGTCTCTACAATGCGTTTAAGGGTTGTAAGATCAAGTGGGAGACGAAGCGTACCTATAACAATATCTTCATCGAGTATGTCACAAAGAACCTCAACGGACAAATCGGACAGGAATATGCCCAGCCTCAGGGACGAATGAAGAAAATGTAAAAATTAAAAAATGTAATAATGTAATAATTTAATTAATATAGCTATGAAAACAATAAGAATTATTTGTATGATGTCAATGATGATGCTTGCAACAGCTGTT
>JAEEGL015237976.1_pt1 | contig 15803 bp, 13 predicted proteins | sample 9134231 | NCBI WGS metagenome assembly JAEEGL01 (sample SAMN16246548, study PRJNA631951) | gut metagenome | biome: gut microbiome; feature: rumen; material: fiber-attached | host: Bos | place: Iran: Karaj | collected 2018-10
CATCCGCCCAGAATCATGACGGAGGCGCCGGCTCCATGACGACCGTCGGACCGACAAACGGCATCATGACGCTCCGATCCTACGAGAACCCCTTCTGCTGTACGATGCGTTTAGCCTGCGGTCTTGAATATGCCAAAACGAACAGGGACCTTCTTGAGGCCGAAGCAGGCCCGCTTGAAAAGGGTCATAACGGCGTATATATGGCAGGGGATCTTGTTTATGCGGAAGTCACGGTCGACGCTGAATTCGAACCGCTTATCGACCGGTCTTGTGAGGTCCTGGCAGACGGGCACCGTCTGATTCCGTTAGTCAAGACCTATCGGATCCCGGAAGAAGGCATGAAGCACTTTAAGGAGCGCATCGTGTTCTGATCCACATCTGATCTGATAATAAAGAAGAGCGTGTACGCGCACGCTCTTCTTTGCTTACTTCATGCCGCAGCGATATAAATGCGGCAGGTCTCTCTTATTCAAAAATGTTTGCGACGATCTGCCAGCCGCCTTCGAAAGGCGCAAGAAGCAGCATGCCGGCAGATGCGGGTTCCGGTGAAGCGCTGTCTGCGGCAGTCCACTCCAGCGCGATCAGCTGTTCATGCTTATCCTTCAGTCCCAGCTCCGCCGCTTCTTTCTCATCCACGTAACACGCCCTGCCGAGCGTCACCTTCGGACGGTTCGAGTCCGTCAGGAAGCTGTAATACGCGTCATATTCCGGCAGGTAGATCCATATGGAGAAAGCGCCTTCCTGCTCTTTTGTAAGATCCTTGCCGGTATATTTCTGAAAAGCCTCCTTCATGCCCTTGACGGTCCGTTTCTGGGTCTCCAGACGCATTTCAGTCATGTTTCCGGCTTTCCATGCAGCTTCCTGCTCTTCCTCTCCGTCAAGGCCTTCGTTCCAGTTATAAAACAGGTCGATGACGTCGATCTCAGATAAGTCACGGTACTCCTGTCCCAGAAAGCTCCACGGAAGCGGCTGATGGTCGTTCTCCATGAACGAACCGATCTCCTTCAGTGTTTCCGCATCCAGAGCTTTACCGCCTTTGTACAGGGTTTCGAAGGACAATGTGTCATCAGCCACACCGGAAGAACCGGGTTCAGTCGTCTCTTTGGACGTCTCGACGGAGGAAGGAGCGTTGCTCTCCTTCCGGGTATCAGTCTTGTTATCCGGGCTACACGCCGACAGCAGCATGGCCATGGCTGCTATGAATAACGGAAACCAGCGTTTCATTGAAATTACCTCTTTCTGATAAACGACAATGATTTAAAAGGTTTTAACAGGTTGGAGCGTATTCATTCAGTCCTTCAAAGCTGACATCAACATGAATTGGTTCTCCATATATATATATATATATTTCAGGCAAATGTCAAGAAACAGACCGTAACGCCAACAGATTGATCGGCAGAATCCTTTCGGCTTTTTCTTAAATGGCCGAGCAATCCAAAGCAAAAGAGGAGTGTGCACCGCACACTCCTCTTTTCGCGGAGAGGATGGGATTCGAACCCACGTGCCAGGTATTACCCGGCAACTCGATTTCGAGTCGAGCTCGTTATGACCTCTTCGATACCTCTCCATTGTCCGGACCAAAGCCCTTAGACAAAACAAACGGGAAACGTAACCGTTCCCCGCTGATGGACCATAGGGGGATCGAACCCCTGACCTCCAGATTGCGAACCTGGCGCTCTCCCAGCTGAGCTAATAGCCCGTACTCCGTTCTTTTTCGGAACGGAGTTTAGTATACTCTCTTCCGCCCGTTTCGTCAAGCACAAAATGCGCTAAATCGGCATTCATCGCCGATTCTTCCGCCGCATCCCGTCAGATCGTAAACTGCAGAACGCAGTTGGCGGCGTAGATCAGGAGCAGTATGATGCCCTGCCAGCGCATGAACTGTTTTTTCCTGAATGCCGGAATGATCAAGAGCAGCATGACGAACAGCATAAGCGGCAGGTCGAGGACCAGTGAGGAATTGATGCCGAACAGCGTCTTTTCCATCGGGATCGTGTAAGGTGAAATGACCGTTGAGACGCCGCTGACGAGCACGAGATTGAAAAAGTTTGCGCCGATGACGTTTCCTGCGGTCAGATCGCTATGACCCTTCTTTAACGAGACGATCGCAGTGACGAGTTCCGGCAGCGAAGTGCCCAGAGCAACGAACGTCAGCGCGATGACGGCCTCCGGAACGCCCATCGCCTTTGCGAGCAGGGTCCCGTTGTCGACCAGCAGATCTGCGCCGAAGGCGATCATTGCCGCGCCGCCTACCAGTTTGACGATACTGATCCACACCGGAACGACAGGCTCTTTTTTCGGCAGATCAACGACATCGCTGATATCGTTCTCATCGAATATCTCCTGCTTCGCCAGACTCTGCCTGATGTTGATGAACATGTAGACGCCGAAGATCAGAAGCAGCACGATGCCCGCAAAACGACTGAACTTTTGGAACACGTATGCGTTGAACAGGTAAAATGCAGCAGCGATAAAGAAGAAGACGACCGGCAGCCGGTAATTCTTCGGTTCGATCCTGGACGGCCGGAAGGCGATCGGGATCGCCGCGATCAGCGCGACATTGCAGATGATGGAGCCGACGGCGTTTCCGTAGGCGATCTCCCCGTGACCCATCACGGCAGCCTGTGAAGAGACCAGCACTTCGGGAAGGGTCGTACCCAGCGACACGACCGTCGCGCCGATCAGTACTTCGGGCATATGCAACTTTTTCGCAATGCCGATCGATCCGTCCACGAACCAGTCCCCGCCGAAGATCAGCAGGGCAAGTCCCAAAACGAACAGTAGTATCGTTCCGAGCAATTCCATATCAAACCTCTTACAGAATTCCTTTCAGGAAGATTTCGATTCCGATCAGGATCAGGATGATCCCGCCGAGAACAGATGCCTTATTCTTAAGCTTCAGGCCGAAACGCCTGCCGATGGCGATGCCGGCGACACAGATGCCGAAAGTCACGGCACCGATGATCAGGGCCTCGGCAAGCGCCATCCTGAACGGATAGGCCTCTATCGTGAAGCCGACTGACAAAGCGTCGATTGATGTCGCGATTCCCTGCACGAAAAGAGCGCCGGCGCCGACGGCAGGTTTCAAATCGCCTTCGTCAGAATGCCGTAAACCCTCCGCCAGCATCTTGCCGCCGATGAAAAGCAGCAGAATGAGCGCGATCCATGGGATGAACCTTTCAAATGCCGTGAACGTCTCGGCGACAGTCCGCACGAGGAACCATCCCAATAAGGGCATCAGCGTCTGGAACAGCGCAAAGGTCCCTGCGATCAGAAAGGCCTTTCTCCTTGGCATTTCAGGTTCGTTCAGCCCGTTTGCCATCGACACCGAAAACGCGTCCATTGCAAGCCCTATGCCGAATAATATGCTGTTCAGAAAAAACATCAGATCCCAGTTCATGCCCTTATGTCAGTCAAAGTCCATTATATGAGTCCACGGGATCCGGATAAATGTCTAAATGACATAAAACCGCACGTTTATTCCGCAGAATTCACCCTTGACATTCCATTTAAAAAGTGATATTGGCCAAGCGTGCCGGGCTCAGAAAAAGCCCGGCACGCTGCATTCTCCGGCCTTTGCGGCCGGCTATTTATTTTACCGCAAGTTTGAAGATGCGGTTCTTGCCAAGGCGCAGGATGTCGCCGTCCTTGCAGGTAAAATTCCTGTAATCGTTGAAGATCTCGTCGTTCAGCTTCGCTCCGTTCTGCTCGAAGATGCGGCGGATGTCGTTCTTGGCTTTGAAGAAGCCTTTGTCTACCAGCGTGTTGGACAGCTGCAGACCGAAAGGCAGTTCGCTTGCTGCATCGATCTCAATGACCGGCACGTCGTCCGGGACTTCATTCTGCTGGAACACCGACACGAATCTCTCCCTTGCGCTCTTCGCTTCTTCCGCTCCGTGATACAGCGTCACGATCTCGGAAGCGAGCTCCATCTTCACGTCGCGCGGATTCTCGCCGTTAGCAAGCCGCTTCTCGACCTTTGCGACATCGTCCGGATGTACGTCCGTGCAGAGATTGTAGTACTTGATGATCATGTTGTCCGGGATCTTCATGCACTTTTCAAACATGACGTTCGCCGGCTCGTTGACGCCGATGTAGTTCCCAAGCGACTTCGACATCTTGTTCACGCCGTCAAGACCTTCCAGAAGCGGCATGAACAGGGTCAGCTGCGGCTCCTGGCCGTAGTCGCGCTGAATATTGCGGCCCATCAGGACGTTGAACGTCTGATCCGTGCCGCCAAGCTCGATGTCCGCCTTGATCGCTACCGAATCATAGCCCTGCATCAGCGGATAGAAGAACTCATGGACCGACAGCGGCAGATGGTTCTCATAACGGTTCTTGAAGTCGTCCCGCTCCAACATGCGTGCCACGGTGCATTTTGCTGCAAGTTCTATGACGTCGCCGAAATTCATCTTCGACAGCCACTCCGAATTGAAGCGGACCGTCGCTTTTGATTCGTCCACGATCTTGAAGACCTGCTCCGTATAGGTCTTCGCGTTTGCCATGACCTCTTCCTCGGTCAGCTGCTTGCGGGTCGCGGACTTGCCTGTCGGATCGCCGATGCGGCCGGTATAGTCGCCGATGATGATCGTCGCATAATGTCCCAGATCCTGCAGCTGGCGGATCTTCCTGAGCACGACCGAGTGTCCGAGATGGATGTCCGGCGCCGACGGATCGAGCCCGAGCTTGATGTTCAGCGGACGGTTCTCTGCCGAGGCATGCTCCAGCTTCGCGCGGATGTCCGCGACGTTCGTGTGCTCCGCGACGCCCTTCAGCATGATCTTGATCGTATTCTCAATCTCAAGAGCCTTCTCGTCCAGTTTGCCGATGTTCGCTTCCGGATGATCTGCGTCCACGATCAGCATGCGCGTCGTGCAGCCCAAGTTCTCCTCCAGAACGGCGGAGAGCTCCTCCAGCGCCTTGTTCAGCCTTTCGAGGGTGCTTTCGCTTGCGTCGATCGGGAACACGATGTTCTGCGCCTTTTCAGAGAGCCTTCCGGCAGGCGTCTGACGCCAGACATACCGGCGCGTGCGGACCGAATGCCCGCAGACATAGACCGGTTCGCCTACTGTCAGCCGGTCGCCGTCAAGATCGTTTTCGGGATTCTTAAGATCCTCTTCGTTCGCAAGACGTACGCACAGATCCGCATCCAGGCTGTCGATGTCATGGGCACCAACCGGCATGCGGTATTTCACGGAAACATAGTTTCCTGCATTGATCGCGCAAGAAAGAAGCGGCAGGCCGCCCTGCTTTGCGATGCGCGACAGCAGCGCCTCGACCGAAGCCGGATACTTGTTCGGATTCAGGCCGAATGCCTTCATCTCGTTCTGATAGACGGCAAGCTCCGGCAGGGTCTTCACCTGTACGCCGTCAAGCGCTAAGGCCGTCTTTTCAGTCTCTGCCGTAAGCAGCGCGTCAACAGCCGCGTTCGCTTTCGTGTTATCGATGCCGTTCGCGACGACAAGACCGATCACAAGCTTCGGATTCTTCTCAAATACCGCTTCGTCAACTCTGAAATTCATTTCACTCTTCCTCTGTTTTCATGTTCTTATGCACTGCATCGCAGGGCATGACGCTTTATAAAGCGCCGTCCGTATGTTTACGGTGTTATCTTTCATATTCGCCCGACAGGAATTTCCTGTAGTCGGCAAGGTTCTCCTTCAGCAGTTTCGGGGTGTCCAGCCCGTACGGGCACTTGGACGCGCAGGAATAGCAGCCGAGACAGTCGTCGATGCGGAACATCTTCTCCTGCGCCTCTTCCGTGAAGAATTTGGCGGAAGGGGAGCGCCGGATGAGCTGGGTCATGCGCGCGGCCATGTTGATCTCGATACCCACAGGACAAGGCAGGCAGTAACCGCATCCGCGGCAGAAATTGCCGGCAAGCTCCGCGCGGTCCTTCGCGATCGCCGCAAGACGTTCCTCGTTCAGTTCCGGTTCATTCTCCTGGAACGAAAGGAACTCTTCCAGTTCACTCATTCGCTGAATACCCCAGATCGGAAGGACGCTCTCGTGCTGCGCCATCCAGGCGTAGCAGAGGTCGGCGCGGGTCAGAAGGCCACCCGACAGTCCCTTCATCGCGATGAAGCCCATGTTGTGTTCCTTCGCCGCGTTCATGATGTTTAAGTCCGTCTCGGTCGCAAGATACGAGAACGGGAACTGCAACGTTTCAAAAAGTCCTGACTCGATCGCTTCCATCGCAACATGCGGACGGTGGTTCGTGATGCCGATGTGCTTCACATAGCCTTTGTCCTTTGCTTCGGACATAGCTTCGTACAGTCCTGTCCCGTCGTTTGGTTTCGGGCAGAACGGCAGGTTGTGGAACTGCATGACGTCGATGTAATCCGTTTTCATGCGCTCCAGAGACAGCTGCAGCTGCTGTTTGAAGGTCTCCCCGTCTCTTGCGGGAGATTTCGTGGCGATGTAGATGTCGTTCCGGATGTCGGAAAGCGCGTAGCCGATCTTCTCCTCGCTGTCCGTGTAGCCGTGTGCGGAATCGAAATAGCGGATGCCGCCTTCGTAAGCGCGTGTAAAGATGCGCCTGGCTTCCTCGAAATCCACGCGCTGGATCGGAAGCGCGCCGAATCCATTCTTCGGAACGGTAATGCCTGTGGAACCCAAAGTGACCTGTCTCATCCTGTTCTCCTTTCTGAAGAAACCGATGCCGCTTCCTGCGGCGTTTCATTATTGCCTTAGAGATGACATTGTAGCATATTCTATGGAATTTAGCAAACTGTCTGGTTCGGCAATGCCGAGGCCTGCGATGTCCTCGCCCGTGCCATGGTCGACTGACACACGGACGATGGGCAGGCCGACCGTCACGTTGATGCCGGAGACGGCTTTCCACTTCTGTTTTTCCCGGTCGTAGACGAAGCCTTTCAGTTTCGTCGGGATATGCCCCTGATCGTGGTACATGACGACAGCCATGTCGTAGAAGCCGCCGGCAAGCTTCGAAAAGACCGTATCCGGCGGCGTCGGCGCCTTTTCCGGAATGCATATGCCTTCGGAAAGCGCCTCGTCGATCGCAGGCTGGATCTCTTCGATCTCCTCCCTTCCGAACAGGCCTCCCTCTCCGCAATGCGGATTCAGGCCTGCAACGGCGATCCTGGGCATTTCGATCCCGATCCGCCTGCACTCTTCGTGCGCAAGTCTTATCACCTCCAGCACGCGGGCCTTTTTTACGCGGTCACAGGCTTCCCGAAGCGACACATGGGTCGACACATGGATCACGCGGAAATCTTCATGCGCGAGCATCATCGCGTACCGTTTCGTGCCGGTGAAACGCGCATAGATCTCGGTGTGTCCGTCGTAATGATGCCCCGCCGCATTCATCCGCGCCTTGTTCAGCGCGTTCGTGACCGTCGCATCAACTTCATGCGCCATCGCAAGTTCGATGACCTTCTTCACGTATTGGAAAGCGGCGTTGCCGCACATCTTATCGCTAGCGGCGATCAGGCCGTCCGCATCCTCCCCATACTGCCTTCTTAACGCGTCCCGGTCCTTATAGTAGACCCGTTTGCACAGATCGACGAGCTTCATGTCATAGACATCGATCGTCCCGTATTCGAACAGGGCGTCCTCCATACGCCTTACGGCGCGGACCTTCAGGTCTTTTGCTCCCTTGATCAGCCGGACGGCGTCTTCGATGCAGCACATGTCGCCGACGATGACCGGCCTGCATATCTCATAAACGCGCCTGCAAAGCAGTGTCTTGACAGAGAGCTCCGGTCCCGTGCCTGCCGGGTCTCCCATCGTGATGCCGATGATCGGTCTCATTTCTTTGCGACCTCCTTTAGAATGTCAGCAAGCCAGTCTTCTTTGCCGAAGCCGCCTGATTTTGAAACCGTCGGAAGAAGACGCCCCGAAAGAGCCAGTTCAGACAGCACCGCTCCTCCCGGAAGCTCTTTTACGATCCGGATGCTCTTGGCACCCAGACTGCGCACCGCCGCATAAAGCGTATCTCCTCCGATGACTATGAGGCTTCGGATTCTGCAGCGATCCGTAAGCTCCTTCGTCCTCTTACCGAACAGTTCCGCGATCTCTTCACGCGCTTTTCCGATCCCTTCTTTCGGGATGACCTCAAGCGCCCTTTCGGAATCCTCCCGGTTTTCCAGGATGCAGACTCCGGTCTGTTTCAGTACGTCCCCCGCCATTTCAGTACCCGCGGAGAGCTTGACGGTGGAAAAACCGGAAGATGCTGCTTTATCCACTTGTCTCACCGAGATCTCATTGATGCTGCCGCAGACGGCAAGCACAGGCTTGTTTAATGTTATTTCCGATTCCGTTTTTTGTACAAAACCATACTTTTTTGCATAAAACTCAGCAAAACCGGCGCATCCGGCAACGACCCGGGCCGCCGCGGATTTTGATATTTTTTCCGCAAGATTCTCAAGATCTTCGTCCGTTTCCGCGTCAAAGATCCTTACACAGTCTTCTCCACAGGAAAACAGATCAAGGATCCTGAATACAGTGACCGGTTCGAACGGGTCCTTCGAGAAGACCGACTCGTTCGCCGGCACTCCGCCGATATAGGAACAGCCGCCGGTCACGACCCTGTTCATCTTCGGAAAGGCCGGAACGAACGAGACCTTTCCGCACACGGCATCCGAAAGCGCTTCGATCTCCGGACCGATATTGCCTCGGAGACCGGAATCCGTTTTTTTATAGAAATGCGTGATCCCGGCTTCTTTTGCCCGCTTCACGAGGTCGTAAACCGTCCGGTAAGCGTCCTTTTGCGATACGTGCCGGGTCTCCGTATCAACGATGAAGACTTCCGTATCGGGATGCATGGAAAAATCGACCGCACAGTCAAGAAAGACCTCCGCGCGGGCTCCCGCCTTCACGAACCGTACGCCCGTATCCAGCGCTCCCGTAAAATCGTCCGCACATAAAAGCAGTTTCATGCCGCCATCCTCCGACGCTTCCTTACGCAATGCCCTTTTCCCTTTTCAGTTTCCGGATCTCAAACAGCGTCGTGAACAGCAATATCACCGCGTATCCGGCGTTTGAGATCACCATGACGATACCTGCGCATTCCACGCCGAGGTTCGTAAAGGTCTGCAGTGCCCAGAGCGCGAAGATCCTCAGAACGAACAGCCGGATCATGTTCAGCACGAGCATCTCCTTTGTCTTTCCGAGCGAGAAGATCATGGACGAGCAGGCATGCGCGACGCAGATCGGGATCGGCGCGCCGATCGCTTCAAAGATCGCGACCCGCCGGATCACGTCTTCAAATTCCGCATTATAGCCTTCGGAAGACGAGGCAAACAGATGGCTGACGGGTCCTAACAGGGACGTCAGGACAACCGTCCCGAAGATGCCGATCCCGAAGCAGATCAAAAGTTCTTTCTTCCAGGCTTCCAATGCGCGTTTATAGTTCCCGGCACCCATATTCTGGCTTATGACCGACGTTCCGCCGTCCTTAAACCCGCTGCCGAGACCGTTCATCACTCCGCTGTACTTGTTCGATATGCCCAGCGCGCCGACCGTCATCGTGCCGAATTTGCTGCACATGAAATTGACGGCGACCTTGCCTGCGGCAAACACCGTATGCTCGATCGCGACTGGTGTTCCGAGGCCGATCATCGGCATGACCGTATCCTTTTTCAGCCGGATGTTCTTCATCCGGAACCTGAATGCCGAATCGTCATGCGTCAGCATGATGACGCCGAAGGTCATGAGCAGAAGCTGCGCGATCAGTGAAGCGACCGCGATCATGGTCACGCCCGAGTGCAGGCCGTACACAAAGAACGCGGTCAGGCCCAGCTTGATCACGATCACGACCATGTTGATCGCAAAGATCCTTCTCGTATTTCCGCGGGCTTTTTCAATGGCAATGTAGATATCGTTAAAAAACGCGACCGCGACAGATGAGAGCTGGATCGCGAAATATGTCGATCCCGTGCGGATCATCTCGGGCGATGTCCCTCCCAGCCTTAAGATCAGACCCGTAAACGGAAGCAGGCAGAGCACTGCCGCCATCGCGATCAGGCTGATCACGACAAGCGTCGCAGAATACCGCGACACCTTCTTATATTCTCCTGCGCCATAGGCCTTTGCAAGCGTCACGGACCCGCCAAGCGCAAGCCCCATGCCGATCGCCTGCGCAAGCGCGGATATCTCGGAAAGGTATGCGACCGTCGAGACCGCGTCCGCATTGATATGCGATGCGATCAGCGAGTCCACGATATTGTAGAAGGACGTCAGCATCTGATAAAATGCCAGCGGTGTCCCGACTTTAATGAGCAGCTTCCAGAGATTGCCGTTCAGGGATTCTTCCCTGAACTGTTCGTCTTTCAGACTTTTTTCTTCGGCCATGTGTCTGATTCCCAGTTATTCATTTTTGGCTTGCCAAATCCGGTAAACCGTGCTATACTTTCTTTTGCTTCGGAGCAATAGCTCAGCCGGGATGAGCGTTCGCCTCACACGCGAGAGGTCTCGGGTTCGATCCCCGATTGCTCCACTGTTCCAGAAAAGCCGCACCTGCAGGTGCGGCTTTTTCGTTTTCTGCACCGTCGTTTAATAATACCCCGTTTTCTTTAGGAAACGAAAGACGATTTTCCCAACAGCACAGGGCCATAAGACATGCGATGATGTGTCTTACGGCCCTGAATAACCTATGCTGTTCTGCCGTTGACCCGGCAGAATCGCTCCGAAGGCACGACGCCTTATCGGAAGCCGCATTGTCAGAATCGGAAAAGTGAAGAATAACAGGATTAACCGGGCAGCCGGGCTTGTCCATTTATACATTTCCGCGCCAAGAATATCCTTCAGCTTTTCCTCCGTGATATTCTGATACCTCCCGTTAACCATCGGGAGCTCCACGCACTTCATCAGTTCGATGGTATAATCATAAACATATGCAGTTCTGTTAAAGTTAAGGGTAGATATAAATCCCGTTTCAGGGGTTAACCGGATCAGGGCATATCCTGTCAGATGATCCTCTTTATAGAACCTGGCCGTGATGGTTGCGAAAGATATATAATTCGTTCTTTCAAGATTCTGTCTGCATACGGATCGTTTCAGATTATTCAACCAAACTTTCCCTGATACTGTTATGTGGCAAGCGTCATTTCAGTTCCAGATGTCCGTTGTTCTCGACAAAATCCTCACGCTGAAGGTTCAGCGCCGACCGGCCCATCGAATAGATATTGATCATGTACGTTCCGAGGTTCCACGGATCGTGCTGTTCGGGCTCAAATCTGTACTTATGGCTGTAGCTCTTTGACGCGGGGAGCGCTTTCATGAAGCAGTAAGGCCCGCTCTCATCTCCTTTTCTGAATTTCTGATATGCTTCCAGCGCGCGTTCACAGAAGTACTGAACTTCCTCGATAAGCTGATGCATCCCGCTCATCGACCCCCTGCCCGCCGGAGTCATCATCGTTTTGACCGCCGCGTCGATGTACTTGCCATCGATCGTTTTGCAATACTCGATCGATTCCTGCATCCTGCTCTCGACGTCCAGGTCTTTCCATCTGGAAATCTCATAGGTGTAGTTGTCGATGATATGCATCTTTGTATAGACCGAAGACTTGCATTCGAATTTCCCGCTACTGATGTCTTCAAGGCTGTCAATGAACGTGCATTGCCTGATTTCGTTCAGGTAATCTTTCAGCCTCTCTTTGCGGTAAAGCTGGTTCAGTTTGTCCTTCTTCAGCTTGGCTTTGTTCTCCTCGTAGAACTTTTCGGAGAGTTTTGCCCTGCGTTCCATATCATACATGCTTTGCCCGACCATGTTGGAGAATGACGTGAAATCGGCATTGATCTTATCATACAGCGCCTTATCATACTTCTCGTCTTTCATGGTCAGCTCTGTCCGCAGGATCTTGAAGCCGATTTCCAAAGGCAGTTTCATCAGAAGGATCCGGACTTCCTTTACCACGTTTCCGTACCACATGGCATCCTGGTAATAGTCATGCATCTTGTCATACTTGATCTTCTTATTCGGTTCAAGTCCCGCATAGAAGGACGCCTTTTGGTTCGTGGGGGCAACGTTCGGGAAGGAATCCCCGTTCGCAAATTTGAACTTGTAGATCTCGCTTCCTTCGCCTGCGTCCGTTTTGCAGAACTCCTTGATGGCTTCCTCCACGTCTTTGAAGCTGTTGTCTTCTTCTATCTGGTTCAGATCCGCCCCTAAATAGGCCGCATTCTGACCGGCGGTCCTGAACATGTCTGCGGCCGCCTGTTCGGAGAGAACGTCCCATTTCCTATCGTCATTCTCCCATTGCTCCCATTCCGCCAGGATCTCGTCCTCCATCCCGGTGAAATCCAATCCTTCGCCCATTTTTTCTCCTCAATTCACGGTCTTTTGTAACGATCCGTCAGAACCGGATCTCGTATTCCCTCACATACCATCTGCCGCCGTTCGTGCGGACCAGGTTCCTTCTGACAGGGCTTCCAAGCTGCTTGCCGTTTTTATCAAAGGAAATGGTTTGCACGGAAGCATATTCGACCTTATCGCCGTACCGTTCGGCGATCTTCTGCTGATCCTCCTTGGAAAGGAAGTAGGAATCCAGACCGGACTCGTCGCTGTAGCCCTTCACGACCGTGATCTTCGTGGCTTCTGGCACAACTTCCGCATGGACGTATTCTCCGTGGAACCGCTCCTGATGAAGATCCCAATGATACAGCATCAGGGATTCCTGCGTCGGATTCAGCCTTCTCTCCGGCTGGATGCAGTCGACATACAGATCGTAGTTCTTCTCCTTGATCGCCTGGCGGAAGATCTCGACGAGCCGCTCCGGCGTGACGTCCTCCGGGACCTCCTTGACCGTGTACCAGCTTTCCTTGATCTCGGCGACTTCCTCTTCGTCCACGAAATAACCGCTGTTCTCACGGTCCGCGTCGTAGAAGCCGAGGACATGGCCCGGCACATAAAGCGCGATCGGGTCGACGACAGGCGCATAGACCGCGCTGCCCACTTTCTTCTCGCCGGCTTCCGGCACCTCCATGGTGATGTCCTTGATCTCGCCCAGGACCGTCCATTTGTCCACTTCCATCATGGTGCTGTCCACCAGTCTTCTGTAACGCTTCACGGCTTCGTACGGACCGATCCATCTGCGCCCGTTGAGCCGGATGAAGTACATGCCGGTGGAACGCTTGCCTACATAGATGAACTCGCCGGTAACGCCCATGAACTGGTTCATCGGGTAACGGACTTCGTCCAGGATCACGTATTTGCCGATCAGCTCGTCCATCGGCACTTCCATGACGTCCGGTGCCGGGAAGACTCTGTCGATCATCTTGTCGGCATACTGCTCCTTCAGCGCGTTCCAGGCATTCTCGCTCTTCTCGGCATACAGCTTCCGGATGTTTTCTTCATTGACCAGGTAGACGGTCATGTCGTCCGTGATATCGGTAAAGTTGCCCGTTGAGCCGAGGACGCAGGCTTTCGCTCTTTCAAACATCGCCTTGATCCGCGGATCATTCGGAGCGAAATCGTTCAGTATCTTGATGCGGGACAGGGCGTCTTCCTTGGAGCGGAATATCCCCGTTGCGCCGCTTGCCCGTTTGACTTCGTTCTCAAACTCCTTCAGATAGATCTCCGCCTGCTGGATACGCATCGTAAGATTGTTTTCGTTGACGTTGAACATTGTTTCATCGACCATGCCTGTTCACTCCTTTCGATAACAGATCATTATGGATCCTCGGTCCATACGAGCATAGTTTTTTACAGATACATCATATCACAACGGTATGGTGATTTTCAATCACTTTAAGCAGCATATGAAGGCCCGGAATCAAAAAGGCCGCCGCCGGCAAACGGCATTCATGCCATTGCCGCGGCGGCAGCCGCTGTTGTCCGGATCGGACGCGTGTCGTCTTGATGATGTGACCGGCATAAGAGCCTGAATCACTGAGCTTTCTTTCTGTCTGTCAGGATCAGAAGAATGCCGGCGATCGTGCAGATCAGATCTCTGATGCGGTAGATCAGACCGCCCATCAGGCCTGTCCCGCCGCTGATCTGAAGCTTTGCAAGCGCGATCGCCATGCCGCCTTCTCTTGTTCCGGCCTGCATGGGTACCATGAACAAAAGGTTCCCGATGAGGGAAGCCAGGCTTAGGATCAGCACGCCTCCGAAGAACCCCACGTTCTCGCCAAGATACAGGAAGATCAGGAAATACTCCAGGCTTTCCAGAAGCCGCGCCCCGTATTCCAAAAGGACTACCTTGAAGACATTTTTCTTGTCGGCATAGAACTCGGCGTAGCACCGGTCGATGTCGGCAAACTGCTGCGCTCTTCTTTCAGCGATCTTAGCGGCTTTCTTGCCCACGAGCGGCAGTTTTGAGAAGAAGCGGAAAGCCGGCGTCACGAGGGCCCGGTGCCTGAATGTAAAGAAATAAAGACAGATCGCCAGCAGAACGACGGCTGAGACGATCAGCACGGCCGCAAGGACGCCGTCGACCGGTCCGCCCACGAAGAAATACAGGAGGGTTCCCGTAAGCCAGAGCAAGATATGGCCGATCACGTACATCAGGCTGAAGCTGATCGTGGACGAAGTTGCCTTGTCAGTCGGCATGTATTTTTTCAATTCAAGGATGCGGTAGGGCTCTCCGCCCACAAGTCCCGCCGGCGTGACGTTGTTGATGGCGAATCCGGTCACGCACAGTTTGTACAGTTTAAGACGGCTGATGTCTTTAGACGCCTCTCCCATAACAAGTCTGAAAGCTGCGGCATGAACTCCGTAGATCACCGCCCACAGCATAAGAAGCCCCGCCAGCAAAAGCGGCAGGCGCGGCGTAAACAGTTCGTGCCAGTCCAGTTTGTCAGGGTTCGTACTCAGCGCCAGTCCGACGATGCCGGCGACGCCAAGCAAAAAGAAAACCGCCTTGTAATGCTTTCTCATTCGTCTTTTCCGTCCGCATCCGGAGCGTCTTGATCCATGTTCTTCACGCCGCAGAAATGCGCCGCGTATACGTCATCCGCGATCGCTTCATATTTGACGACCATAAAACACTTGACCAGCTCCAGGACCACGATGACGAAAGGAAAGTAAAACGCGTGAGCTGACAAGATGAGCAGGATGAACAGCGCAAAAGTCCGGATATTATAGGTCAGCAGGTTCGTCAGCTGAATGTACTTGCGGCTGCGCGCGACATAAGCGTCGGTCGCTTCCTGCGAAACGGCCCCGCCGTTGTTTTCGATGGCTTTCAGAAGCCTCTGCAGCCGGGGCGTCTGCCTCTCCTGGTCCTTCGTATAGATCAGGTACAGGATGCGGTAGATGCGTTCGTAAAGCGGGCTGCCTTTCTTAAGGTCTTTCAGTTCCCTTTCCAGATCTTTTGACCTGGCGCAGTAAGCACGGTCTCCGCCTTTCAGAAAGAACAGATGCAGGCCGCGGAAATAATCCGCCATTCTGGCCTGGCTCGCGTGGCAGAACATCGCTGCCAGTATCACGATCCAGATGTAGAAGGACCAGACGATGCCGGTAAAGGGGACGGTCTCCTTCATCATGCGCAGTCCGAGCGCGATATAGATCGCAAGATAATTCGTGATGTCCACCGCGCCGTCCAGGACGCGTCCCAGCTGGCTGCTGGTGTGTGTGAGTCTGGCGATCTGCCCGTCGCAGCAATCGAGGATCGCCGCGAAAATCACGAGAACGATGCCGACGAGATTGACCCATCTATTCTGCGGGTAAAACAGAATGCCCCCGCATAACCCGAACGCCAGTGAAAGAAGCGTGACGGCATTCGCGGACCATCCGCCCTTAATGAACAGATGCGTCAGCCGGATCGCGAAAGGTCCGTAAACCAGGATGTCCACAGGATCGTCGGTATCCTCGGATTTCCGTGATGCCTTGATCTCTTCCA
>JAEEGL016304798.1_pt1 | contig 15803 bp, 14 predicted proteins | sample 9134231 | NCBI WGS metagenome assembly JAEEGL01 (sample SAMN16246548, study PRJNA631951) | gut metagenome | biome: gut microbiome; feature: rumen; material: fiber-attached | host: Bos | place: Iran: Karaj | collected 2018-10
TCTCGGGATCCAAAGATCCGCATCGGGTCCCCATGATTATGCCGTCAAGCGGTGTATAACCCATGGAGGTATCAACAGATCTGCCTCCGTCAACAGCTGTTATTGATGCACCATTCCCCAAATGGCAGACTATTGTCTTTACATCCCTGATATCCCTGCCCATTATCGCCGCGGTCTCTCTGGATACATATTCATGGCTCATTCCATGAAAGCCAAACTTTCTGATACCGTATTTTTCATAATATTCATACGGTATGCCATAAAGATAAGCCTCCTCCGGCAGGGTCTGATGAAACGCTGTATCAAATACTCCCACCATTGCGGTATCAGGCATCACCTTCCGGCAGGACTTTATCCCCTGAATATTTGCGGGATTATGCAGCGGTGCAAGATCACTGCACTCCTCAATCACTGACATTACCTCCGGTGTGATAAGGACAGCCTCGGTGAATTTGTCTCCTCCATGTACTATCCTGTGTCCTACCGCGCCGATCTCCGAAACATCTCCTACTACTCCTTTTTCGGGATCTGTCACGGCTTTTATAAGTGTATCCACGGCAACATTATGATCAGGAAATTCCACATCCTTTTCAAATCCCCTGTCGCTGCCTGTGACCTCATACTTGAAATGTCCTCCCCCTATACCTATTCGCTCGCAAAGACCTTTGCATATCACAGTTTTGGAATCCGTCTCTATCAGCCTGTATTTCAGGGATGACGAACCACAGTTGATCACCAGTACTTTCATAAAATAAATCCTCCTTAAATATACTTCTCCGCGAGTATCACAGTATCTGCTCCCTCGTCGTATTTTGCAAGCGTTGCCGGGACATCAATGATCCGCTGGTTTGATGAACCGCGGAACTTGAGCATAATATTTTTTTGATCTATATGAAATTCCCCATCCACAAGGACATCCGTACACCTGAGTATCGGTATTGTATCTTCGGTGTGGCAGCGCTTATAAAACCTGCTTACAAGCTCCTCAAGCGTATACCCGGAATAAATCCATATATCCGCTTTCGGTATCTCCTTTTTCACACGCTCTACAAGTCTCCGTACTGTCGGCTGATTGGCGGGCTCCATGGGTTCTCCTCCCAGAATGGTAAGTCCCCTTATATATTCAGGCCTAAGAGAATCAATTATGAAATCCTCCGTTTCAGCAGTATATTCCTGACCGTACTCAAAATCCCATGTCTCGGGATTAAAGCACTCCTTGCAGTGGTGCGTACATCCTGAAACAAAAAGGGAAGTCCTGCAGCCTTCCCCGTTTGCTATATCACACTCAAATATCTGTCCGAATTTCATGCGCTGTTCAAACCGGTCTTTGCTCAGCCGCGCTGCCCTCTACTACCGCAGTGGACATATGCAGTACCCTTTCCTGTATCTCCTGAGTCCGTCCCTGATTCCAGAAATTAGTACCTATGTATCCACAGGTCCTGCGGGCAACATTCATCCGGTTCTGATCCTCATTTCCACAGGAAGGACATCTCCATATCAGCTTCCCATGCGGATTCGAAACCACCTGTATCTCGCCGTCATAACCGCACACCTGGCAATAGTCACTCTTTGTATTCAGCTCGGCATACATAATATGCTCATAGATAAACTGCATAACTGACAGCACTGCCTCAATATTATCAGTCATCTTAGGCACTTCCACATAGGATATAGCTCCACCCGGAGACAGCGCCTGGAAATCAGACTCAAATGCCAGTTTCTTGAATGCATCTATCTTTTCGCGAACATTAACATGATACGAATTAGTGATGTAATTATGATCTGTCACATCCTTTATCTTGCCGAATCTCTTCTGCAGGCACTTGGCAAACTTATATGTCGTGCTCTCCAGCGGCGTGCCGTATACGGAGTAATCGATATTTTCAGCCTTCTTCCACTCTGCGCATTTATCATTCAGCCTCTGCATGACCTCAAGTGCAAAGGGTCTCGCATCCTCATCTGTATGGCTCTTGCCGGTCATATATTTACACATCTCATAGAGTCCTGCATAGCCCAGCGATATGGTTGAATATCCGTTATACAGTAATTTGTCTATCTTCTCACCCTTTTGCAGTCTTGCGATCGCTCCGTGCTGCCAGAGTATGGGCGCCACATCCGAGGTCGTCCCGAGAAGTCTTTCGTGCCTGCACCTTAAAGCCCTGTGACAAAGCTCCAGTCTGTCATCCAGTATTCTCCAGAATCTGTCCATGTCCCTGTTGCTGGAACAGGCCACATCCACAAGATTGATCGTAACGACTCCCTGATTAAACCTGCCGTAATATTTATGTTTCTCTCCCTCCGGACTGAATCTGTCAACGGTAAGGAATGAACGGCAGCCCATGCAGGGATATACATCGCCGCTCTTATATTCCCTCATCTTCTTTGCGGAAATATAATCGGGAACCATACGCTTTGCCGTACACCTGGCCGCAAGCTTTGTGAGCTCCCAGTATTTGGAGCCTTCCCTTATATTATCCTCATCAAGCACATAGATGAGCTTTGGGAAAGCAGGAGTGATGTATACACCTTTTTCATTCTTTACTCCCTCTATACGCTGCTTGAGCATCTCCTCTATGACCATTGCAAGATCGTCACGAAGTCTGCCCTCCGGTACCTCGTCAAGGCACATAAATACAGTAATAAAAGGAGCCTGACCGTTTGTAGTCATAAGCGTAGTGACCTGATACTGCATGGTCTGGACGCCATGCTTTATCTCAATCTCAGTACGCCTCTCCGCTATGGCATTTATTCGATCCTCATCCACAAGGATATCGTTTTCCAGCATCTCCTCACGGACTTCCTTCCTGAATTTCTGTCTGGAAACATCCACAAAAGGAGCAAGATGGGAAAGGGTTATTGACTGTCCTCCGTACTGTGAGGAAGCTATCTGTGCTATGCATTGTGTGGCGATATTACAAGCGGTCGAAAAGCTCTTGGGCTTTTCTATCATTGTATCGGATATGACAGTGCCATTCTGAAGCATGTCATCAAGATTTACGAGACAGCAATTATACATATGCTGGACATAATAATCACTGTCATGGAAATGTATCACCCCTGCTCTGTGCGCTTCAACCACATCCTTAGGAAGGAGAACACGGTTTGTCAGGTCTCTGGAAACCTCTCCTGCCATATAGTCTCTCTGCACTGAGACCACCATAGGGTTCTTATTCGAATTCTCTTCCTTGACCTCCTCGTTATCATACTCCACGAGGGTAAGTATCTTGTCATCCGTGGTATTGCTCTTTCTCGCAAGCTCACGGCTGTACCTGTATATAGTATAAACAGTGGCTACTTTATAAGCTCCCTCCTGCTGTATAGCTTCTATTACATAATCCTGTATCTCCTCAACCCCTGCCTCATGGTCGAGATCCTTGAGCCTCAGGCGTACCTTCTCCTCAATGACTGTTACCTGGGAATCCAGCAGGCGATCTTTCTCTCTGACCTCATTATTTGCCTTCTTGACGGCTTCGATGATCTTGTCAGCATCATAGGTTACCTCTTTGCCGTTCCTCTTGATAATATTCATCCCTAATTCTCCCCCGAAAATTTATATGCTGTCCGCATCTGGTTTACATAGTATCCCGGCATTTTCGCAAATTAAAGACCATACGGGCTTCGTATGGCCTTAATCAGCGGAAAACCGCCATATTTAGTAAGCCAAACCTTGTCGACCACAACATGTAGATATATATTAACTCTCATTTGTGCTCTTGTAAAGCAAAAAATATGTATACATTTTTATCTGTCCCTGCTTCTTATGATAATGCTATAATAATAAGGGTTTTGAGCAAAAACGAGCAAGGGGAATTATATGATAAATAAACTTCGAAACCAGATAAATGAATACTTCGTGGGTAAGGCAGATGTAGTGGACAATGTTCTGATATGCCTGCTTTCCGGAGGCCATGTTCTTCTGGAGGATGTACCCGGTGTCGGCAAAACGACTCTGGCCAGAGTACTGGCAGAATCAATAGGCTCCGACTTCGGACGTATCCAGTTCACTCCGGACACACTGCCCGGAGATGTTACGGGCATGTCAGTATATAATATGAAAACCGGGGATTTTGAATACAGAGAGGGAGCCGTGATGCACAATTTCCTTCTGGCCGACGAGATAAACCGTACCTCGCCTAAGACCCAGTCAAGCCTGCTTGAAGCAATGGCAGAAGGACAGGTCACGGTAGACGGTAAAGAATATCAGCTACCTGACCCGTTCATGGTCATCGCTACCCAGAACCCCGTAGAATTTCTTGGGACCTACCCTCTTCCTGAGGCTCAGCTTGACCGTTTTATGATGAGACTGTCCATAGGCTATCCCGAAAAAGAATCAGAGATCCTCCTGACAAGAAATTCTCTCGAAAACAAGTCACTGCCCTCCGGCAGCGCTGTCTGCACGGCAGAAGATGTTATAAATATGAAAAAAGAAGCAGAGAGTGTACATATTACCGACAAGCTTCTGGAATACATTCAGGAGATATCCATGCTGACAAGGAAAGAGGACAGCTTTCTGACAGGCGTAAGTCCCAGAGCTACCATTTTTCTTTCCAAAGCTTCCCGTGCTGCGGCTTATCTGGCAGGCAGGGATTTCGTCAAGCCTGATGATGTCAAGGCTGTTTGCGTGAATACCTTCCATCACCGTCTGGCTCTCACCTCTCAGGCCAGGATAAAAAACGAAAGTGTGGACTCCCTGCTAAAGGGACTGATCCTGAAAGCCCGGATCCCGTTGGAGTAAAATATGAGAAGAAACCGGCTTATCCTGGCTGCTCTCTGGATATTGTCAGTCATCTGCATAAGCTTTTACGGCGGCAGCGTAAGCTACGGCTTCTTCGCAGTAGTTACTCTCGTCCCTGTCGTCTCCCTGATATATCTTCTGCTTGTCCTTTCGCGCTTCAAGATATATCAGCATTTCGAATGTCCGGAGATAGTAAGTGACCATATTGTTCCCTTTTATTTTACACTGCAGAACGAAGATCTTTTCGCTTTTTCCGGTATCAGGGTCAGCTTTTACTCAGACTTTTCATCCATCGAGGGTTTAAGTGATGATATCGAATACGAACTCCTGCCAAAGACCAAAATCAAAAAAGAAACCGGTCTGATATGCCGCTACCGGGGAGAATATCTGGTAGGAATAAAGTCTGTTACCCTTTGTGACTATCTAAGGCTCTTCAGGATAACCTGTAAAAACAGGGAGCCGGTCCGGGTAACCGTCAACCCGGACATAAAACGCATAGACAATATCAAAAGCTTCGAAACGGACGCAGTTTCTGACCGGGAGAATGAAGCAAATCTCTCCCACCCCGATGTTACTGTAAGAGACTATGCCACAGGAGATGATATCAGACGGATAAACTGGAAGCAGACAGCAAGGCTTCAAAAGCTTACAGTCAGAAATTATATAGGAGAAGAAAAGGATGGTATAGGTCTGCTGACAGATACCGAACGCATAAGCAGCAATATCAGCGACTATCTTCCTGTTGAAAACCGGATCCTCGAGATCGCATTGGCGCTTACGCTTTTTCTGAAAGACCGTAACATCCCGGTATATGCATATACCCTGCGTGGGGAAGGAGCAGGGTGTGTCATAGACTCGTCAGATTCCTTCAATTCATTTTACAAAACGATGTCGTCTGTCATTTTTGAAAGAACACAGGACAGATCCGGAGCTTATGCATCATTCATGGACAATCGTGAGCTGCATTCAAAGCGCATCTTTTTTATCATAACTTCCCTGGTCGACGATCCCGTCAGGGAATTTGCCAAATCCCTGAATACCGGCAATGTTGACGTCGTGATATATCTTGTAAAGAATATCCCCGCAGGAACGTCAGAGAGTGACAGTTTCTTTCATACAAAGCTCCTCACCGTTCCTGCCGAAGGAAACCTGAGTGACTTCCTGTAGATATGAATATGACCGCGCTGATCTATGACTTGATTTATATAATCCCGGTTACAGCAGCTGCAGAGTTCTGTTATGCAGGCCTGGCAGATACGCAAAGCATTTCCCCCCTTGTATGGGCTGCTGTTTTGCTGCCCTCCGTTTATCTTACACTGCTTTGTCACCTCAGCCTTAAAGCAAGGCTGATGCTTACCGGAGTTACCTTAGCGGGCATCGCCGGCATCATTATAGTATTCAGACAGCTGGCTGATCACATATCCCTGTCAGATAAGGCATACCTTTTACCGTTTCTTCTGATATCAGTATTATCATATGCTGCGGGCATTCTTATGACACGTTTTACCTCTGCAAGGATTGCCGGCGCTCTCATATGCCTGCTTCTTCCTGTCCTTGCCCTCTTTTCAGTCATTCATCTGCATAAAGCCGGTATTTTCTCAGCAATGTTCGTTATGATCATTTCGACCGCTGACAGGATACAGCACAGATGGAAGAAGGAAGGCTTCACCGACAGAAAGACCCACATGGTATATACTGCTCCGTTTCTTGTGATCATCATAGCTGTCTCATCATTTATCCGCTATCCGGCAGAACCCTATGACTGGCATTTTGTCATTGCCCTGCGTGACGGTATAGTTTCCGCAGCAGACAGGATAAGCTATATTTTCGGGACGACAAACGATGTTATCACCGGTTTTTCCGATGACGGCTATCTGTTGACAGGACTGCATTCAACCGGGAAGGCTGTGCTCACTCTTACTGCCCGTACGGATACCGGCTCTCCCGTATATCTATACGGCAACGTTTCGGACTCATTCGACGGACATGGCTGGAAACATACCGATGATTCCCCCATTCCGGAGCGGACCTTTGATGTTCTCGAAAGTATAAGCTCAGTAAAGTCATATTCCGATCTGCTGACGGATTACTACAGAGAGTCAGATATTTCCGTTGAATACACTGATCTGAAAACCAGATACCTCCTTGCCCCCTCCAAGCTAACTTCAGACTTCTCCTCCTCAGGAAAAGCCTCCGCAACGCAAAACGGAGGAAACTACACCTTCCGGCGCTGCAATCCCTATCATCTGAAACTTAATGAAAGCTACCTTCTGGCCAATAAGGATAATCCGGCATTCATGGATTATATGCAAAGCAATGCACACCCCGATGAAAAAAACTGGAAAGAAGCTCTTAATGTTATAAAAGAAGATAATGCCGGCGGCGTACTGTCCTACGACAAATATCCCGCCTACAAGGAACATATCCTGAAGTATTATACGGAAGATGTGCCCCTTTCCCCTGCCCTTAAAGAAAAGCTGGAACTTCTTTATTCCGGATCAGTCAGCAAATTCGAAAAAATGAAACGGCTTGAGGCTGCCATGAATCAGATGAAGTATACCCTGGATCCTGCGCCCGTTCCGGATGAAATCAATTCATCATCCGGATTTCTGGATTATTTTATTTTAGAAGGAGACGGTGGTTACTGCTCCTATTATGCCACGGCATTTGCGCTGCTCGCCCGCTCTGAAGGACTGCCGTCCAGATATGTCCAGGGCTACCGGATAAACGCTGACAGAAAAGGAACTTATACCGTAACCTCTGACATGGCACATGCATGGCCGGAAGTCTATTTTGAAGGAAAAGGCTGGGTAATTTTCGAGCCGACTCCCGGGTTTTATTCGGAGTCCATATGGGCTACTAAAAACGAGGCGTCTACCGCCATCCCCGACTCCCTTCCGGTCAAGCCGGTATTTGACCCGCCATCAGCTGTCCCGGTCAGCGCATCGGTATCCCAGGATATGGCAGCAGGACGTCAAGTCAGCGCCGCTTTTTTCCTGATACCGCTGTCACTTATCGCTTTATTCTTTATCCTTTTCATCATTATCGGAAGGATCGTCCGCCGAAGGATAATATCCGGACTTGATGATATGTCAAAGCTTAAATTTCTCGCCCGGGACAGTCTCAGCATCCTGCAGCTTCTAAGACTCGGCATACGGGAAGATGAGACTCTGTCCGAATATAAACAAAGACTCCTTCCGGAAATCGGTGAGGCGCCCCTGTCTTTCATTCCCGGCTACGAAGAACTGCTCTATTCAGAAAAAGGGACCATCTGTATGACGCCTGAAGAATTTCAGGACTGCCGGACGAGACTGCTGTCTCTCCTTAAGAAAAAGAACCGTTTCAGATACATCCTGAGGATAATACTCTGATCACTCAGGCCTTAAATGCCCACAGCTTATTAAGAATAAAATTCACCGGAACGCTTATGACCAGATTCAAAAGCGGCGCAATGAATTTTGATATCCCTATCACATCCACCCAGACATATGAAAGCACGTTTGCAAGCAAAAGCCCTGTGACACCATAGGAAACATAGGTCTTAAAGAGAGCTGCCGGGATATTTCTTTTTTCCCCTTCCTTCGCCGTAAATACATACTTATTGTTCCAGAAGAAGGACCAGGCGACGCTTAAGATAAAGGCGATGATATTAGCTGCAAAATAATCCCATGAAAGATGAAAGGGCGACAGCGCGAGCAGGGCTGCCACATTTATCGCATAACTTAATAAAGTATTGGAAACTCCGACTATCCCGAACTTGATAAACTGGATTAAAGTCTTCTCCCTCTCCTCCGAAAGCCTGATATGACATAAGGAGAAAAGTCTTTTTATAAATCCATCCATGATCCACGCCCCTTCCGCTTACACAGAGATTATATATTATTAGCCAAAACGGCACAATACTGTACTTCTTAACGGACACCATTTGATCTACTCTTGACATATACACAAAGAACAACAGATCCGAAGCATTGACAGTATGACAGCAAAAGCAAAGACAGGAGGGAACAAATGACTATGATGATCGCAATATTATTTGATATATTGATACTGGTTTATTTTGGTAGTAAAGTGGAGATAACGGCTATTCTTGAAGAAAGCCTCGCTGACCGCATCACCGCTGTTGCATCAGCACACAAAGGCAGGAAGCCTGAAGGACGTTACCCATACAGCCGGACGGCCCGCAAAGCGGATCGCCGGGACAAACAACGCAGGAGAGCCGCATAGATTCTTGCGCGAAATTCCTATTTCTCGCGCACGAAGTCAAAGTAAATACACGGAGGAAAAAAGCATGCCTGTTGTAGAAGCCTATATGGTTCCTCATCCGCCTATTGCAGTTCCCGAAGTAGGAGGTGGAGAAGAAAAGAAGATACAGTCCACGTTGGATGCGTTTGACCGTATTGCCCGGAGGATAGCCGGGATACGCCCGGATACAATTATAGTTACCTCACCTCATGCGACGATGTATGCGGATTATTTCCACATCTCTCCGGGAAGAGCTGCCAAAGGTGATCTCAGAAGCTTTAACGCCCCACAGGTAAGATTTGACGTGGAATACGACACCGATCTGGCAGATAAGATAGCGGCCGCTGCCGACAGGGCAGGCATTCCGGCAGGTACCGACGGAGAGCGTGATCCCCGTCTGGATCACGGTACCATGGTACCCCTTTATTTCATAAATAAGAGATATACAGGTTATAAGCTTGTCCGCATCGGTCTGTCAGGCTTTTCCCTGGATGTCCACAAAAGCCTTGGACGTGCCATAGACAGCGTTGCAAACCGTACTGACAAAAAAATAGTGGTGATAGCCAGCGGAGATCTCTCGCACTGTCAGAAAAAAGACGGACCTTACGGATACAGACCGGAGGGTCCGAAATACGACAGCCTGCTGATGGATGTGATGCAGCGCTGCGCTCTTACCGAGCTTTCACAGTTTGACGAGGATCTTCTTGACCGGAGCCAGGAATGCGGTCACCGATCCTTCGTGATCTTAAGCGGAATTCTCGATTCCCACGAGGTAACCTGCGAGGTTCTGTCACACGAAGCGACATTCGGTGTAGGCTACGGGCTCGCCATATTCAGTATAAATGATGATACTGCATCAGGAAATATCAGTGCAAAAAAGGAGGGAACAGATGCGATGGATGCATATGTAAAGCTGGCAAGGGATACGATATTCAGTCATGTGAAAGGCGAAAAGCTCCCGGATCTTACCGGGCTCCCCGATGAGATGATGAATAAAAGAGCAGGAGCCTTTGTTTCCGTTCACGAATTTGGCATGCTCAGAGGCTGTATCGGCACCATAAGCGCAACCTGCTCCAATGTAGCGGAGGAGATAAGGGAAAACGCTGTATCAGCTGTATCCAGAGATCCCAGGTTCTCACCTGTACGGGAGGATGAACTGGATGATCTTGAGATAAATGTGGATGTTCTGGGAGATGCAGAGACGATCAGCTCTCCTTCCGAACTGGACGTAAAGCGCTACGGAGTTATAGTCACAAACGGAATGCGTCGAGGACTTCTCCTTCCTGATCTTGACGGAGTGGATACCGTTGAGCAGCAGATAAGCATTGCAAGACAAAAAGCCGGCATAGATCCTTCCGAAGAGGTAGAGCTGCAGCGCTTCGAGGTAGTGAGGCATGTCTGAGGTTTCGGTATGTCCTGTATGTCCACACAGCTGCCGCCTTACTCCGGGGCAGACCGGTCTTTGCAGGGCAAGATGCAATAAAGATGGAAAGATAGTTCCCGTAAGCTTTGGAACCCTGACCGGGATCGCCCTCGATCCCATAGAGAAGAAACCCCTTGCGAGATTCAGACCGGGAAAACGCATTCTTTCAGTGGGAAGTTTCGGCTGTAATATGAGCTGTGCCTTTTGTCAGAATCACGACATCTCACAAGTGGGGATAGACAACGTCTCACACACGGAAAGGATGTCTCCTTCCGAACTGGCTGAGCTGTCCCTTGAGCTCAGTCATACTCAAAACAATGCCGGCGTGGCCTATACCTACAACGAGCCCCTCATCTCATATGAATACATACTGGAAACAGCAAGACTTGTACATGATACAGGCCTTGTAAATGTGCTCGTCACGAATGGAAATATAAGACAGGAGATATTGGAAAAGGTTCTTCCATACATCGATGCAATGAATATAGACCTTAAGGTTTTTTCAGAGGAAGGCTACAGATCCCTTGGCGGAGATTTCGAAACCGTAAAAAGCTTTATCCGAAAGGCTGCCTCCGCCTCGCATATTGAGCTTACTACCCTTATAGTACCTTCCCTGAGCGACAGCGAAGAGGATATGGAAAAAGAAGCCTCGTGGATAGCTTCCATAGATCCGGAGATTACACTTCATATCACGAGATATTTTCCCCGCTACAGGATGACAGATGCACCGCCAACTGATATTGCTCTTATGCGGCGGCTCGAGACGATAGCATCATCCAGATTAAAGCATGTCTTTCTAGGTAATGTATGACCCGGATCCATTATTTTATCAGGCTCTCCCTGATCTCTCTTGGCGTCACGCCCTTTTCCAAAGCAAGCTTGGAGACATCATCATATTCATACTTTTCCCTGGTCACTCCATAGCCCCTGGACCGTTTCACTCGGATCCTTCCAAGCTCCGTGTCTTCTTCCTCCTCAGTCCTGTCAAGAACATATCTTTTATATTCCGTTTCCCTGATGCCGATAGTAGTGGTGTACTTAAATATTTCCCGTATCATTCTCTCTCTGTCAGATGGAGCGCAGAATACCTCGAGCAATATCCCGGGTCTTGATTTCTTCATACCTGCAGGAATGGTAAATACTTCCTTTGCGCCCGCATCATATAGTCTCTCCATGGCAAACGAGATCTCTTCGCCCGTCACATCATCCAGATTACAGGAAAGACTGATCACCGTATCCCCGCCTCCTTCTGCATCTCCCTCACCCAGCATCATCCTGAGGCAGTTAGCCACTGGGAAATCCTTTGATCCCATTCCGTATCCCAAACTCTCCGTTGTCATTACAGGCATATTTCCAAATTCGTCCACAAAATATTTCAAAAGAGCTGCTCCTGTAGGCGTGCAAAGCTCTCCCTTAAGGTCTGAGCTGTATGAAGGTATGCCTTTCAGGATATAAGCAGTCGCAGGGGCCGGAACCGGCATGATCCCGTGAGCGCACTTCACCTTCCCGCTTCCCACGTGTACCGGTGAAGCCACTACTTTATCCGGAGAGATAATATCCATCAGCATACACACCGCTGCCACATCCATTATCGCGTCCTTCATTCCGACTTCGTGAAAATGGACTTCGGACACCTCCTCACCATGCACATGACTTTCAGCCTCGGCTATGATACCGTATATTTCCATTGCATTTCTCTTTACATTTTCCGGAAGATCAAGAGCTGAAATGATCCTGTCAATATCTGACATATGCATATGATGATCATGCTCATGGTGATGCTCTTCAGAGGATAAGTGATCATGCTTATGATGATGTTCCTCCATATTCAAAATCCCATCCGAATCTCCCGTGGTTTCTGTTATACCGTTGATACGAACATCAATATGGCTGCCAATTATTCCGCATTTTGAAACACTATCACGCGTTACCACAACTCCTGAAAGTCCTATATGATTCAGCTTATCCAGCGCCTTTTTCTGTTCTTCCGCGGGCAGAAGCTCAAGCAGTGCGCCGCACATCATGTCTCCTGCGGCACCCATGCCGCAATCAATATACAGTATCCTCATCTCTCCCCCTTAAGACTTTAAAAAGCTCAATCCTTCGGACAGGATTCTTCGAATCCTGCCATGTACGGTATTGAAATTGCTGATGCAATTTCAATACCTATGATTTATCTGGCTGGCCTGGTAGGCGGCCCCATACCCGTTGTCTATGTTGACCACGCTGACACCGCTGGCACAAGAATTCAGCATGGAAAGCAGTGCCGACAATCCCTCAAAGCTTGCCCCATATCCGACACTGGTAGGCACAGCTATGACGGGTACTGATACAAGCCCTCCGACCACACTTGCCAGAGCTCCTTCCATTCCTGCTATCACTATCACCACCTGCGCTGACATCAGCTCATCCAGATTTCCTAACAGTCTGTGTATCCCGGCAACTCCTGCATCATATATCCTTACAACTTCATTCCCGAGAAACTCTGCTGTAAATACCGCCTCCTCCGCTACCGGAATATCACTTGTCCCGGCAGTGACTACAGCTATTCTTCCGATACCGTCAGGCTCTTTTACAGTACCTACGACACCGGCCGAAGCCGTTGTGTCATACAGGAATGTCTCTCCCCCTGAAATGATCTTTGCCCTTACGATTTCAGCTTTTTCTTCATCCAGTCTGGTGATCAGGATGGACCTTTGTCCATGTTCAATCAGGGAATCAACGATCCCACAGATCTGATCAGCAGTCTTTCCGGCGCCGTAGATCACCTCACTTACACCTCTTCTCCTGCGCCGGTCAAGATCCACCTTCGCATATCCGAGATCTGCAAAGCTCTCATTTCTTAACATTTCTGCCGCATCCTCGGTTGAGATCTTCCCATCCCTGACCTCTGATATGATCTTCTCTATCCTGTCCATATTTATGATCCCATTCCGTTTTCAGTTATTTGATACCGCCTATTCAGACTATCAGATTATGCCAAATCGTTCAATGCAAAAGAATCATGGTATAATTACAGACAGGATAATGGACGCCTCATATGCGAAGCGGCCGGTTTTTCAGATATTAATCAGAGGGGAGAATGCTATGATAAGAAGACAAGACGATTGTGATATCGAATTCAGGGAAAAAATGCGCGACGGAAACGGAACAGTAGAGATCACCAATTTCATCAAATCTCCTGAAGAATTATGTGAAAAAGGACGCATGTTCTCCCGCATAACCTTAAAGAGCGGATGCAGTATAGGCTTCCACGTACACGAAAAGGACAGCGAGCTCTTTTATATATTAAGCGGAGAAGCGGAATATAATGATAACGGTAATATTGTGACCGTCTCTGCAGGAGATGTCACCATCTGTCCTCCCGGTACCGGCCACGGCATTGAGAATAAAACCGACAGTACGGTTGAACTCATAGCAGTCATTGTATTTGCATAAAAGGAGCATCTCATGAAATTTTATATGCCGGTTAAGGTTTTCGATGAAAAGGACTGCATCGGTAACCACTCGAAGGATATAGCTCTTTTAGGAAACACAGCCCTGATCGTTACCGGAAAGCACTCTGCATTCTCAAACGGCTCATATGATGATACCGTCGCAGCACTGAAAAAAGAGAATATAAAATTTTTCACTTTTTCTGAAGTCGAAGAAAATCCTTCCACGGACACCATATTTAAAGCAGGAAAAAAGTATTCGTCTGAAAAGATCGATTTTGTGATCGGAATAGGCGGCGGCTCTCCTATGGATGCTGCAAAGGCGATTGCTCTTGTATTAAAGCACCCCGAGGCCGGTCTGGATTATCTTTATGATACTTCCTGCGACGGTTCTGCTCTGCCCGTAGTATGCATACCCACTACCTGCGGCACCGGATCTGAAGTGACCGGTGTATCTGTGCTTACAAGACATGACAGACATACCAAGATTTCAATGGTTCATAAGGTCTTCCCGGAATATGCGCTGATAGACAGCAGATATCTCTCATCGGCGCCATATTCACTGATAATAAACAGCTCCGTCGACGCACTTTCCCACCTGCTGGAAAGCGTCCTCAATTCAAAGGCGGACGACTATGTACGGGCGGTGGCATACTCCGGTCTCAAAATGTGGTCAAAGACCAAGGATGTTCTTTCCGGAGAAAGAAGGGCGGGGCCGGAAGAATTCTCCTGTCTTATGAGATCATCCGTGTTAGCCGGTATGTCAATAGCGCAGAGCGGGACCTCCCTTCCTCATGCCTTAAGCTACCCCCTGACTTATGATATGGGCATTCCTCATGGAAAAGCCGTCGGTTATTTTCTGCCAGGCTTTCTGCAGGCCGCTCCCGAAAAAGACCGGGACGGATTATTACATCTTGCAGGCTTCAGTGACCTTCATGATTTTTCTCAGTATTTCCGCAATGTTTTTGGAGATATGGAAATTCCGGAGGATGAATTAAAAAGAGCATTTGATGCTGTAAAAAACAACCCGGCCAAGATGAGGTCGGCGTCATTTCCCGTTAATGAAGAAATACTGAAAAGCATGTCAGGGGCAGGTACCTTTTGACCCCCTGACTGCTCAAATCAGACCGCGCAGCAGATCAATCATAAGTTTGACAAAGAATATAACCAGGACAAAGATCATTACCACCCTGGCTATTTTGGCGCCGTTTTTCTGAAACCCGACAGCGCCAATATAATTGCCCGCTATGTTGAAAAAGCCTGCGATCAGCCCTATCGGGATAAGAACCTGTCCGTTGATCAGAAAAACTGTCAATGCCGCTATGTTTGTAGACCAGTTTATTGCCTTTGTAAGTCCGTTGGCCTTTGTAATATCCATTCCGACGATCCCGGTCAGCAAAATGATAAGGAATGTCCCGGTTCCCGGTCCGTAGAATCCATCATAGATCCCTATCACAAATGCGATCAGTGCAGAAATGATCACGGTAACGCGAAAAGATAACTCTCTTTTTGAAGAGAACTCTCCCTTTCGTGTGAGGACATACCATCCCGTTAATGGAATAATTATGAGCATTATTAGTTTAAGGATCCTGTCCGATATCATCAGCGCGATACTTGCCCCTATCGCCGATCCGGCAAGAGCGCACGGCACACAGAACACAGCCGTCTTCCAAGGGATGAATCGGTTCTTTGCATATTTGACTGTTGCGACTGAAGTACCCATAAAAGCACTCATCTTGTTTGTCGCTACGCATTGATGCACCGGAAGTCCGGTGATCATATAAGCGGGAAGCGACACAAGACCGCCGCCTCCCGCTATTGCATCAACGTATCCCGCTATAAAGACAAGCGGACAGATGATAAGGCATTCACGAAGCATTTTTTCTGGCCGCTTTTTTCCTTTCGAGATTGGATACAACAAGGGCACAGGATGCATCTCCGGTAATATTGACCACTGTACGTCCCA